>Ga0265292_1000123_pt1 | contig 154822 bp, 142 predicted proteins | sample Munlanlewell296A_FD_189080 | JGI IMG/M metagenome (GOLD analysis project Ga0265292, IMG submission 189080) | Leachate microbial communities from a municipal landfill in Southern Ontario, Canada - Leachate well 296A | ecosystem: Engineered > Solid waste > Landfill > Unclassified | place... | reverse complement strand
CGGCGGGGTGTTTGATGATGCCTAGATTTTTTCTTGTTACTTCTTTTGTATCATGACAAAAGAAGTAAGAAAAGAAATTATTTTTAAAGAGACACTTTTCGCCTTATGTTGACATAATATTTCTTATTGGACACAAACAATGACAAAAAAACGCCTAAACCAGAGTAGTTTTCACCATTAATCCCCTAAAAATATTTCCACCAAAAAGCGAAATTATTACCTATATTTAACGATATATATATGGAAAGAAGGCCCGTGAGGGCCCATGAAGGGTAAGAAGGCGGGAAAGCAACAAGGAGATTGCTAAAAAATGGTTTCACCAGTTGCAAGAGTCAGACAAATATCAATTTCAACTCAGGCTCGCCTGGTTGACCGCCCAGCAAAAGTAACCACAATTGCTCAACTCGAAGGCATTCTAAAAGAAAGGTTTGCGCCAAGTGAATGTCGCCAGTTTGCCAATCGTTTTACTCTTAAAGAAAAACTGGGCAGTGGCGGTCAGGGAATTGTCTATAAAGCTTTCGATTGGGAAACCGGTCAAAACGTTGCTGTCAAGATTAATATTGATAGCTATGTAGATTCTTTAATAGAAGAGGCCGAAGTAACCGCGCATATTTCTAATCCATATTACCCACATCTTCCAAGGTTCATCTCAGCTGGAGAAGCAGATTTAACTGACGGTTACGAAACTTTTTTCTTAGCCACAGAATATATTAAAGGCCATTCTTTGCTTGATGAAATTACTGCAAGTAAAATGCCACTAGATCGCGTTTTAGAAGTTGCCTCCCAAGTTTGCTGCGGGTTATGGGCGGCTAGCTATAAAGGGGTCATCCATCGCGATTTAAAACCTCTCAATATTCTCATTCGCCAAGAAGACAATACAGCAGTGATAATTGATTTTGGTTTTGCTTCAACCAAATTATTCGCTGGGACTGGAAGATATATGGCTCCAGAGCAGTTTTATCTCGATGAGGCCGAGTTAGACCCCCGCTCCGATATTTACACTCTGGGACTAGTAATTCATCAAATGCTTTCTCAACGCGTACCTTTTGAGGATGTTGTTAGCATGGAAGAATTAACGGGAAAGAAATTTACCCAACAGAGTCATCTTGTACCAGGAATCACAGGTTCGATCCAAAAATTAATCGACAAAGCTACGATGCTCGCTCGCGAAGATCGATTTCAAACCTATAAAGAATTTTATGATGAGATCGAAAGGATTCGAGCTGAAATATCCGGGGTAGAAGAAGAGATTGTCGATCTGACCGCAATGTTTTGCGATTATATCGGGCCATTAGCTGATGACGCGGTGGTTGGGCAGAAAGAATGAGGGATAAAAAAGATGAAATATTTCGAATATATATATGATATTAACTTGGCAGAATAAACAATGACAAAAATAGCTCAATATGCATATCGAAGCAGTTCCCCCTCTAAAAATAAATGCGCAAATTTACTAGAAAATAGCCGTAATTTTACTACTGACGAACTGGCCGATATATTAATGCAAAGATTTGGAAATGGCAAGAGAAAGTATGCAGATAGATATTCTTTACACAACATTATCGGGATTGGGGCTTATGGGGTAGTATTCGAAGCCACTGATACTAGTCTTTCAAAAAGTGTCGTATTAAAGATATCCTGCGAAGAAAATATATGGCATCTTGAAAGAGAAGCAATTCAACTAGGGAGATTATCATCCCTTCCCCATCAATACTTTGTTCGCACATATTCAAATGGCTATGGCGACCGAATAGGAAAAACAACAACATTTTTCATTGCAATGGAGCCGATTGATGGCTACCCATTATCTGATGAGATTTTGGCCGGAGATATTTCATTCGAAAGAACGATAGACGTAGCATTACAGTTATGCCAAGGCTCCTGGGAAGCAAACAAGCTGGGCTTTGTAAATAGAGATTTAAAACCTAACAATATCCTTGTTAGAAAGATTGATGGGTCAGTTACAATAATTGATCCAGCATCAGAGATATACACTAATAGATATGCTACCCCACAATGGTTAAGAAGCCAGAGGGATCCGCATCCAGAAATCTATGCTATTGGCGCAATAATGCATGAAATGCTATCCGGCCTATCACCATTTTATAATCAAAGCAGGCATTTCTATCAATTAGTCCATGCAAAATCCACAAGCTTACTTCCGGCCTTAACTTTTGTTCCTGAATTTTTACAATTTATTGTTGATACCGCAACCATGCCTGAAGACGGACAAAGGTTCAAGTCACTCGAAGACCTATTTTTCACCCTTGAAAGCGCACAAACATACTTGGCTCAATTTCATAATAACCCATCAGCACTAGCCGACGAAATCAAAAGATCCAATTCAGCGGGGGATACAGAACAGAGAATGCTTACTTCAGGTCACTTTTTGAGAAGAATAAAATAACCAGAATGTTAATAAGGAAGAAAGATGATGATTAGATTATCGAATGTTGGAGTCGGATCGGTTTATAGAACAAACCAACCGGTCAAAACTATAGCGCCAAAAGAATTAGCTAAGCGGCTGGAAGCACTTTATTGTCAATCAGGTTCTCCTACTTTTGCTCATCTTATTTATCTGAAAAAATGTATTGGGGTTGGAGGAACAGGCGTGGTCTTTTTAGCTGAACTCCGGAATAGAAATGGAACCACCGCCGAGCTAGCAGTCAAAATTGCTAGCGGAAATATGAGAAAGACATTGCGTAAAGAAGTACTGGAAACTATGAACTTGGATAGCAGCCCACAGAGCCATTTCATAAAATGGTGGGGGGATGACGCAGGGCCAGTAATCGATGGGTCGCCAACATATTTTGCAGCATACAATTTTATTGCGGGAGAAACCATTTTCAATAGAATGCAACGAAAATCAATTTCAGTCTTCTGGTCGCTAAACATCACCAGCCAAATTGCCGAAGCATTACATTTGTCTGGCAAGACGCATAAAGATTTAAAAAGAAGCAATATCATGCTGGTTTTTAATTATGCCATTATAATCGATTTTGGGAGTGCTAGAACAACTAGCTCATTTACTCTTCTTTATGCTTCCCCCGAGCAACTCCGCGGAGAAATATTAATAGATCAAAAAACCGATGTCTATTCATTGGGTTATGTTTTATGGGAAATGCTTAGTGGACAAAGAGCACTATCTTGTGTTGGAGAAGAAACAGTTAAAAACCTACTAGCGGCAAAAGAAGTCCCGCTCCCCCCCATCCCCAATTTGCCCGGAGGAGAAAACATCAATGCTTTAATTACGTGGATGACTCAACCCAACCCGCAAGATCGACCAACACATGAAGATGTGGTTGCCACAATAAATTGGATTTGTTTTAATAACAATATTCATCCAACATAATTATTTAGTCACAAAAACCTTTTCTAATTCCAAAAACATTCCTGCTGGACCGGGATTGGCCAATCCCCCTACCCGCTCCCTGATCCCAGCAACCGCCTTAGGATACCAGAGAAAGATATAGGGCTGGTCATCGGCAATGGTTTGCCAAAGCTTGGCATAAATTTGTTTGCGTTTATTTTTATCCATCGTCGTCCGCCCATCCTCCAACAACCTATCTGCTGCAGAATTACTGTAATTTACAAAGTTAAATCCCGCCGGATACTGGCTAGAATGCCAAATCGAATAAGCATCGGGATCAAGCCCCAGCGACCAGCCCATGATGACAGCTTCATAATCTTTGGGATCTTTGGCCGCGTTAACAATTTTGAGCAGCGCTGACCATTCCATTACCCGGACATTTACTATGACGCCCACTTTCTTATACTGCTGCTGCAAAATAATTGCCGCTTTTTCGCGCTCCTTATTCCCCTGATTAACCAAAATAGTAAATTCCAGATTTTCGGCCTTGGCTTCTTTTAATAATTGCTTAGCTTTGGCAGGATTATACAAATACTTTGGGACATTGTCTGAGAAAGCCCATGAGATGGGAGCCGAAGGCGCATACGCTGGTGAAGCTAAGCCTTTAAAAATTAAACTGACCAATTGTTTCTTGTCAGTTGCATAAGCCAAAGCCTGCCTCACCCTCTTATCTGCAAATTTGGGATTAGCCAAATTTAATCCCAGATAAGTGTAAACCATAGCATCGTATTCAAAAACATTTACCCCTTGCATGGCTTTCATCCGCTTATAATCTTTGGCCGGAATTCCCGCTTCATCCACCTCACCCGCTTCGAGCGCCACTAAACTGGCATTAGCATCCGGAATAATTTTATAGATAATTTGCGTCAAACGAGGTTTCCCCAGATAATAATTATCATTGCGCAGCAAAGTAACATGGTCACCAGTCACCCATTCTTTAAAAATAAACGGGCCTGTTCCGATCGGATGGCGATTAAATTCGGCGGTATTAATATCTTTATCGGCCAACAAATGTTTGGGTAAAATCCCCATTCCAGTATGGATTAAAAAGGGAGCAAAGGGTTTGGGCAGAACGGCTTGGACGGAATATTTATTGAGCGTTTTGAAAACTATCGGTTGTCCATCAATAATATAATCACTACGGCGAACAGAGTTTACTTTGGGATTAAGTATGGCATTAAAAGTAAAGACCACATCTTCGGCACCAAATTCTCTGCCATCATGCCATTTAACACCTCGTCTCAAATAAAATGTCCAAACTTTTCCATCACTCGACACCGTCCATGAAGTTGCCAGGTCAGGAATAACTTCTAACTTTGCATTCACGCGGGTTAATCCGGTAAAAATCGCCCCTTCCACGGCTGAAGATGACGAGTCAGTCGAAAGGATGGGGTTTAAAAGCGAAATTTCTCCACCGAGGTTAAATACTAAACGGCCATTCGGGTCAGCATTTAAGACTGAAGGAAGACGAACAGTTTTTGCTTTGTAGATTGGGGCGGAACAGCCAGAAATAATAATTAAGATAAAGAGTATTGCGGCAAGAGATTTTAGTCGCATGCCGCAATTTTATCACATATTGGTTAACTCTTGTATTTCCCTAAAACCGGATCGGTTATAACCCTTGATTGAATATTTGCCGGTAGTGTTATCATAGCTGTAAGTAATTTTTCCCGCCGCATCAGAATCTTTATACTCTGCTCCGGTAAAAGGATTTTTGGGTATGCTGGCCAAATAGCCCCCCGGCATCAAGTAATTATTACAAAAACTAGCTAAAGTTACACTAGTTTCAATCGGATAAACTTCGTTTTCCATTTCATAGGCCTCAACAGCTAGTTGCACAGAATGCATCACGCTTTTTACGGCAGTTTCTTTGGCGCGATCTTTGGCTCCCAATAAATTAGGCACCAGAAAGGCCAGCAATAAACCAATAATGGCCATGACGATCAAAAGCTCAAATAAAGTAAAACCACTGCGTCTTTTCAATTTATTCACCTCGCTTTCATTATAAATCTAAGAACACATTAAAGCAAATTCGATAGGTTTCGAAAAGTTTCGAAAGGTTGCGAGAGGTTTCGAAAGGTTACGGATCTTTTTAGAACGTTATGGGACGTTTCGAGACCGTTTTCTCTCCCCTTCCCCTGGAACTTTCCATGTTCCTTGCTTTTCTATCGTATACATGGATTTTAAGTATTGACGAGTAAGATATTCTGCACTTCGATATAGTTTTACAAAATAATCATATTCATTTTTAGTAATTAAGTTATCTTCTAAGCAATCATCCACATCACCAGATAATTCTTCTAGTGAAGCCAAACTAATTTTAAGGTAATTAACAAACTGTGCCAAAGATCCTCTTCTGTAGCCTTCCTTTATGTTTTGTTTGGCGGATCTTGCAGCATCTCTCATCTGCGAAACCAATCTAAGATGATCCCTTTTAAGCCTTTCAGTGGTAAAAAAAACAAATTTCCTAATTTCACAAATATTCTGATAAAAAATCAATCTCTCATACGGCCGCGACATTTATCACCTCCTGAAACCTCCCGCAACATCCCGCAACCTCCCGTAACCTCCCGAAACCTCTAATTTATATTAGCAATCACATTCATCATTGGCAAAAACAAAGCAATAGCAATTACTCCCACCAAAAGTCCGACTAATAAAGTTAGTGCGGGTTCCAGCAATGAGACACATCTTTTGGTGAAAACTTCGCGCTCATTTTCGTAATAGCCGGCAATATTAAGCAGCATTTGATCCAAATTACTGCTGCTTTCTCCCACCGAGATCATCTGAATGGCTTCTTTTGGAAAAAGAGAATATTTGGCGAACGATTCACCCAGTCGCTCTCCATTCTCCACCGCTTCGCGGACTGATGAAATAATTCGCTGGAAGGCAATATTGCGAGCAGAAGATTCAACCGTTTTAAGCGCCAGTCGAATGGGAATACCCCCGGTCAACAAAGATCCAAGTGTACGAAAGGCTTCGATAATATGAATACGGGCAATTATCTTGGACTTTAAAAACAGAGCATCCATTTTCAGCAGCTGTTCCGGTTTCTTTTTGTAGTGCACTATAGCGATTCCAAAGATTATCGGCAAAACCAAGAATAAATACCAACATTGCATAAAGAAATCTCCCGAATAAATTAGTATTTTCGAAAAGAGTGGCAGTTCCTGCCCTAAATCGGCGAACAACCCCTTAAAACTAGGTAAAACAGAGATCATCAAAACTGCCACAGCCACTAAAGATAGAACCAAAATAAAAGCCGGATAAATTAAGATGCTTTTTATCTTTTCCTCTGTCTCCGCCTGCCGCTCATAATGTTTCGCTAACCGATCAAAAGTAACATCAAGATTCCCCGCTTGCTCTGCCCCATCTATTGCTACAGTTACCATGGGCGGGAATATTTTGTTTAACGCTACTGCCAACGTTTTTCCCTCACCTAACCCATCTATCACTCCCTGATATTTTTCTTTTGTCGACATCTTTTGCATAATGCTTAAAGTTTCTAGCAAAGGAATTCCCGCGGCAAGCAGCAAATGTATTTGGCTGCAGAAGCGCGAGATTTGGCGGGAATTTAACATACAGATCTCATAGCAATCTTATTGCCAGCTAATTTTAAAAAAAATGTACGTAGAAATAACCTAAGTGTCGATATTTAGACAGCGGGGGTGTCTTATTTCTGGATACGCGGGAAGAGAGGCTCGCCTTTGGCTATCGTAATTCCATCTATCTTTGCTTCAAGCGATGATGGGCCTGAAAGACCTAACTGTTTCCACATTTTATCAGCTGTAGCAGGCATAAAAGGAGCAATTAAATATGCAATGGTTTGCAGAGCTTCACATAAGTTGTACATAACCGCAGCCAATTTATCTTTTTCTCCGGCCTTAGCCAATTTCCATGGAGCTTCCTTTTCGATGTAATTATTTGCTTTAGAAATTAGTCTCCAAATTGCTTCTAACGCATTAGAGAAAGCAAATTGATCAATTAGTTTATTGCGGAAGTGTTTAGCAGCACCAGATAGGCCTGATTCACTAGTTAATTCATTGCTAAGATCGTCAAAATTGCGCTCGTTTGGGATTGACGGAATAACTTTATCATAATATTTTTCTACCATCGTTAATGTTCGACTAAGCAGATTGCCAATATCATTAGCCAGGTCTGCATTGAAACGCGCTATGAAAGCATTCATCGAAAAATCACCGTCGGTTCCAAACGGTACTTCGCGCAATAGAAAATAACGCACCGCATCTACTCCAAACTCCGAACTCAAAGCCAGTGGATCAACAACATTTCCCTTAGACTTACTCATCTTCTTGCCTTCTACCGTCCACCAACCGTGGCCAAAAACCACTTTGGGCAAAGGAAGGTTAAGCGCCATTAAAAGAGCGGGCCAAATCACGGCATGAAAGCGCACGATTTCTTTTCCCATCAAATGAACATCGGCCGGCCACAGTTTATTAAACTCTTCCTTGTTATCCAGATAACCAATTGCTGAAATATAATTAAGCAACGCATCAAACCAGACATAAACCACATGTTTGGGATCATCCGGCACCCCTACTCCCCAAGGAAAAGCTGTACGAGTGACGGAAAGATCTCTGAGCCCTTGTTTAATAAACTGGGTAATTTCATTGCGGCGGCTTGCGGGTTGAATAAAACTATCATTAGATTCAATGTGATTTAATAATTGATCTTGATATTTTGAAAGTTTAAAAAAGTAAGTTTCTTCTTTTAATCTGTCGGTTGCTCGTCCACAGTCGGGACAGAGTTTGCGCCCATCAATGTCATCTTTTAGTTCCAATTCAGCCCAATACGTTTCACAGGGCGTGCAATACCAGCCTTCATACTCGCCTTTATAGATATCTCCTTGGCTAAGTAATGTATGGAATACATTTTGTACCACTGCCTCATGTTTTTTATCGGTAGTGCGGATAAAAGCGTCATAGGAAATATTGAGTGCTTCCCAGGCCTTTTTAAAGCCTTTCACGACTTCATCGACAAAAAGCTGGGTTTCTTGCCCTTTTTGTTTGGCGGCATTCCAAATTTTGTCGCCATGTTCATCGGTTCCGGTTAAAAAGAAAACCTCACAACCCAACTGGCGCTTGTAACGAGCCAATACATCAGCCGCAACGGTAGTATAAGCATGTCCAATATGCGGAATATCATTTACATAATATAATGGGGTGGTGAGATAGTACTTTTTCGACATATCCAGATCATTATAGCAAATTTTAAACAATAAAACTGCGCCATGAAGGACTTGAACCTTCAACCAACTGATTAAGAGTCAGCTGCTCTACCAATTGAGCTAATGGCGCGCAGTAAAAATAGCGGGAGACGAGATTCGAACTCGCGACCCTCACCTTGGAAGGGTGACGCTCTACCAACTGAGCTACTCCCGCATAAATGACACTAACAAAAAAAATTATAACATGGGCGAGAGAGGATTTGAACCTCCAAGCCTTTCGGCACATGATCCTAAGTCATGCGTGTCTGCCAATTCCACCACTCGCCCGTCAGCACACAATAAAGTGGGCCCGAGAGGGATCGAACCTCCAACCAACAGATTAGAAATCTGTTGCTCTATCCATTGAGCTACGGGCCCAAAAAATAATGGTCGGGGTGACTGGATTCGAACCAGCGACCTCCTGGTCCCAAACCAGGCGCTCTACCAAGCTAAGCTACACCCCGTACAAAAGAAAAAAGCGGGAGACGAGGCTCGAACTCGCGACCCCGACCTTGGCAAGGTCGTGCTCTACCAACTGAGCTACTCCCGCATAAACCTGTACTTTTAAAAAGTTTATCATAGCAGAAATTATAAGTCAAAATCGATAATAAGTTGAAAACAACCGGATCAAGACATATAATAATTTATTATGTATAAAAAACTAGCATCTTTTTCCTTGCCCATTTTATACCTACTTCTCCTCTCCCAAGCCACCCTTGCCACCATTGCCCCCATTAATACCGATCAAGAAAAATATGCTAGAGAAACATTGCAGAAAGCCGTTCCGAAATTAACCGCAACAATTAAGCAAGATCCGCAAAACGCCACGGCTTATGCTAATCGGGGAATTACATATTATCGGTTAAAAGAATACGACCTTGGCCGGACAGATGTTAAAAAAGCCCAAGCACTCGGCTACCAATTTAGCACCAGAAACCAACCAATTATTGATTCGTTATTAAGTAATTAGTCTTATCGGCTAGATAAATAAGCAATCGGAATCAAACCAAGCAATCCCCCTCCGATTACAGCCAAAATACCCGACAAGATTGCCAGCAAGATATAAGGGAAATTTCCCAGCGCATTTTTCTTTTGGATCAGCAGAAAAGAGAGCACAAGACATGAAATCACCGCAACAATTGTGCCCAGTTGTATACCACCACCTGCATCAATTACGCCCATAGATCCACCAATCGCACCAATTAATATCGCCAGTAATATTATTAGCCCCAAATAAGCCAAATAAAATCCCAATATTTCCCAACCAACTCTTTTATACGCCAAATCTCCTAAATTTTTAAACATCTTTTCCCTCCTTTTAAAATATCTGATTTATTATACACTGCCTATTTCGAATTGCAAACAAAAAAAATGCAAAAAAAAGCAAAAATTAGCGAAATTTTGTGAAATATTTAACGATATATATTATAGAGGAGAATGCATATGTCCGTTTCCGCATTAACAACTAATACCCTGCCCCCCCAGGGATATAGATCAACTAAAATAGCATTTTCCTCTTTGACACCCTTCCAACAAAGAGCCATTAGAGAAATCTATCGTTTTCGACATGCCCCCACCGGCCAGGGTTCATTTATTACAATGGATCCTAGAAAAGTTAAACTAATGGCAGGATATCGAACAGCAATCATTAGTACAATGCAAATTCTCTTAAAGATTGTTGATATTACACCTAGAAATAAAGCACAGATACAACAAATCGATGAAGAATTATATCAGTTTATCAATAAAACCGAAAGCGCATTGAATCGCGAAACAAAAAGGGCTAAAGCTCAAATGGTAGAAAGAGAGCCAACAACGATATGGGAAAACATTTCAAGCGCAAACCCATCGGATCAGGAAATATTACTGAGATTTTATCCGATTATAAAACCAACCGAAGATTTAACCCTGGCTTACTTGGCAAAACTCGATGTAACCATTGATAGAATCTTAGCATTTTTTGAATTACCCCCTGACATAGTCTAATCCACCTAGACTTCCCCACCTTGAAATGAAAAACAAAAACTGATATAATTCATTTTGTTGCCTAACTAAGGCAAAGAAAGTGTTCATTTGTTAATGAAACCAGAAATACTACTGTTAATTGCCATCTTTGCGCCACTGCTGGGAGCTTTTCTGCTACCAGTTATGGGAAAATTATCCCCAACTTACCGTAATCTTTTAGCCCTATTACTAGCCATTATCCCTTGTGCAGCGTCTTTGGCCCTGCTCCCTTCCGTATTAGCTGGCCAGTCAACTGTGATTCACTATTCACTCCCCCTTAGTATCAACTTTTCCTTTAATGCGGATGCACTAGCCGTTTTTATGGCTAGTGTTTCTTCATTTTTAAGCGCCATCATTGTTTTATACTCTTTTGGTTACATCAATCATTATGAAAATCAAAATGAATATTATTTTTTAGTTGTCTTATTTTTAGGCGCCATGATGGGGTTAGTTTACAGTGCCAACCTTATCTTCTTGTTTGCTTTCTGGGAAATAACGGCGATAGCCTGCTGGAGATTGATTGGCTTCTTCCGTGAAAAAGAATACGTGCAAAAAGCCGATAAAGCCTTCCTTATTACTGTTTTTGGTGCGCTGGTTATGTTAATTGGCTTTATCATTTTGTTTCAATTAACCGGTTCGTTTGATTTGCAAACCATCAAAAAGGTAATTGGTAATAATCCAGTGCCGGATATAGTAGTACTATTAATATTATTTGGTATTCTTTCCAAATCTGCCACCTTACCCTTCCATACCTGGTTACCTGACGCCGGTGTAGCTCCGTCCCCCGTCACTGCCCTACTCCATGCGGCCGTACTAGTTAAAATTGGGGTTTATGTTTTTGCGCGCTTGTTCGTGGCCACCATGCCAATCAGTGTATTTTGGCATGTAGGGGTTCCTGCCATTGCTGCAGCTAGTGCTCTTTTGGCGGCGGGAGCAGCCTTAGTTGAAACCGATCTCAAAAGAATCATCGCCTATTCCACCATTAGTCAGCTAGGCTTTATCTTTTTGGGTCTGGCTACCAATTGCACGATTGGAATTGCGGGCGGGCTACTATATATACTAATGCATGGGCTAGCAAAGGGCGGACTCTTTCTTTGCGCCGGAATTGTAGAACAAAACACCAAAACCAAAGATATTCGTAAGTTAAGCGGTTTAATTTCCAGCATGCCGATAACTGCCATAGCCTTTTTACTTTGCGCCTTTTCTATCATGGGAATCCCTCCCTTTGGCGGATTCTTCAGCAAATATATGGTCATTGCCGGATCAGCCCAAGGTGAACCGCTTTGGATAACCCTTCTATTTATTTTTGGCGCAGTTATGACCATCATCTATCTATTCAGAGTCTTTAATGCGGTTTTCTTAGGCAATAATAGCTTTCCAACGGTTAAAGAGGGTTCAGCTACTATGCTCTTTAGCGTTGCCTTGCTGGCTGCTCTCTCATTAATTATCGGATTCTTAATTTATTATCCGGGATCAGTAGTTCAAATTATTGCGCAAAGTTTGCCAGGAATAATTAAGTAAAATGAATATTTTTATGTTGTTATCTTTAATCTTTGCTCCGCTATTTGGAGCCATTCTGGCTTATTTTCTTCCCAATAAATATAAAGGGCCAATTGCCTTTTTAATTGCACTCCACAATCTGGTGGTTGCAATTTACTTATTCAATATTAAGCTTGATTTTTCTCTTCCCTGGGCAGGATTCGGTATTAATTTTGCTTTGCGCTATTACAATTTTAGTGCCTTCATCGTTTCAGCCATTAGTTTTTTTGCTACGGCTATTACTCTCTATTCTATTGTCTTCATGGAAAAAAAGAATCATCAATCTCAATTCTGGGCTTATTTGTTAATAACCGTTGCCATGGCCACCGGAGCAGCTCTAGCCAACAATTTGGTTCTCCTCCTCTTCTTCTGGGAAGGATTATTGCTTACTTTATTTGGCATGATCTCGATTGGCAATCCCGCTGCTTATAAGACAGCCACCAAAGCTTTTATCATCGTTGGTTTTACCGATATTTGCTTAATGTTAGGGATTGGGATGACGGGACTACTAGCCAATACTTTAACTATGTCTCAAATCAATTTACCCATTAACTCTTTGAGTAGCATTGCCTTTATCCTATTAATGATTGGAGCCATCGGCAAAGCTGGCTCAATGCCTTTCCATAGCTGGATCCCAGAAGCGGCTCTCGATGCCCCCCTGCCCTTTATGTCCCTTTTCCCTGCCGCACTTGAGAAACTATTGGGCATCTACCTTTTAGCCCGCATTACATTAGATTTTTTTCAATTACAAGCTAATTCCTGGCTCAGCTTGTTATTAATGATTGTCGGAGCCACCACCATTATCTTGGCGGTAATGATGGCTTTAATCCAAAAAGATTATAAGAAATTACTTTCTTATCACGCTATTAGCCAGGTTGGTTATATGGTGCTAGGAATTGGAACCTGTTTGCCTGCCGGGATTGTTGGCGGCATTTTTCACATGATCAACCATGCTCTTTATAAATCCTGCTTATTTCTAACTGGCGGTTCGGTCGAAAAACAAACCGGCACCACCGATTTAAACCAATTAGGTGGTCTGGGCTGGAAAATGCCGGTAACCTTTGGTTGTTTTATCGTCGCCGCCGCCTCCATCTCCGGAGTTCCCCCTTTCAATGGTTTCTTTTCCAAAGAATTAGTTTATGATGCCGCCCTCGAACGCGGTAGCATTTTTTATATCGTTGCGGTTCTTGGTTCGTTTTTCACAGCCGCTTCATTTCTAAAACTGGGTCATGCCGCCTATCTTGGCAAAACACAGGACAAGAGTAGCCAAGCCAAGGAAGCTCCCCTTTCAATGCTCATTCCCATGTTGGCAATCGCTGCCGCCTGTATTTTGTTTGGACTGTTTAACTGGTTCCCCATCAATCATTTAGTCTCCCCAATTCTGGGAGCAGCAAGGCTAGAAGGTCACTCTTTTGCCGGAATGCCAACCAACATGATGCTGATAGTAGTTACTCTCCTGGTTTTACTGGGTGCTATTATTAATCATATCTTTGGCGTACGCTCTTTTGGCAGTGGGTTAAAAGCGGCTGACCACATTCACTATGCCCCGGGTTTAAAAACTACTTACGCCTTAGCCGAAAAGAAAATATTTGATCCTTATGAAATCGGGATGGTTTTTGTGCGCCTCTTTTCTCGCATTTGTTGGCTCTTTGATCGATTGATTGATTGGTTTTATGATACTTTCTGCGCCGTGGGCGCGTTTCTCTGCGGCAAAGCGATTAGCAAAATGCATTCAGGTAATTACGCGACTTACATTCTTTGGTCGCTACTTGGTTCAATATTGGCTCTAGCATATTTAGTTAGATAATAGTTCGAATAGGAGTGTAAAATGGCATCTTTATTGTTGCTTTTGCCGTTGCTGGTAATAATTATTATTAACCTGCCGCTACGTGGTATACGGAGGACAGCCATTTGGTTTGCCGGATTTATCTGCTTGCTCCAAGCCGCTCTCGTCCTTTATCACCCCCTCCAGTCATGGAGTATGCTTTCAACTTTTATGGAAACTTTTCTTTCTTTTAAGATTTCAATTGATAGCTTAGCTCTTGTAATGCTTTTATGTATTGCTCTGGTTGAGCTTACCGCTATCTTGGTCGCCAATGCTACCATCCCCGAAGACAAACGCAAGGCGAGTTTTGTAAACCTTGCTCTTATCATCCTAATCGGTATGAATGCCATGGTAATGTTAAGCGATTTATTTTCGATTTATATTTTCCTGGAAATTGTCGCCATTTCTTCTTTTATCTTAATTGCCATTAAGAAAGACATTTTGGCTCTGGAAGGGGCTTTCAAATATATGATGCTCTCAGCCATTGCCTCGGTAGCCATGGTGGCCGGTTTAGCACTACTCTTTATGCTTGCTGGCGGCACTTCTTTTTCCGCCATCCACGCCGCTTTAGCAGTGAGCTCCAATAGTATTATCGCCAAAATAGCTATTGGTTTATTTGTTTGTGGCTTGTTTATCAAATCCGGCGTTGTGCCTTTCCATGGTTGGCTACCCGATGCTTACTGCTCTGCTCCCACCGCTGTTTCCATTTTGCTGGCCGGAATTATAACCAAAATTTCCGGAGTATATGTTCTCATTCGACTGGTTATTTCTGTTTTCGGCTTTTCTGCCCCCCTGCAAAACATACTGATGCTGGCTGGCATTGCATCAATCTTAGTAGGAGCTCTAGCAGCATTAGTACAAAGTAATTTTAAAAGAATGTTGGCTTATTCAAGCATTAGCCAGGTGGGATATATTATTTTAGGACTTGGTTGTGGAACACCTCTCGCAATTGCCGGAGCCGTTCTGCACTTTTTTAATCATGCTACCTTTAAAGCCTTGCTCTTTACCAATGCAGCTGCCCTGGAACAAAGGTTAGACAGCGTTGACATGGATAAGATGGGGGGCGTTGCCCAAAAAATGCCGATTACGGGTCTTACTTCTGTCATTGCCTTTCTATCTACAGCGGGAATTCCGCCGCTCTCTGGTTTCTGGAGCAAGTTCATGATTGTGCTCGCTTTATGGATGGCAGGCAATCATTTATTAGCCGGTATCGCCCTTTTAGCCAGCATATTAACCGCTGCTTACTTCTTATCCATGCAAAGAAGAGTATTTTTTGGTAAAATGAATCCTAGTTTAGGATCAATCAGCGAGGCTTCTCCCGGCTTAATATTACCAATGCTAATTTTAAGTGCGATTATTATTGGTGTTGGATTATGTTTCCCATTCATTATCGGAAAGTTTGTTTTGGCCTTTAACAGTATAGTGTAGGAAAATAAAATGGCATTAGATATATTATTATTGTCGGTCTTGGTCTATATTGTCCTCTGGACAGTCATGACTACCCGTTTATTGCGGTCGGTGATGGGGCTTGCTTTAACCTCGGTCATGCTAACCATTATCATGTTCCGTTTTAATGCCCCACTGGCCGCTGTGTTTGAATTATCGGTTTGTGCCGGCTTAATCTTTGTAATCTTTATTACCACTGTAAGTTTTACTCAGCGCGTTAGCAAAGAGCGCTTTGAAGTAAGACGCCGCGAACGCTTTGAAAAGTTTTGGGCTTTACCAATTATCATAATTTTGGCCGGAGCCTTTTTGTTCCAAGTAAATATCCCACTCAACTTTCAGTTGCCGTCCGTTATCAGTTCTTATTCCGTTAATTCCGTGCTGTGGAATTTTAGACAAGTTGATTTACTGGGTCAAATCGTAATACTACTAGCTGGAGCTTTTGGGGTCGTAATGTTATTTAAGGAGAAAGGCAAATGAGTGCTGATTTTACCCAATTATTTTCACTTTATAGTGTTTTTATTGTCTTGGTGCTTATTGCCGGCTTTTATTGTATTATCGCTAGCTTCAATTTAGTTCGTGCTTTAATCGGCATTGAGATATTAATGAAAGCAGTCACCCTACTGATTATTATTGCCGGTTATGTAACCAATAACTTGGCTTTAGCTCAGGCACTGGTCATAAGCTTAATTGTCATCGAAGTGGTGCTAATGGTAGTTGCCGGAGGATTGATCCTCTGGATTTTTAGGCACAATGAAACCATTGATACACGCAAACTAAATCTATTGAAGGGATAAAATATGCTGGGTGCACTTGAAGTAATTGGATTATTAATCGTTAAGAAGACCATGCTTATTGTGCTAATCTTATGGTTAAAGAAGGTTGGCATCGACATTGTTCTTCTCAGTTTAACCCCACCAGTAGCTTTTTTATTAATTTTGCTCTTCCTGTTTATTCTCTCCATTGCCTTTTCGCGCTGGTCTTTCCGCAGCGGCAATCAAAAAGAGAGAGTAAGCCAGGCTTATTCCTGCGGTGAAGACTTCGAAGAACATTTGATCCAACCAGACTATAGCCAATTTTTCCCATATGCTTTCTTTTTTACCATTTTACATGTAGTTGCCATGGTGGTAGCTACTGCCCCAATTGAAAATGTTAAAGTATTTGTAATTGCGATCATTTATATTCTGGTGGCCGCCATGGGACTGACCACCCTACTTCGGAGGGATAGCTAATGGGACGTTTAGCCAAAAAGATTATGACCTGGGCTCGGATCAAATCTCCCTGGATCATTCATTTTAATACCGGGGCTTGTAATGCCTGTGACATCGAAATTATTGCTGCCTTAACCCCCCGTTATGATGTTGAACGCTTTGGCGTAGTATTAAAAGGATCTCCTCGGCATGCTGATGTATTAGTTTGTTCTGGACCAGTTACCCGCCAAATAGAAGAAAGACTGAAAAATATTTATGAGCAGATGGCTGAACCAAAATTTGTGGTAGCCGTTGGGACTTGTGCCTGTTCTGGCGGAGTCTTTGGTAAATGCTATAATGTTAAAGGTGGCATTGATGCCGTCATTCCAGTCTCCGCCTACATCCCCGGTTGCCCTGCCAGCCCACAAGCAATTATTGACGGAGTGGTAAAGCTACTCGCTAGCTTAGAAGGAGATAAATAATGCCCGAAGAAGAAAAAATATTAAAAGCCATTTGCGAAAAGTTTGGATTAACTCCCGAACAAGCCACTATCAAACGAGCTCGACGCATTAGTGCCACTATTGATTTAAACCAACTGCGGCTCGCCCTCGAACTCTTGGCTAAAGAATTGGGATTTGATGCCCTGGCAACCATTACCGGCCTGGATTCGGGCGATAACTTTGAAATTATTTATCATCTCACCCAAAAAGGCAGTATTGTTTTTAACCTAAAAGTTTTTGTCCCAAAAAGCCTTGGAAAAATCAAAACCATTATCGATCTTTATCCGCCAGCCGAACTCTATGAGCGCGAGATACTCGATCTATTAGGTTTGGCAATCGAAGGTTTGCCGCCAGGGCGCCGCTATCCTTTGCCCGATAATTGGCCAGCTGACCAACATCCATTGCTCAAAAACTGGGAAATGGATGAAAACATGAAAGGAGGGAATATCTGTGGCTAATCCATTTGAACCCGGCGATGTAAATGTTCCGTTTGGCCCCCAGCACCCTGCCTTAAAGGAGCCCGAAAGCTTTTTAATTTCGCTGCGCGGAGAAAGAATCACCGGAGTCAATATCAAACTTGGTTATAACCATCGCGGGATCGAAAAAGCCTGCGAAGGACAATCTTACATCAACGATATGTACTTAATTGAGCGTATTTGCGGTATTTGTTCTCACTCCCACTCCACCGCCTTTATTCAAGCCGTGGAAGAAATCGCTGGGTTAGATATCCCCAAACGCGCTAAATATATTCGCACCTTAGTAGCAGAATTAGAAAGAATGCACAGTCACCTTTTATGGTTGGGAGTGGCCGGCCACGAAGTGGGCTTTGACACCCTGCTCATGTATACCTGGCGCGACCGGGAAGTAGTCATGGATGTTTTGGCTAAGTTAACTGGAAACCGAGTAAATTATGGCATAAATACTATTGGTGGAGTGCGCCGCGATATTAACAAAGAACAAATCGAAGAAACCCTAAAGGCCATTGATATTTTAGAGGAACGCACCAAATATTATATTAAAATTGCCACCGAAGAACCCACTTTAATTCAGCGCCTATCCAAAGTTGGTGTGCTTAGCCACGAGGATGCCACCCGGCTGGGAGCAGTTGGCCCCACTGCCCGCGCTTCACTAGTTGACCGCGATGTACGCCGAGATGATCCCTACGCCGCTTATGACGAAGTAGAATTTAAAGTTATTACGTCAGACTTAGACGACGTTTATGGCCGCACCATTGTGCGAGTATTGGAATTGATGGAAGCCTACAAAATTGCACGGCAGATTTTAAGAAATATTCCCGATGGTCCAATTTCGATTCGTGCTCCACGGCGTATACCGGCGGGTGAAGCCATTAGCCGCTACGAAGCTCCCCGGGGAGAAGATGTCCATTATGTTAAAGGCAATGGCACTGAGAACCCAGAACGGGTAAAAGTCCGCGCCCCAACCCTTGCCAACTTACAATCGGTTTCAAAAATGCTGGAAGATCGCTATTTAGCAGATCTCCCAATTGTAATTGCCGCCATTGATCCTTGTTTTTCTTGCACTGATCGGATGGTGCTTTTGAACGATACTGAAAAAGAAACCACTCAGGCAATTAATTGGGATCAATTGCGTAGTTATAGTATTGATTGGTATAAGGAACGCGGCATAGATTTTGGAAAGGGATTATAAATGTTTCATGCTTTATCACAAATATTAATTTTTCCCGGCCTGATATTTTTGTTTGCTTTGGCGTTAATAATGGAATTTATCGACCGAAGACTCCATGCTCGTTTTCAAAACCGGATGGGACCGCCTTGGTTCCAACCCCTGGCTGATATGATCAAATTGCTCGGCAAAGAAAATATTGTGCCCGAAGAAGCCGATCGATCGATCTTTAAACTTATGCCGTTGGTTGCCTTAGCCTCGGCCGTTTGTGCCTATTTCTACATTCCTTTATGGAGCACCAACGCTTTGTATTCTTTTAATGGGGACTTAATCGTAGTCCTTTACCTTTTAACCATTCCTTCACTAACCTTCTTTATTGGTGGTTGGTATTCTCGCTCCATCTACGCCATGATCGGATCAATGCGCGCCATTATTCAATTGTTTGCCTATGAGGTTCCCCTCTTCTTGGCACTGCTTGCCCCTGCTTTACTAGCAAACACATGGTCGTTATCCGAAATGGCGGCCTTTTATGCGGCACGGCCCGGCTTTTGGCTCATCAATCTGATTGGCTTTGGTGTAGCCTTAGTCGCACTACTGGGAAAACTGGAAAAAGTACCCTTTGATATCCCGGAAGCTGAGACCGAAATGGTCGCCGGTTCATTTACCGAATACAGTGGCCGACTTTTGGCCTACTTTCGCATGACCCTAGATGTTGAAATGGTAGTCGGAGCTTCCCTGCTAGCCGCTGTCTATTTGCCTTGGGGTTTTAATCTAGGGATGGGTCTTGGTTTTATCATTTATTTAATCAAGATTTTATTTATCGTCATTTTAGTTTCTCTGGCAAGATCGCTGTTTGCTCGTCTGCGGATTGATCAGATGATTGATTTTTGCTGGAAGTATTTGGCTCCTCTAGCCTTTTTGCAAGTTATCATCTGTTTGATCGTAAAAGGAGTACTGCGCTAATGGGCCAAAAACTGGGAGCAATGCTAAAACAATTACTTAGTTCAGTTTTAAAAAAACCGGCTACCGAACTCTATCCGTTTGTTAAATCTGCTCCTATCCAAAATTTCCGTGGCAAAATAAAGTTCTATCCCGAAAAATGCATTGGTTGCCAAATATGCATGAAAGACTGTCCATCCAAGGCCATAACCATTAATAAAGTTGGCGAAAAACAATTTGAATGTGTAATCGATCTTTCTAAATGCATCTATTGCGCCCAATGTGTTGATTCTTGTCCCAAAAAAGCGCTAGAAGCCACTGGTAATTTTGAATTGGCTCAGCTTGACCGCAGTAAATTAAAGGAAACTTCTCATGCAGAAAATCCAAGAAACACTCCAACACAAGCTTAAAGGCGCCACTCGCATAGCGATTTTGGGAGTGGGCTCCAATATTATGGGCGATGATATTGCTGGGATGCTGGTTGCCCAAAATATTGAGAATAAGATCAAAGAAAAGGCTGAGGCAACCGGCAAGCCCATCGATAATATAAAAGTCCTCTTTGGTGGAACGGCTCCCGAAAATATTACCGGCGATATCAAAAAATTCAATCCTACCCACATTATCATTATCGATTCAGCTGATTTTAGAAAAGCGCCCGGCTTTATTGGCATAATTGAACTAGATAAAATTGGCGGGATGTCTTTTTGCACCCATCGCCTGCCTCTCAAAGTTTTGGCTGATTATTTAACCAAATCACTCAAATGCCAAATCATGTTGCTTGCCATCCAACCCAAAGCCATGCTTTTTGGTGATGGGGTATCTACTGAAGTAAAAAAAGCCATCGATGATCTTACCAATTTAATCGTTCCTTTAATATTGATAAATTAGTGTTTTCCTGCAATAATTAACCATGCCCTACTACGACTACAAATGCACCAAGTGTGAGACCATTTTTGAAATTAAAAAAGGGATGAACGATTCTTCCGAACCAATTTGCCCCCAATGCAGTGCTAAAACCCAAAGAATATTTAATGCTCCCCGCACCTGCCGCTGCGAAAAAGATGCTTTTAATTCGGTAGAACAAGAACAAAGTGGCAGCTGCGGCACTTGTTCTTCTGGAACCTGCGGCAGCTGTAAACACTAATCGGAGGAAAATATAATGAAACATGCCATTAGTAAAGTAGTTGAAGGTCACAATTTAACCAGGGAAGAAGCTGCCCTTGCCATGGATGATATCATGCAAGGTAACGCTACTCCCTCCCAAATTGCCGCCTTGCTGGTTGCCCTCCACACCAAAGGGGAAAGTATTGATGAAATCACCGGCTTTGCCGAAAAAATGCGCGAACATGCCACCAACATCTTTCCCCAATCCAAAAACTTGGTAGACACGTGCGGAACCGGCGGCGATCATGCCAATACTTTTAATATTTCCACCGTTTCTGCCATCGTTGCCGCTGCTGCCGGGGTTCCCATTGCCAAGCATGGTAACCGATCAGTTTCTAGCCGCTGTGGTTCAGCAGATGTTCTAGAAGCCTTGGGAGTGGTCGTCGATCTGGATTCCGAAAAAGTTAAAGAATGTATTGATAAAGTAGGTTTTGGCTTTATCTTTGCCCCCAATTTCCACAAAGCCATGCGTTTTGCTATGCCCACTCGCAAAGAAATTGGTATTAGCACCGTTTTTAATATTTTGGGGCCTTTAACCAATCCGGCCAACGCCAAGGCGCAACTTTTGGGAGTGTTTCACGAAGATTTAACCGAAATTATGGCTAAAGTATTAATGAACCTAGGGACAAAACAAGCTATGATCGTCCACGGAAATGACGGATTGGACGAAATTTCTTTAGTCGAGAAAACCAGAGTGACGGAATTAAACAACGGTAAAATTGAGACTTATTATATCAAGCCCGAAGATTTTGGCTTTCTGCGAGTTAAAAAAGAAGAACTGATTGGCGGATCCGCTGAAGAAAACGCCGAGATCGCATTAAACATTTTAGACGGATCCGAAAAAGAAGCTAAACGCAATATCGTCCTGCTTAACGCCGGGGCAGCGATTTATGTTGGCGAAAAAGCCAAAAGCATCAAAGAAGGCATTTTACTAGCACAAGAAGCAATAGACAGTGGAAAAGCCAAAAACAAACTAACCGAGATTATTAATTTTTGCAGAGCTTAATAATATTCTTGCAGAGGTTTAACGTTTAATCCCTTTTCGCCCACTGCTTCAAGACCAATCGCAGTAGCTTGTGCCCCCGAAATTGTAGTGATTAAAGGGATTCCGAGGGAAATAGCCAGTGCCCGAATTTTTCGTCCATCGCCATGTTCGCGTTTGCCAGAAGGAGTGTTGAGAAGCAAAGATATTTCGCCGTTTTTCATATGATCAAGTACGTCCGGTCGCTCTTCCCCAATTTTACTGACCAATTCAGAATCAATTCCCTGTGATTTGAGCGCTTTCGCCGTTCCAGCGGTCGAAATCACCTTAAAGCCCAAGGTAACTAAGCGTTTAACAATTGAGACGACGGAACGTTTGTCTTTATCATTGACCGAAACAAAGACTTTTCCGCCAATTTTTATTTTTTGTCCGGCTCCCAACTGACTTTTCATGTAAGCTACCCCGAAATTATCATCGATCCCCATTACTTCACCGGTTGATTTCATTTCGGGCGACAAAGTTGCATCAACCCCTGGAAAACGATTGAAGGGAAAAACCGCTTCCTTAACTGAAAAGTGTTTTGGTTCGATTTCTTTTTCAATCCCTAATTCTTTTAGCGTTTTCCCAAGCATAACTTTGGTCGCAACCTTGGCCCATTGAATTCCCGTAGCCTTGGAAACAAAAGGAACCGTACGAGATGCCCGCGGATTAACCTCTAGGACGTAAACTTTATTGCCTTTGATCGCAAATTGAACATTCATAAGCCCAATGACTTGTAATTCTTTGGCCATGGCATAAGTGGCTTCACGAATTTTGTTTACATGGAAGTTGGATAAAGAAAAAGGAGGAATAGAACAAGCCGAATCGCCCGAATGAATCCCGGCTTCTTCAATATGTTCCATAATCCCGCAAATGACAGTATGTTTGCCATCCGAAACAGCATCAACGTCGACTTCAATTGCATCTTCTAGAAAAGCATCTACCAAAATCGGTCGATCAGGAGAAGCTTGCACGGCATGCTCCATATATTCGTTTAATTCTTCTTCATCATAAACAATTTGCATCGCCCTTCCCCCCAAGACATAGGAGGGACGGACTAAAACGGGATAGCCAATTTTTTCAGCGATTACCGACGCTTCTTCTTTTGACCGAGCCATCCCATTGTTAGGTTGCTCTAGCTTTAACTTCTTGATCATCTTCTGGAACAAATCGCGATCTTCGGCCATATCAATGCTTTCAGGACTAGTCCCGATAATGGGAGCACCCGCTTTCTTAAGAGTCATCGCCAGGTTAAGGGGAGTTTGTCCGCCAAATTGAACAATAATCCCATCCGGCTTTTCATTATCAATGATATTTAAGACATCTTCGGCAGTCAGTGGTTCAAAATAAAGGCGATCAGAAGTATCGTAATCGGTAGAAACCGTTTCGGGGTTAGAATTGACCATAATTGATTCGCAACCTTCTTCTTGCAAGGCAAACGAAGCATGGCAACAGCAATAATCAAATTCGATCCCTTGCCCAATCCGATTAGGACCACCCCCCAAAATCATGATCTTTTTTTTATTGGAAGGAATGGCTTCGTTTTCTTCTTCATAGGTTGAATAATAATATGGCGTATAAGCCTCAAATTCAGCGGCACAGGTATCAACTAGTTTATATACGGGTAAAACCCCCAGCGTTTTTCTTTTTTCCCTGATAGCATTCTCATTACTGCCAGTTAAATAGGCCAATTGTCTATCAGAAAAGCCCATTTGTTTGGCTTTTAATAAATTTGCCTTATCATCCCCCCCCCTACTCCCGAATCCCTTCACCCTATTCCCTTCTTCCACAATTTCCAACATGTTTTCAAGAAACCAAGGATCCACTTTGGTCAGAGAAAAGAGTTCGGTAAGTGGCATTCCATTTTGGATGGCATGTTGCATATAGAAAATACGATCAGGATTGGGCTGAGTTAACTTATGTTTTAATTCATCCGGATTAATTTTGTCTTTGCCATCAGCACTTAAGCCTGCTCTGCCAATTTCCAATCCCCTCAAACCCTTTTGCAAGGCTTCTTTAAAAGTGCGACCAATGGCCATCGTTTCACCCACCGACTTCATGGCGGTCCCAATAATGGGTTCAGCATCTTTAAATTTTTCAAAAGTAAAACGAGGAATTTTTACCACGCAATAATCAATACTCGGCTCAAATGAAGCCGGAGTTTCTTTAGTAATATCGTTGGATATTTCATCCAGGGTATAACCAACCGCTAACTTGGCCGCAAACTTGGCAATCGGAAAACCAGTCGCTTTGGAGGCTAGAGCGGAAGATCGTGAAACCCTAGGGTTCATTTCAATAATGGTCATTCGGCCATTTTCAGGATTTACGGCAAATTGGATATTAGATCCGCCGGTATCAACCCCAATTTTGCGGATGACGGCAATAGCTGCATCGCGCATGCGCTGATATTCGCGGTCAGTTAAAGTCTGGGCGGGAGCAACCGTTATCGAATCTCCCGTATGAACCCCCATCGGATCAAAATTCTCAATCGAACAGACAATCACTACATTGTCTTTGATATCACGCATAACCTCTAATTCATATTCTTTCCAGCCAATCAGAGATTCTTCGATTAAAATTTGAGTAACGGGCGATAAATCGAGGCCATTCGCAACTATCGCTTTATATTCTTCCATGTTATAGGCAACCCCGGAACCGGTCCCACCCAGAGTAAAACTGGGACGGATGATAAGCGGAAAACCAATCTGCTCAGCCACCACTAAAGCATCGTCCATCGTTTTGGCATAACCGGATTTGGGTAAATCCAGATTAATCTCTTCCATTGCCTTCTTAAACAATTCGCGGTCTTCGGCCATTTTAATTGATTTAAGGGAAGCTCCAATTAATTGGCAATTAAATTTATCTAAAATCCCCATTTCAGCAACGGCAACTGCCGTGTTTAGACCAGTTTGACCACCCAGCGTTGGCAAAAGAGCATCCGGGCGTTCTTTTTCAATAATTTTAGCCACCATTTCGGGAGTAACCGGTTCAACATAGGTTCGATTGGCCATGGAAGGATCAGTCATGATGGTAGCTGGATTGGAATTGATCAGGACAACTTCAAAGCCTTCTTCACGCAAAGCTTTGCACGCCTGCGAACCCGAATAATCAAATTCGCACGCTTGACCGATGATAATCGGACCCGCGCCGATAATCATGATTTTTTTTATGTCAGCTCTTTTAGGCACTCTTAAATTTCTCCATTAGCTCAACGAATTGCCCAAACAGATAACTAGCGTCATGTGGTCCCGGCGCAGCTTCCGGATGGTACTGAACCGAAAAAATCGGCAATTGTTTATGCCGCATACCTTCGACGGTTTTATCGTTTAAATTAATATGGGTTAATTCAACTTCACCTGGAATAGAGTCGACATCCACAGAAAACCCATGGTTTTGCGAAGTAATGGCTACTTTACCGGTCTTCAAATCTTTGACCGGCTGGTTGCCACCGTGATGGCCAAATTTTAGTTTGTAGGTTTTTCCGCCTAAAGCAAGACCAAGCAGTTGATGCCCCAAACAAATCCCAAAAATTGGCTTTTTATCTAAAAGCTTCTTAATTTCTGCAATGGCATAAGTTACCGCGGCTGGATCGCCGGGGCCATTGGAGAGAAATATTCCATCTGGCTTAAGTCCCATTACCTTATCAGCAGAAGTGTTGGCTGGAACTACGGTTACTCGGCAGCCAACCAAAGCTAAATTACGCAAAATATTGGTTTTTATCCCAAAATCATAAGCCACAACATGAAATTTGTTAGAAGCCGTAAAGTTTTCAAAACCCCACTCTTTCCCTTCCCATTTAAATTCGTATTCTTTCTTGCAGGTTACTTCTTTGGCCAAATCTCGCCCTTCCAGTTTGACTGCTTTTTGGGCCTTTTCGATTAAACTGGCGGGATTAGAATCTTTGGTTGAAATAATTCCCATCTTGGCACCTTGGGTACGGAGGTGCTTAACCAATTTGCGGGTATCAATCCCATCGATGGCCACAATTTTATGCTTTTTTAAATATTCGGATAATGAACTGGTTTTGCGGAAGTTGGAAGCAATGCGCGAGTTTTCTTTAACGATAAAACCTTCTAGCCAAGGTTTGCTGGATTCAACATCTTCCTCATTAACGCCATAGTTTCCAATCAAAGGATAAGTCATTACAACCATTTGTCCGCAATAGGAAGGATCGGTTAAGATTTCCTGATAACCGGTAAGAGAGGTATTAAAAACAACTTCACCAACACGTTCCCCTTCTGCTCCAAAAGAGCGTCCGTGGAAAATGAGTCCGTCTTCGAGTGCGAGGTAGGCAGTCATTAAAGCTTATTTTAACATTTTATCGCGGCTTAGGACAATCTAAAAATTGATGGATCTTTTCCGCCGCCTGCTGTCCTTCCCAAATTGCCCAGACAATCAATGATTGCCCACGATGCATATCTCCAGCTGCAAAGACTTTTTTAATAGACGTTTGGAAATTATTATCGGTTTTGACATTGCCACGCTGGTCGAAATCAACCCCGATGTTTTGCAATAAACCCTTTTTCTCGGGATGGACAAAACCAACCGCCAGGATAACCAAATCAGCTTCAACTTCAAAGTCTGTGCCAGGGATTTCCTGAAGCTTCGAATCTGCCTTTGCGCAGAGGAGTTTCGTAATCCGTGATCCGGAACCCGTAAATTGTTTTGTTATTATAGACCAATGCCTCTCACAACCCTCTTCATGGCTTGAAGTAGTTTTAAGCAAGATAGGATATTGAGGCCAGGGGCAACTGGGAGTTCGACATTCTTGCGGCTTGGGCATAACTTCGATTTGAACCACGCATTTAGCTCCTTGACGATTGGCCGTTCCTACACAGTCTGAACCCGTGTCTCCGCCACCAATCACCACAACTTTTTTACCTTTAGCATCAATGATTTGATCTGCTGGAATTGTTTCGCCGAGCCTAAGAGGCTCGGCTACGCGACGATTGGATTGAGTTAAATAATCCATGGCAAAAACAATCCCGTTCAATTCTCGTCCAGGAACTTTTAGATCGCGTGGCACTCTTGATCCTCCTGCCAAACAAACCGCAGCATAATCGGCCAACAATTTGTCAGCTGGAATATTTTCACCCACGTTTATGCCGGTTTTAAATTCAATCCCTTCTTTTTTCCAGATATCAATCCGACGATCTAAGATTGTTTTCTCTAATTTAAAATCAGGGATGCCATAACGCATAATTCCTCCCAATTTATCCGCCTTTTCAAACAAAGTGACATAGTGACCAAGTCTGTTCAATTCCACCGCACAAGATAAGCCTGCTGGACCAGAGCCAACAATGGCAACTTTTTTGCCAGTCCGCTTTTTGGGGATATGCGGCTTTAGATAACCGGTTTTAAAGGCTCTTTCAACAATTGCCAGTTCATTTTCTCGAATAGTAACTGGATCATCGTTAATCCCTAATACACAACCTGCTTCGCAAAGCGCCGGACAAACCCTACCCGTTACTTCTGGCAAGCAATTGGTAGCATTCAGCAAATCAAAAGCTTTTTCCCAGTTCTCACTGTAAACCAAATCATTCCATTCAGGTATATAATTGCCAATCGGACAAGCCCAATGACAAAACGGCGTTCCGCAATCCATACAGCGGGCAGCTTGGTCACGGGTTTCCCGCTTCAAACGCAGATTGAACACCAAGTCATAATCTTTCAATCGCTCAGCCACGGGACGATAATTAGTCTTCCCCCGCTTTATTTTCAAAAAGCCTTTTGGATTCCCCATATTAAACCTCAACCTCTTCTTTTTCTTTCTCGCTCAATGCCCGCTCTTCTAGAACTCGTCGATATTCTTTTGGCATAACTTTTACAAAACGCCGAATTTCTTTTTGAAAGTTACCAATAATCCTTTTTGCCACTTTACTTTGAGTGTATTGCAAGTGCTTTTCTATTTGTCCCAAAACAAAACTTTCGTCGTCCGTTTTCATTGCTTCCAACTCCACCATCTCCGTGTTGCATTTTTCCGTTAATTCTCCGTGCCGATCGTAGACATATGCGATTCCACCCGACATTCCCGCCGCAAAGTTGCGTCCCGTCTTACCAAGGATCACAACTCTTCCCCCCGTCATATATTCACAGCCATGATCCCCTACTCCTTCCACAACCGCATTCAACCCGGAATTGCGGATACAAAATCTTTCTCCAGCCAATCCGCAAATATATGCTTCTCCGCTGATTGCTCCATAAAAAGTGGTATTACCAATAATAATGTTTTCTTCTGATGAATAGTCCGCTTTGCGACTGGGATAAATAATAATTTTACCGCCAGATATTCCCTTGCCAACATAATCATTGGCCATTCCTTCTAATTCAAACGTTACCCCCTTAACCAACCAAGCACCAAAACTCTGCCCAGCAATTCCGTGTAAGTTAATATTGATAGTATCATCTGACAATCCCTTCACTCCGTATTTATTACATATCTCTCCCGACAACATCGCTCCGGTGGAGCGGTCGCTATTCTTAATTGCTACATTAATTTTTATTTTCTCCCCACTTTTTATTGCGGCCGCGGATAGTTCCAGCAGTTTTCTATCTAACACCGCATCGATGCCATGTTCTTGTGCAATTGTACAGTGGGTTTTTACGCTCGGATCAATTGCCGGCCGAAATAATATTTTAGAATAATCGATTCCTTTGGCCTTCCAGGGCAAGATCGCCTGATCGACCTCTAATAAATCAACCCGCCCGACCATCTCATCCATATTTTTGATCCCCAATTGAGCCATTATTTGGCGCAATTCATGGGCAATAAAAGTTAAATAATTGATAATATATTCTGGTTTTCCGGCAAAACGTTTTGCCAGACATTCGTCTTGTGTCGCAACCCCGACAGAACAATTATTTAAATGACAATGCCGTAACATGACACAACCACAGGTAATTAATATGGCAGTACTAAAACCAAATTCTTCAGCCCCTAATAATGCCGCGATAGCAACATCCCTGCCCGTACGCAGCTGTCCATCAGTTTGTAACCGAACTCGACTGCGTAAATTATTTAAAACCAAGGTTTGATGCGTTTCCGATAATCCTAGTTCCCAAGGAAGACCAGCATGCTTTATTGAGCTAAGCGGCGAAGCTCCGGTCCCTCCATCTCCACCTGAAATTAGAATCATATCCGCGTGGCCTTTGGCTACCCCCGCAGCAACCGTTCCTACTCCCACTTCGGAAACCAATTTTACAGAAATACGCGCTTTTGGATTAACGTTTTTCAAATCAAAGATCAACTGAGCCAAATCCTCAATCGAATAAATATCATGATGTGGGGGTGGGGAAATTAAAGTTACTCCTGGCGTTGTAAAACGCGTTTTGGCAATAATTTCGCTTACTTTATGTCCGGGTAGTTGTCCCCCTTCACCCGGTTTTGCTCCTTGGGCAATTTTAATTTGGATTTCATCCGCATTAATTAGGTAATTAGTGTTTACCCCAAAACGGCCTGAAGCAACTTGTTTAATGGCACTGCGTTTTAGGTCGCCATTTGGCAAACGTACAAAACGGGAAGCATCTTCTCCCCCTTCGCCGGTGTTAGATTTGCCACCGATCCGGTTCAGGGCAATAGCAATCGTTTCGTGGACGGGACCACTAATTGAACCATAACTCATGGCTCCGGTAGCAAAACGTTTTAAAATACTCTCAACTGACTCTACTTTTTCCAAAGCTATCGGGGTAGCTGTTTTAAATTTAAGTAGACTGCGCAGAGTGGTTGGATTATTGGCTTGATTATTGATTAGTTCGGCAAATTCTTTATATCTATGTTCATCATTTCTGCGAACGGCATCTTGCAGGGCCGAAATTGATGCCGGATTCCAGAGATGAAATTCGCCGTCCTTCCTCCATTGGTATAATCCGCCACTGGCTAATAAAGCATCTTGGTTATTAAAAGCTGCCGCATGCCGCATTTTAGTTTCTTGTTCAATAATAGCCAAATTTGCCCCGCCAATCCGCGAAGGTGTCCCTTCAAAATATTTTTCAATGAAATCAGCTGACAACCCTAAAGCTTCAAAGATTTGGGCGCCACGATAACTACCAAGAGTTGAAATCCCCATTTTGGATAAAATCTTTAAAATTCCATGATTAATTGCCGAGCGAAAATTATTCTCGGCTGTTAGGGTATCAATAAATATTTCTTTTTGTTCAACTAATAAGGCAATTGCTTCATAAGCCAAGTATGGATTAATCAGGTCGATCCCAAAACCTAGCAACAAAGCAAAATGATGGACTTCGCGCGGCTCACCGCTTTCTAAGATCAATCCAACCTTGGTACGCAAGGCTTTGCGGATCAGATGATGATGGACGGCTCCCACGGCCAGCAAAGCCGGAATGGCCAATTGTTTTTCGCTAACCCCACGGTCGCTTAAAACCACAAAAGAAACGCCATCGCTAATCGCTTTTTCAACCTCGCCACACAATTGCTGAACAGCATTTTTTAGATCTTGTTCAAAAAGCAGGGAAAGAGTTTTGGTTTTAAAACTGTTTTTACGGATATGGCGGATTTTTTCAAGATCATCATTGCTAAGGAGCGGCTCTTTTACAAAAAGACGATGGCAATGCTCGGGTGACTCTTTTAAAATGTCTCTCTGCGGACCCAAATAACTATGAAGGCTCATAACCAATTCTTCACGAATAGGATCGATCGGCGGATTGGTGACCTGGGCAAATAATTGCCGAAAATAGTTATAAAGCAGTTGGGGCCTTTGCGATAAAACAGCATGCGGAGTGTCATTGCCCATTGAGCCAACCGGTTCGCTCCCTTTTTCGCTCATGGGACGCAGGATATTTTTAAGATCCTCTCTAGTATAACCAAATACTTTGAGTAATAAATTGATTTCCAGCTTTTCTTTTTCATCTGAGCTAATCGCTGGCAAATCCTCCAAACCAACCAAATTATCATTTAGCCATTTACCATAAGGCTTTTGTGAACATATTTCATCAGTGACTTCTTCATCCGTAATAATCCGTTTCTGCTCTGTGTCAATATAAAACATCTTTCCCGGTTCAATTCGGCCTGACTGCTTTATATTTTGCGGGGCAATGTCCAATACCCCAACTTCTGAAGCCATAACTACCAAGTCATCATGCGTTACAATATAACGAGCAGGACGCAAACCATTGCGATCTAATACCGCCCCTACATTTTTTCCATCCGTAAAGGCAATTGCCGCTGGGCCATCCCATGGTTCCATTGAACAAGCATTATATTGGTAAAAATCTTTTAGTTTTTTATCCATTTGCCGATTATGTTCCCAAGCCGCCGGGATTAGTTGCATCATGACCTGTGCTATTGGCCGACCAGACAGCACCAGCAGCTCAAAAACGTTATCAAGGGCAGCAGAGTCACTCCCGCCCGGCACAATGGCATCAATTCCCCGGGCTCTCATCCAATTAATATTGCCGCGCAGAGTATTAATCTCCCCGTTATGGGCTAAAAAACGAAATGGTTGCGCTAAATCCCAGGATGGAAAAGTATTAGTGCTATAGCGCGAGTGAACCAGGGCAATCGCACTTTTAATTAAGGGGCTTTGCAAATCCAAGAAATATTTGGAAACTTGATTAGGCATTAGAAGGCCCTTGTAGACAACAGTGCGAGAAGACAAACTGACGATGTATAGCCCGGAAGCTGGATTTTCTTTTTCTATTTTACGGCGGATAATATAGAGTTTCTTTTCAAAATCGGCTTGATTATTAACTTGTTTACCCTTAGCGATAAAGATTTGCTCGATATCGGGTTGGTTATCACGGGCCGATTGGCCAATAACCTGGTCATTGACCGGCACTTTTCTCCAGCCCAAAAATATTTGGCCTTCCTCCGCCACAATTTTTGAAATAGCGTCTTCGCAAATGCCGCGTAGTCCTTCATTGTTGGAAATGAAAACCAATCCAGTGCCATAAGCTCCTGCCGGAGGAAGTTTTATGCCTTGTTGTTCACAGATACAAACATTAAACTCATGCGGAATTTGAATTAATATGCCTGCCCCATCACCGGTTAAAGGATCAGCACCAACAGCTCCGCGATGAGCTAGCCGTTCAAGCACTTGTAAGCCTTGTTTAACGATAGTATTATCCGCTCGTCCTTTTACGTCAACCACAAAGCCTACTCCGCAGCTATCATGCTCAAAAGCAGAATCATACAGGCCTTGATTATGCGGATAATTATTTAACTTCATTTCAACACCTTTAAGAGGGGCAAAGCCTAAAGGTGTTGCCAAAAGACCTTACCCCCACAACACACTACTCACTACCAAACACACTCCCTGTCCCATCACCCCACTACTAGAAACTAATGCATTTAGAGTATCGGCAAATATTTCTTAATTTCGTATTCGGTAACTTGGATCCTAAATTCATCCCATTCTTGTTTCTTGATGGCAATAAATCTTTCAAAGGAGTGATCGCCCAAGCATTCTCTCACTAATTCACTTTTTTCCATAACTTGGATTGCTTCCCCAAGGCTGGAGGGCAACGATTTAATCCCTCTTTCGGCTCTTTCCTCATCCGATAAATGATAAAGATTTAATTCCATTGGCTCGGTAAGTTTATAGCCTTCTTCAATCCCTTTGAGTCCAGCGCAAAGCATAACGGCAAATTGAAGATAGGGATTGCCCGATGGATCAGGGCAGCGTAATTCCATCCGAGTAGCAATTTCTTTCCCTGGTTGATACATGGGAACGCGAACTAAAGCTGATCGATTGCGCCGTGACCAGGCGATATACACGGGGGCTTCGTAGCCAGGGACTAAGCGCTTGTATGAATTAACCCATGGCGCCAAGAGGGCACTCATTTCAGGAGCATGTTTTAAAATTCCGGCGATATAGCTTTTGCCAATATCGGATAGATGATATTTATCTTTAGCATCATAGAAGGCATTTACCTTACCTTTGAACAAAGATTGATGGCAGTGCATTCCAGAACCATTTTGCCCAAAAATTGGCTTAGGCATAAAAGTAGCATAAACCCCGTTCTTGGAAGCGATCTCCTTAACGGTTAACTTGTAAGTAACAACATTATCCGCCATTTTCAATCCATCATCAAAGCGCATATCAATTTCGTGCTGGGAAGGAGCAACCTCATGATGAGAATATTCGACTTTAATACCTAATTCTTTTAATGCCAACACAGTTTGGCGACGGAGGTCTGACGCCATATCTAGGGGGGTTAAATCAAAATAACCACCCTCATCGAGAACCTCAGTTCCTTTACTATCCTTAAAATAAAAATATTCTAACTCTGGCCCAACATAATAATGGTCAAATCCCATCTTTTTCATCTTAGCAACGGCCCTTTTTAATATATAGCGGGGATCTCCATCATAGGGCTTTCCACCTGGTTGCTGAACATCACAAATCATACGAGCCACGGCTTTTTCCTGTGGGCGCCAGGGTAATACTTGAAAAGTTGACGGGTCTGGCATAGCAATCATATCCGACTCTTCAATCGCTTGGAATCCAGTAATCGATGATCCATCAAACCCCATCCCTTGCTCCATGGCCCCTTCCAATTCATCCTTGCCCATCGCGAAACTCTTCAGTATCCCGTTTAAATCCGTAAACCACAAACGTATAAACTCGATGTCATTGTCCTTAACCTGTTTCATAACCTCTTCTTTCGTTGCCATCTTCATTTCCTCCTTAAATATCAATTCGTATTACGTTATACGTAGTACGCAAACCTATAAAGCACTTATAAGCAATTTTATTGCCAGACCCTATTTATTTAAGCAGTTAACTCACTTTTTCCCTGGATTTACGCCTATTTTTTAAGCAGCTAGCCAAGATATCAACAACAGCGATCTACATTTTTGTATTTAATAAAAAGCAAAAATAACACTTTTGTATTTATAAAACTAAAGGTCCACTTTCTTTTGTACTAATCCTTATCACTTCTTCAATCGGCGAGATGAAGATCTTACCATCACCCATACTGCCGGTTGAGCAAACGGCAGTGATGGTTTTTATGACCACATCCAAATCTTTTTCCTGAATCACCAATTCCAATTTAATTTTAGGCATAAACTCGACCCTGTATTCCCCCACCCGCCATTCAAGAGTTATCCCCTTTTGTTTTCCCCGCCCTTTAACTTCAGTTACCGTCATCCCGTGAAAACCTTTGGCATCAAGGGCTTCACGCAAATCTTCCAATTTCTCCGGTCGAATAATTGCTTCTACTTTTTTCATAAATATTCCTCCCGTTAAATACTTTCCGCATGTTGGGAAATATCTAACCCAACCGTTTCTTCATTATATTTTACTCTTAAACCCATAGTTTTATCCAATATTTTAGCAAGAACAAAAGTTACTCCAAAAGAAAAAACCGCAATAATAATTGCGGCAAAAGTTTGAGTAAGCAGCAAGGATGAATTGCCAAAAAACAAACCGTTGGCTCCTGCCGGATTAATGGCTTTACTAGCAAACAAGCCAATCGCAATAGAACCCCAAAGCCCACCCATCCCATGACAGGCAAAAACATCGAGTGACTCATCAATTCTTAGTTTCATTCGAAGAATAATCATATAATACGATATCACCGAAGCAACCGCCCCAATAATCAATGCTGCCAATGGGCCAACATAACCGGAAGCGGGAGTAACCGCAGCTAACCCAACCACAGCTCCAGTAGCTACGCCAAGCACACTGGGACGACGATGCATCCAACTAAGCACCATCCAAACTAATGCCCCGGCGGCACCTCCCAAATTAGTAGCGACAACTGTTGAGGCCGCTAAACCGTTGGCTCCTAGTGCCGATCCACCATTAAAGCCAAACCAACCAAACCAAAGTAACGCTGCACCTAAAACAACTAACGGAATATTGCTTGGTTCCATATTATCCTTGCCATAGCCGTTTCTTTTTCCAATTACGATAGCAATTGCTAAGGCTGAAAATCCAGCCGTAACATGAACAACCATTCCTCCAGCAAAATCAAGCGCCCCTAATACCCGTAACCAACCACCCACCCCCCAAACCCAATGGGCAACTGGAGCATAGACAATGGTTGACCAAATAAGCGAGAAAAACAAGAAAGTAGAAAATTTTATTCTTTCAACAAAGGCTCCAACAATTAACGAAGGGGTAACGATTGCAAAAGCAGCTTGAAAGAACATAAAAGCGAGGAAAGGAATGGTCGCCGCGTAGGCTGGATTAGGCGCCTGGCCAACTCCACTCAACCCAACCCAACTTAATCCACCAATAATCCCAGCTTTGGATGGACCAAAGGCCAAAGTAAAGCCAAACAAAGCCCATTGTACGGTTATCAAAAATAAAGCCGCAAAACACATCATAATGGTGGATAAGATGCTTTTTTTACGCACCATACCGCCATAAAAAAAACCTACTGCGGGTGTCATTAAAATAACCAGCGCTGCCGAAATTAGAACCCAAGCCGTGTCGCCAGAATTAATCATAATAGTTTGCCTCCCTTTGCCTACAACAAGGGAGCAATTCTATTACCAAGAGAAAAAGCTACATTTTAATCAAAAAAACTACATTTTTGTTATAATGCCGCCATTCCCCTCTCTCTTGTACTAATTCGCATAACATCTTCGACCGAAGAGATAAATATTTTTCCATCCCCCATACTACCGGTCGAACAGACGGCAGTAATTGTTTTAATAACCACATCTAGATCCTTTTCTTGGATAACCAACTCAACTTTAACTTTGGGCATGAATTCAACCCTGTATTCCCCTACCCTCCATTCCAAAGTTATCCCCTTTTGCTTCCCTCTTCCTTTTACTTCCGTAACCGTCATTCCATGAAAACCTTTTGCGTCAAGCGCTTCGCGCAGATCCTCCAGTTTTTCCGGTCGAATGAGAGCTTCAACTTTTTTCATTTTATTCCTCCTTGCCCCGAGCAAAGTCTAGGGGACTTTTAAACTGACTCAGCATGTTGAGAGATATCCAACCCAACAACTTCTTCATTGTCACTAACTCTTAGTCCAATTAGTAAATCAATCCCTTTCGCCAAAATAATTGTTACTATAAAAGCAAAGCCACCCGTAATTAAAACCGTAAAGATTTGCGTCCACAACAATCCAGAATTACCAAACAATAACCCATCTGCTCCCGCCGGATTAATCGCTTTACTGGCAAAAATACCGGTGGCAATTGATCCCCATGCACCTCCAATCCCATGACAGGCAAAAGCATCCAACGACTCATCAATTCTAACTTTCATCCTTAAAACAATCATATAATATGAAATAACAGCTGCTATCCCGCCAATGGCAATCGCGGATAACGGGCTGACAAAACCGGAAGCTGGGGTAATAGCTACCAAGCCGACTACTGCTCCGGTGGCAACCCCTAACACACTTGGTCTACGATGGAACCAGCTAAGTGCCATCCAAACCAAGGCCGCTGCAGCAGCAGCCGTATTTGTCACAACAAAAGCTGATACCGCCAGTCCATTGGCCGCCAAAGCTGATCCACCATTAAAACCAAACCATCCAAACCACAATAGAACCGAACCCAAGACAACTAAGGGAATATTGCTTGGCTCCATATTATCTTTACCATACCCTTTTCTTTTACCAATGATTAATGCGATAGCTAAAGCCGAAAATCCCGCGGTTACATGAACAACCGTTCCACCAGCAAAGTCGAGTGCCCCCAAAACTCTTAGCCAACCACCTACCCCCCACACCCAGTGAGCTACTGGACAATAAACAATGGTAACCCAAAGACCAGTAAAGATTAAAAAAGCAGAGAATTTAATCCGCTCCACAAAAGCACCAACTATTAATGAAGGAGTCACGATCGCAAAGGCTGCCTGGAAAATCATAAAGGCCAATGCCGGAATCGTTGCCGCATAATCTGCATTGGGAGTTTGCCCAACTCCAACCAATCCCAACCAATTTAAGCCTCCAATTAGTCCAGCATGGCTGGTACCAAAAGCCAGCGAGTATCCAAAAAGAACCCATTGGATACTTATCAAAAACAAGGCCGCAAAACACATCATAATAGTTGACAGGATGCTTTTCTTACGCACCATCCCTCCGTAAAAGAACCCCACCGCCGGCGTCATTAAAATAACCAAAGCCGCTGAAATCAAGACCCAAGCTGTATCTCCTGCGTTTATCATTAGATTGCCCTCCTTTTATATATTTATATCCAACTGCGTGGTAATTGCTGGCCTAGCACCGTTATTAAAAGTCCCGTATCCAAAGATAACGGAAGTATTAGATGAAAAGACCCACGAAAGCCCATAGAAAGTTGCTCCTAAAACAGAGTTACTGCCAGCATAATCCACACAAAGCCAAAGTTTATCGTTTATAACTTTATCCCAAGTTAGAATTAACCCAGCATTATCAGGATTTCCCGATGGATCTAGTAAAACTGCTCTATTGCCTGAAAAATAGCCAGCCGAGATTCGACCAAAAGGAAAAGTTTTGGCTAATAATCCGTAGAGAACATTTTGGTCAGTAACTCCCGGCGAAGTTCCAAACCCATACCCGCCAATTGCAAAAGCCGGTAAACCGCCATTTTCTGGAATAGCATATTTAGCATTAAGAGTAAATGGCGAAGCTTGCGGTTCAAAAAGATCGATTCCAACTTCTACTCCAGGAATTAATCCGTAAGTTAATCCCAAATCGGTAGGATAACCATAGCCCCCCTCCGCCGGCCCAACTAATGTAAAATAGTTATCAATTCCAAAATGGGTTGTCCTAAAGGCCTGAATATCCGTCGACGGGTTCCAGATTTGGGTCGATGGTGTCGCCAAAGCCATAGTCGATAATAAAACTACAAAAGACAAACAAACAATTCTTTTCATTTTAATGATCCTCCTTTTTTTACTTGATTACCAGATATCCCTTTCAAAGCAATTCCATTACCAGGCAATAATATTATAGTCCACGAGGGAAAGCTACATTACTGTTAAGAGAGTGGAGATTAGACATACAAATTTGTGAAAATAATTCAGTAGGGAAATTAACACGAAGGCCTGCCGGCCGGCCGGCAGGCACTAAAACACGAAGAGTAAGAAAACACTTAAGCAGCCAAAGCGTTGGCTGTTCCCTTAGTGTCTTAGTGTTGAATCCGAAAAGAGAATCAACCTCTACAGCACTGCCCTTTTTCACCAGAACAGCAACAGCTAGAATCGCTGCACCAAAGACTACTCCCAAGCCAAATATTAGCTAAACCAAATATGACCGAGCCGATCATACGGGCAATGGGAGGCATGGCGGGACTTAATCCCAAAATTGGCCCACCAATAATCAGTAAAATTCCTGCTAAAGGCGGAAAGATTCTTGCTTGAATGATAAAGCTACCGAAAAGTATATAACCCAGGGCAAAGATTATTCCTCCCACTCCCTCAAAAGTTCCTGCCCCAATTAATATTGCAGTCCCTGTAAAAGCCAAAATATAACCAACCACCCCTAGCGGGTTAATTCTCTCGATTTGTTTAGATAACATACCAACAAGGGCAAACAAAGTTAAAACAAGCACTGCCAGGAATATCCCATAATCAATTTTCCACAAAGCTGCTCCTCGAAGCGACAAATTGAGTAAGCTAGGATCAGGATGAATAAACCAAAATAGGGCCGTCCCAACCCCTGCAACAATATTCGCCAATCCAGTCCATTTTACCAGTGATTCTCTCGTCATATTTATCCCTCCCTATGCTCTAATCCCTAAATTCCCCATTTTGTACCCCAGCATTCTTTCAGTAATTCCTAAAGCCTTGGCTGCTTCGCGCTGAGTCTTGCATTGCTTTAGCGCATCAACAATCTTTTGTTTTTCAATCGCTTCTACAATTTGAGGAAGAGTTTTCCCTTCAGTTGAAGCTACAATCGACTGCTGGGCAATTTGGGCCGGTAAATCCATGGGAGTAATTAAACTCCCCTTACATACAATAATTGCTCGTTCAATCACATTTTCTAATTCACGCACATTCCCTGGCCAATCATAGGCCAGTAAGCAGTCTAGTGCCGCACGATTTACCCCTTCAATCTTTTTTGCATTTTCTTTATTAAAGAAATGGGTAAAATGGGCAGCCAGTAGCGGGATATCATCGCGGCGTTCTCGCAAAGGAGGGAGAACAATCGGAAATACATTAATTCGATAAAAGAGGTCTTCGCGAAATTTGCGTTCTTTCACCATTTCATCCAAATTGCGATGAGTAGCACAGATGACACGAACATCGATCTTGATGGTTTGCGTCCCACCCAGGCGTTCAAATTCTTTTTCCTGCAAAACACGCAATAATTTAACCTGGGTTGCCGGGGTTAAATCACCAATTTCATCTAAAAATATCGTCCCACCACTCGCCATTTCAAAGCGGCCAATTTTATTCTCTCCTGCTCCAGTAAATGCTCCTCTTTCATAGCCAAACAACTCGGATTCCAGCAGATTCTCCGGCAAGGCAGCGCAGGCAACTTTGATAAAGGGTTTATCCGCTCTAGGACTGGCATAATGGATCGCTGCGGCAACTAATTCTTTCCCGGTTCCCGATTCTCCCAGCAACAAAACGGTTGCCTGACTTTGAGCAACCTGCAGAGCCCCCTCAAGGATTGTTTCCATAATTGCGGAAGTATAAATGATATTGCCAAATTTGTATTTGCCTTTTAGTTGTTGCCGCAGTTTGATATTTTCCGATACGATTGCTTGCTTATCTTTCTCCGCCAACTCGCGGATTTTAACTGCCTGTCCCACCATAGAAGCAATAACAGTTAACAATTTGATATCATTCTCGTAAGAAATATCCCCTTTAAATAAATGGTCAACCGAGAGAGCCCCAACCACTTTGTTGCCAACTTTAATGGGTACACACAGGAAAGCGAATTTCCTATTTTCAAGATTCTTGCGAGCTTTGGTCTTATTTAAAAAGAGCGGACTGGATTCAATATCCGGCACAACCATCGGCTTACCGGTTTCAACTACTTTTCCGGTTATTCCTTCCCCAATTTTATAACGTCCACGTTCTTTTTCTTTTTTGGTCAAACCTTGCGCCACTTCAATATGCAACTCATTAGTAGAAGGATCAACTAAGGTAATGGTGCCCCTTTGCATTTCTAGCGACGAGGAGAGTACCTTTAAGATAGAATTTAGACTCTCCTCAAGGTCAAGCGAAGAAGACAACGCATCTCCAACGGCAACTAAAACTTCAAATTGAATTTCACGCATTGGGCTCATACAATTTTGTATTGTACTACATATTTGTATTTACGTCAACTCTTATGTAGATTTTTCGCAGAGCACCTTTTGGGAAGTAATATCTGCCAGGAGTAAAAACGGTTTCTCTAGATCAACAATTTTAATAACTGAATCCCCTGGCAAGGATTTGAGCCATTTTTTATCAAGCAAAACGGTTGGGCTCTCAAGGAAGAGAGCTACGTAGAAAATCCGGGTTTCCACCAAATCCAGAAAAAAATGCGAACCAAATGATAGCTCAGGACTAAACCCGCCCTCGGGGTCATCCACCTCCACTAGCGCAGCTATATTATTTATCTCCGCAAAACTAACCGGCACTCCCAGCGAAGGATCCCGCGTTCCCCACCTCCCCGGACCAATTAATAATGTTGGCTCGGTTTCGCGCTGAAGCAGCCGATTTATGCGGCCAATTTCCCGAGCAACTTCATATTTTTTTCCCATTAACAACTCGCGATAGGCCTCGGAGTCAACATAAATAATCTTTTTTATCGGTTGAGATAAATTACCTCCCATAAAATTGCCTTGCGATTTAAAGAGAATTTTATCTGGAGCTATTTTAAGTGGGAATTTAACCCGCCCACCAATCCCAAGCGACTGAAGCGGTCGACACTGGACCAAATTAATTTGCATTTGGCCCTCTTTAGAAAAATTAACGGTAAATTCGATATCAACTGGATATTGATATTCGGCTTCAATGATTTTCAGCATCTTCTGCATAATTGATGAGAATCTTGTTTTCGAAAGCAGCTTTTCAAAGGTAATTACCCATGCCTTGGCACTACTGCCGAGTAACAACATTTTAGTTTCTGCATCAGTATCTCTTATGCCAACCAGGTCAAATGCCAAATTTGGTTCGTCTAACATTAACTGTTCCAGCGCAATTGACACGATACGATTTTCTTTTATATCCAGCAAATCAACTTCATGCTGGGAAAATCTTTTTACTTTTTCCATATCGGCGTAGGGCCGACGCAGTGGGGCATCAAGGGCAACAATAGCGGGATAATCACCTTCTACCCGGTTGACTGCCCGCGTTCCCAACCCAAAGACTAGACGCAGCATGCCAGCTTTTGGGTCCATCCCTTTATCCCAAACAAAAGTATTATGTGAAACCCCCACTCCGGCTAAAAAGGGAAAGAAATAGCGCCCATAGTAATCGCCCGAAACCCTTTGAACTAATAAAGCCATTTGTTCATCTAGCTGGCTCAACCCTCTCTGCTGTCGATAGATCAGCGCATTTTCATTCATGGTGCTGGCGAAGATTTCGCGCACTACCATTTCAAATTGTTTATAGCGCTCCTCGGGAGATCCTTGGTTAACGATAAAAAGACTATCGTATTTACCGGCAAAGGCACTGCCAAAACTGTCTTCCAGAAGAGAGCTGGAGCGCACAATAATTGGGGATTGCCCGAAATATTCTATCAATTGCCGAAAGCGTTCCTTTATTTCATCCGGAAAACGGCCATGGAGGAGCAGTTCGCGCAGTTCAGCCGCCTTTTCAAAATAGCCTTTTTCAGTTTTTTGTTCCAACCATAAATCCCACCAGCCATTCTGGACAATGTAGGTATAAAAAACATCCGAGCCAATATAGAAAGAGTCATGGGCTTCTAGCAAATCATTCCATTTTTCAGTTGAGTTATTTTGTAATATCTTGCGTGCTAATAGCATCCCAACCGCCTTCCCCCCAATATAACCAGTCCCCACCATTCGCTCTTTAATATTTATTAGGTCTAGAAGGACCATGTTTTGTTCTACTAAGGCTAAGATCCGCTCTTCGCGACCCAACATAGTTTTACAGACTAAATCCAGCATTTTCTTCTGCTTTTCAATAGATCCTTCTGCCAGTACCTCTTTGGCTTCTAAAAATAGGCGATCCCAATAATCAAGATTGCGCCGTCCGCTTTCGGACCCCTTTAAAGAAATAAATGAAAGCAGCTGGGCAGCATCAGCACTACTGGTTACCGGCAGAAACTTTTCCTTGTCTTCCAGGTGCGGGAGAAACATTAGGGGAGAGTAACGGTTCCACACTTTTAAAGGGTGGACATAATATCGCCCTTCAAACCGATAAACATCCAGCAGAAGCTGGGTAGTTTCCCGGATACGGGCAATGGTCTTATAGGAGTGATTATCCCGCAGCAAGGCAAAATAAGCCACGGTATCTAGTTTAAATAAATAGGGACAGGTTACCATGAAGAAATTGCCGATCATCAGGTCAGTAGCCCAAACCGAAAGTAAATCTGATAGGCAATCAAAAACATAGAATGCCCCAAAGCCCTCCGTCGTAATTATGTCATGGATCTTTTTAGAGAAGCTCTCAAACCCACTGGCAGCATCTAGCTCATACTGTTTAATTTGTTGGTCTGGTACCAGCAGAGGGACATGCTGGGCGAAACGGATATAAATGATTTTTCTCTGATCAATCTTGGCCTGGCAAACGAATGGTTTAATAAAATGGATATATTCAGCAATATCTTGGACTTGCCAAACAACGTTGTCCCCAAGGCGGAGATGCTGCAAAACAGCATCCAAGCCTTTAAGGCCAGTGCTAACAATTTCTTCAGATAAGCTCATGACTGTTTTCTTCTTGCGAAGATCATAAAGTCGAAAATTTTCTAAGTTGGTTGTAATCGATCAGGGCCGTTAACGCCCGACTCTCTGTCTCAATTCCCCATTCCTCTGCTGCCGCTACTGGGTTTAATCCTCCCGGGATAACCACCCCTACTCGATCAACCCCTACCGGCATGCCCAAGACGGGCTGATTTGGTCGACCTATAAAGAGATTATTAGCCAATCCGGCTTCTTCTGCCTCAGCCATTACCATTTCAGCCGCTTGGCGAGATATTGCAGGAATTTCCCTAAGGCCAGCTAAAATCTTACCAGATCCCTTGGTTGCCTCCCGCACAGTCGTCATTTTGCTGCGCAAAAAGATCTCATGCGGATCAAGGGTTGATCCGCTGTAACTAATTAAATCAATAAAGCGCGAAGGCTTTCCGTTTTCTATCTGCAACACTCCACCAAATTTCGATTCGACCGGAATGGAATGTTTTAAAAGCATGCCATTTAAATTGATGGTGCAAAGCGTTCCAAATCCAATTTTGCCTTTAGGGACAATTATCCCCCCAATTTCTTCACCATGCTCGGCAATAAAAACCAAATTCCCCATGCTCAGTTTCCTCTCAAACACCTCGCGCATTATTTTTAAGGCTTTTTTAAATTCACTTTTATGAAAGAATGAAATGTTTAAAATTACACTGCCGACTTTTTTCTCGATGTCAAAATCCATTAAATAGGACATGGTTTCAATTTTGGAACTAACTAAGCCAATTTTATTGGAAACCAGTGAATTTTTTAATTCTTCGATCCCTTTATGGGTAATCATTCTGCCTTCTTTCCAAAAACCCTTAACCAATCCGCGATCATTCATGATTTTTAAATGGTAGCGTACTGCCCGTTCGGTCAAGTCAAAACCAAAATCCTTTAATTTTTGGGATATTTCGGCTGAACCAATCGGCTCTTTGGCCTCCGAAATAATTTTCAAGATGGCATTAATTTTCTTTTCAATATCGTGCATGGTGTATTTGACAATATTATAACACAGAGGGCAAACCACATTTAACTTGACTTACGGCAAATGCTTACCGTATAATAATTCCAACGCTTATTGCGAGTTGGATAAGCAAAACATAATAGGAGGAAAAGGACATGGTAAAAGGGGTCATCGAACAGGTCAAGAAACGGAATCCAGGTGAAGTTGAGTTTCATCAAGCAGTAGAAGAGGTACTAGAATCTATTGCTCCGGTGCTCGAAAAGCATCCAGAGTATAAGACTGCCAAGATTGCTGAAAGGTTGGTTGAACCAGAAAGACAGCTCATGTTTAGAGTTCCTTGGCAGAACGACAAGGGCGAAGTTCAAGTTAACCGAGGCTTCCGCATCGAATTCAATAGTGCAATCGGGCCATACAAAGGCGGATTACGCTTTCATCCTTCAGTCTATCTTGGCATTATCAAATTTTTAGGTTTCGAACAAATCCTCAAAAATTCATTAACCGGTTTAGCTATGGGCGGAGGAAAAGGCGGAGCCGATTTTGATCCTAAAGGAAAATCAGATAGCGAAGTAATGCGCTTTTGCCAAAGCTTTATGGCCGAATTATTCCGCCACATCGGTCCAGATACCGACGTTCCAGCCGGCGACATCGGAGTCGGTGGCCGCGAAATTGGTTATATGTTTGGCATGTACAAAAAGCTGCGCAACGAATTTACTGGCGTTTTAACTGGTAAAGGATTGGACTGGGGTGGAAGCTTAGTAAGGACCGAAGCCACCGGTTACGGATTAATCTATTTCTTACTTGAAATGTTAAAAGATATGAACAAGAGCCTAAAAGGAGCCACGGTAGTAAGCTCCGGTTCAGGCAATGTGTCAATTTACGCCGCCCAAAAATGCCAGGAACTCGGGGCTAAGGTAGTTGCCGTTAGCGATTCCAACGGTTATGTTGTTGATCCAGCCGGGATTAACCTCAAAACCGTAAAGCGTTTAAAAGAAGTAGAACGCAAACGCATCAGCGAATATGTGAAAGAACATTCTGGCGCAAAATATTATGAAGGCTGCAATGGCATTTGGACCGTCAAATGCGATATTGCATTACCAAATGCCACCCAAAACGAAATTGACGAAAAGTCAGCCGCCAAGTTAGTGGTAAACGGTGTTTGGGCAGTAGCCGAAGGCGCCAATATGCCTTCAACTCCCGAAGCCATCAAGCTTTTCTTAAAGAACAAGGTTGCCTTTGGACCAGCCAAAGCTGCCAATGCCGGTGGCGTTGCTACTTCTGGCCTTGAAATGGCCCAAAACAGCCAACGCTTGTCTTGGACTTTTGAAGAAACCGACAAATATCTCGAAAGAATCATGAAGAACATTTACGCTCAAGCCAAGAAAGCATCTGAAGAGTATGGCATGGCTGGAAACCTAGTTGCCGGAGCAAACATTGCTGGTTTTGAAAAGGTTGCTAGAGCAATGTATGCACAGGGTTTAGTTTAAGCTCTTTGTAGTGGGGTGAGGGTAAGGGAGTGGGTTTGGTAGTGGGTTGTAAGTTGTAAGTAAAAAAGACCCACTACCAGCCCTCACTACCCTACTCACTCCCTAACCTTAACCTCACTACTATAAACTTTACAACGCCTCTAGGTATTTATCCAATTCCCAAGGGGTTACACGCATACGGTAGTCATCAAATTCGGCAATTTTGGCATCATAAAAACTCTGAAAAGTATGTTTCCCTAAAGCCTCTTTGAGGACTTCGTCTTTGGCTAATTCCTCAATTGCCCGTTTAATTGAAAACGGGAGCATATCTATATTTAATTCCTTTAAGCGATGAGAATCTAATTCGTACACATCTTCTTCTACCGGCTTTGGCGGCTTTAGGCCTTTTTTAATTCCGTCTAACCCCGCCTTCAACATAACTGAAAAAGCCAAGTACGGGTTACAGGCAGGATCGGGGCAGCGCAATTCGAGCCGCGTAGATTGCTCCCTTCCAGGGGAATAACGAGGAATCCTAATCAACGCTGAACGATTGATCTGCGCCCAGCAAATGTAAACCGGCGCCTCATAACCAGAAACCAAACGCTTATAAGAGTTAACCGTAGGGGCAAGGATGGCACTCAAAGACTTAGCATGCTGCAATTGACCAGCCAAATAACTATAAGCTAAAGGCGATAATTTGTATTTATCTTTGGCATCAAAAAAAGCATTCTTTCCTCTTTTATCAAACAGGGATTGATGCACATGCATCCCCGACCCGGCTTGACCATACAAGGGCTTGGGCATGAAGGAAGCATACAAATCATGTTGTGCCGCAATCGATTTGATCACATATTTTAAAGTTATAGTATTATCGGCCGAAGACAACGCATCCGAATATTTAACATCAATTTCGTGCTGGCCGGGACCAACTTCGTGGTGCGACATTTCAGAAGTCATACCCATCGCTTCGAGGGCATAAACCATATCTTCTCTTACTTCCGAAGCAAAATCACGGGCGGGATAATCAAAATAGCCACCAATATCATGGGGAACAGTCGTAATCTTACCATCATGTTTCTTAAAGAGATAAAATTCAACTTCGGGACCAGTATTAAATTGGTAGCCTAATTTGCCAACTTCGGCTAAACTCTTCTTTAAAATGGAACGGGGATCGCCTTCAAAAGGATTTCCATCAGGAGTGTGCACATCGCAAATAAAACGGGCCGATTTTTTATCTTCAATCTTCCAAGGAATTACCTGGTAAGTAGCGGGATCGGGACGCAAAATCATGTCAGATTCGCAAATTCTAACAAATCCTTGAATGGATGAGCCATCAAACCAAATGCCTTTATCGAGCACATCTTGCAAACGGGCGATGGGGATCGTAACACATTTCATCATCCCCAAAATATCGGTAAATTGGAGCAAAACAAACTTAATTTCGTCAGATTTGGCTTTTTTTAATACTTCCTTAGCGGCAGAATTTAGGGCCATTTGTGTCCTCCTATAGTTGATTAATTGATTATAACTGATGCTTAAAATTTAGGCAAGAATTAACTTATACTCAATCGCATCCACCAGCGCCTTCCAACTGGCGTCTATAACGTTAGTTGAGACCCCTACTGTCCCCCAGGTCTTGGCTTCATCCGCAGATTCGATGATAACTCGAACTCTAGCCGCCGTTCCGGCTTGGGAATCCAGCACACGAACTTTATAATCAGTTAATTTGATAGTTTTGATGGCTGGATAAATTTCTTCTAAAACTTTGCGTAATCCGTTATCCAAGGCATTGACCGGACCATCCCCCACTCCAGTGGCTTCAAAATGTTTGCCTTTAACTTTTAATTTTACATGAGCTTTAACATTTAACATTTCTTGCCCTTTTTTGTGGGTTTCAACCATAAAATCCTCCAATTCAAAAAAAGGTTCGATCAATCCCATGCTACGCTTTAATAACAATTCGAAAGAGGCTTCTCCTTCTTCAAAAGAGTACCCCTGATTTTCCATTTCTTTAAGAACTTTAATTAACTCTTTGCTCTCAGGTGAATCTTTTTTCAGATCAACTCCATAATCCTTAGCTTTTACTAATAGGTTGCTGACCCCAGATAGTTCAGAAATAGTAATCCGTCTTTCATTCCCCACTAATTCAGGGTTGATGTGCTCATACGTTCCGGGATGTTTAGCCACCGCACTGGCATGAATCCCGGCTTTATGGGTAAAAGCAGAACGGCCCACAAAAGGTTGATGGAAAGATTGGGGGAGATTTGCAATTTCGGCGACATGCCGTGATAATTCGGTCAAATCTTTTAGCTGATCATCAGTGACACAATCAACTTTAAGCTTCAATTTTAAGATAGGAATAATGGAGCAAAGATTAGCATTACCACAACGCTCACCATAGCCATTAATCGTCCCCTGCACCATGGTAGCCCCACAATAGACGGACATGCCAGAGACCGAAACAGCACACTCTGAATCATTGTGGGCATGAATGCCAAAAGGTTTTTTCAATTGGGCCTTAATTGTATTTAATATTTTTTCGGTTTCAAAAGCCAAAGTTCCACCATTGGTATCACAAAGGCATAGCCAATCGGCGCCAGCATCTTCAGCAGCTTTTAAACATTGCATTGCATAATCCGGATTCGCTTTATAACCATCAAAAAAATGTTCGGCATCAAAAATCACTTCGCGGCCAGCTTTTTTGGCAAAAGCCAAAGTATCCTTGATCATAGCTAGATTTTCTTCAAGTGTAGTTTTAAGAGCATCTATGACATGAAAATCCCAAGCCTTTCCAAAAATAACCACCACGGGAGTATCCGCTGCCAGCAAAGTTAGAATATTTTTATCCTCTTCAACTTTGATCCCTACCCGACGGGTAGATGAAAAAGCAGCCAATTTCGCTTGCTTTAGCTTGACGGTCTTCATCTTTTGGAAAAACTCGATATCTTTGGGGTTACTACCCGGCCAGCCACCTTCAATATAATGAATGCCAGCATCATCCAGCAAGCGGGCGATTTTTAGCTTATCTTCCAGCGAAAAAGAGATTCCTTCCGTCTGGGCGCCATCCCTTAAAGTGGTGTCGAAAAGTTTAACTAACATATTAACAAATTATAACACAGGAGAAATTGAAATTCGAAAGGCATTTCTTCGATAATAATACATGCAGATTGCCTATTCCTTCCCACATCTAAGGCCCGCTAGTTTTAATCTTAACAGAGAGGCACTATTTTGTAGGACTAATTCTTTCCAAAGAAGTGTCCTTAATGATTTATTGCGTATTGGAAAAGCCGAAATGCCGACTGATACCGCTAAGGTTTTCCAACTTATTCATCGACAATATTCTATTGGAGGTATAACAACTCCAACAATAACAGTGTTGGACGACGATACAGTCTGTGGATTTGCTTTATTTCAAATCGTACCGGCAAAGCCAAAAGAATCTTTAGAAGTTGGCGAAATGCACACAATGCCTCGTAAACTTCCTTCCTTCGAAAAAGCTACCGATGTAATCCATCATACTGAAGTGGCTTTAAAAGTAGATCCTTTTTATCAAGCCAATTATCGAGGAATTGGAACAACTGCACTTGCACTAGCGCTACATCTTGCCCATCAATTTGACCTCCCCTTCATGCGAGTCATTGAAGACATTAGCGTACATGGCTCATTAAGCGGCACAAGTTTTTATACTTCGAATGGTTTTATTTCTGGAGACCAGGCCAACAGAGCTCTTCGGCAGGCAGGGATATTACCAATTATTCCCCACGGAAGACGAGATAAAGTATTTTATTTGAATGGATCATTGATTGGGGCAGCCACTTTTACAATTCCTCAAATAGCTATAACACATCGCATCAAAACGGAAAATAAGTAATATTTTTTTCAAATTTTCTATTCATAGTTTGAATTTAAGCTATCGATTTGTTAGTATCACTAAGACATGACACTATTCTCACAGGAAAAGGATTTATCTTCTTTAAGCTACAATGAAGTAAAAGCCCTCGCAGAAAAATGCAATAAATGTCAGTTATCCAAAGGCCGGACGAAAGTTGTCTTTGGCACTGGTCCGGTTCCCTGCAACTTAATGTTAATTGGAGAAGCCCCCGGAGCCGACGAAGATCTGCAGGGAGAGCCCTTTATTGGACGAGCGGGACAACTATTAACCAAAATCTTGGAATCTATCAACATTAAAAGGCCAGATGACATTTATATAGCCAATACTGTTAAATGTCGCCCACCCGAAAATCGAGCTCCACTGGGAAGCGAGCAAGAAGCCTGTCGCCCCTTCCTCGAAGCTCAAATTCGTCTGGTTAAACCCAAAATTATTCTACTCGCTGGAGCTCCTGCTGTTAGAGCCATCTTAAAAATGGATATCCCCATGACCAAAATCCGCGGCACCTGGCAAAAACTACCCGGCACCGACATTGCCGTCTTTCCCATCTTCCATCCAGCTTATCTTTTGCGCAATCCTTCCAAAGAAAAAGGCTCCCCCAAGTGGATCACTTGGCAAGATATGATTGAGGTTAGGAACGCCCTAGAATTTCACCGCAAAGTTGACGAGCTTACTGCCAAATGAGTACGGTTTATTATACTAAAGACTTAAATAACGTTGCCGCCATATTCTCGGCTGCAGGTTTTGACAAAATCATTTCTTCGCAAGATTTTGTCGCACTCAAAATCCATTTCGGAGAGAAAGGCAATCAAGCCTTTCTCAAGCCTGATCGAGTAAAACCAATTGTTAAAAAAGTCCGCGAGGCACAAGGAAGACCTTTTTGGACAGACTCCAATACTCTCTATAAAGGTTCCCGCTCGGACACTCTAGTTCACCTGCAAACCGCTTTTGACCATGGTTTTACTTTTGGCAAAACCGGCGCGCATGTTTTAATTGCCGATGGTTTGGAAGGTAAAAATCAAAACAAGCTCAAAGTTAACTTTAAGCATTTTAAGGAATTATACTTTGGCGCCTTAGCATTAGAAGCCGACACCTTAATTTCGATCGCCCATTTTAAAGGACATGAAGTAGCTGGCTTTGGTGGGGCAATAAAAAACATTAGTATGGGTTTAGCCAGCCGGGCTGGAAAACAGCAGATGCATGCTGATATTAAGCCACTGGTTGATGCAGCAAAATGCACGGCTTGTGGCAAATGTTTAAAATGGTGTCCGGTTGACGCCATTTCCTGGTCACCTAGCAAAAAGGCACTGATTGATTCGCAAAAATGTATTGGTTGTGCTGAGTGCGTGGCCACCTGTCGCTTTGGAGCTATAGCTGTCTGTTGGGAAGGAGAAACCGACGTTGTCCAGAAGAAAATGGTGGAATACGCCGCCGGCTTAAAACAGCATTTTAAAGAAAAAATGGGTTTTATTAATTTTGTCTGCGACGTATCTGAGCAATGTGATTGCTATCCATTCAATTCTGAACCAATTGTGCCGGATATTGGAATATTAGCTTCATCTGATCCGGTGGCTCTAGATCAGGCTTGTGCCGATTTGGTCAACCAAACCGCGGGAAGAGTTAAAGACCAAGATAAATTCAAATCCCTCCACCCGACGGTGGATTGGGAAGTTCAATTAAAATATGCGGAAGAGATTGAATTGGGAAAAAGAGAATATAAAATTAACGGGGCTCCGTTTTAGAGAACCCCGCTATTTTGTTCGAATATTTATAGGCTAAAACACGATTCCGTATCCTAGTTTGAGATCCATACCTCTCAATGCCGATTGGTCAGATGCATATTTTAATGCTCCGTAACCAACTTCGAGATTGATAATCCCCAATTCACGAATATTTAAGTTTATACCCAAATATGCTTCTAATCCCCATTGCCCTGCAAGACCTGATCTCCCATTATTAACCTTCACTGGGTAAAGATAGGCACTGCCTATATACCAAGAAAGAGGAAGAGTTAGATCCGGCATATATGGAGTAATATAATACACAAAACCAAGCTTCGCGCAGGCAGCTTTCATCTCGTCACCGCCTACAGGATTTGTGCCTTGAATATAATTAGCTCCAATTCTTAACTTTAAGCCTCGAGCTGGTAGTCCCGACAAATCATAATCAAGATTGCCAGAAAAACCCGTCAGCCCGGCATCAAGCCCACCATTTAAATAAATTGCCACTCCCCTACCTGCTTCCAAAGTATTTGGAACATTTACATATACAGTTTCAGGAGTGGGCGCTGGCACAATAACAACCGGAGGAACCACTTCCATCTCCGCTCTTAATTTGTTCCAGCGAGCAAGGGTTGCCGTTTTTTCAACGTGCAACAAATCAACTCTTGCTTTATTATTGGCTTGCTTAGCCGTAGCTAGTTTTGCATCAACCACATTCAGGTAATCCCTGACCGCTTGCCGTTCTTCAGCAATCGTTCTACAAAAAGCTGCGCCAGTAATAGTTGAAACAAAAGCGAAAACAAAAAGACAAATAATAACTTTTTTCATTTTTTTCACCCCCCTTTTTTTATACAAAATTAACTATTTTTAACATCTTCCACATCTCTAAACATCTTATTTCGGTCTGAATCCGGGAAATTATCTCCCGGATTACCAAATGCTCCTACATCAAGAGAATCACAATCTTTATTGCGAGATGAAACGTTATAATTGCGATCTTTATACTTATGGCAAACGATACTATCGGTCTCGCTTTTCCTTAGATCAGAACAATGCGTCGTGTTTACACAGGCCTTACAATAAACCATATATAGTATTCCTTAACGCTTATGCCCATGGCTGGCATTATTTTTGTATTGGCTTTTCCACTGCACGTATTTTATGGGCCGCACTTTCTGGTAGACCACTCGGTAATTTTTGGGCACTTTTATTAAATGAGAGGGAACATAGCCGCGGTTAATAACCACCCACGAACCATTATACTGACTTGACCGGTACCAACGATCCCCTCTGGGTGACCACCAATAGCCGTTATAAAAGAAGACGTCATAACTAACCCCTGGCACAAAATAGACTTCAGTCTGCGGTATCATAACTAGTTCTGGCGGTGCTTCTACTACAATTGGAGGCGGACCAATATTAATACTAACGCTAACCTCCGCTTGAGCCATTCCAGAAAGCCCAACAACCAAGATGGCAGATACTAATACAAAACCAAATAATCCGTAAATACATTTTTTCATCTTTTTCCTCCTTTAAACTACCGGTTTTCCACGAATAATCCGCACCAAGATCATCACAATCGCAATAACTAGTAAAATATGTATAAACCCACCCAGCATTGTTGCCGTAACCAAACCAAGTAACCACAAGATGAGTAACACAGCTACCATTGTTTCTAACATGTTCTTCCTCCTTTTAATAATTTCATATTACAAATAATATCCTATCTGTAGTTGCAATCTCCCAGAGTTGACAATATCTATACCAGTCTCTAGAAACAGTGGGGACATATCCAGCAAATTTTCAAAAACAAGGGAAATGTAAGGCCCAGCCTCTGAATTATTTCCCATATATCCAACCAAACCTCCACTCATATAAATTGGATACGAGCTATCCATAACACCAAGGAACCATTTTCCTCCAACAAAGACAATCCCCGGTGAATTTGACGTACTAGCTTCAACCCCTAATCTAAAAGTTGCACTTCGCGATAGTCCATTTTCAAGCATCATCCCCAGCGCCAAACCATTCCTCATCCCCCCTATAACAGCAGTATTAAAAGCTAAACATTCCGAACCCAGCACTAGAACTAATAAGGTAATTGCAACTAAAAAACTTTTTTTCATTTTTATTCTCCTATTCGATTGGCTGAGTCACAGTACTAGTATCTAAAGTCACCGCCGTTTGTGACAACAGTCTGCCATTCATGGTTGCCCCCGTCCGTAGAATAATCTCAGTATTAGATAAAACTATCCCCTCAAAGTGCGAAGTTGTATCAAGCATAACCGCACCAAAAGTCTGCCAAAAGATATTTTGGGGCTGCGCACCACCGGCCAGCGTAACTCTTACTCCTGAAGCCACGGTAATATCACCAGCTATCTGAAAGATCCAAACATCGTTAGGCCCTCCGCTTAAAGTAACATCGGTAGAAATTGAAACTCCGGTCCCCCACTTATAGAGGCCGGGAACAAGGGTTTGTCCGCCAATTTCTCCAGCCCCAAGTTCGATAAAATCGGGGCTCGGTCGACCGGCAGCATCAATACAGGCAGTTTCCATATTGCTTATGGCCGTAGTCAAATTAGATGGGGTTGGAGAAGTATAATCAGCCGCATAAATCTTTCCAACAACTTGAGTTGCCGTAGAATACATATTAGTGCTATCCATTATTAATGAGAATCCTGTTATGGCCGTCGAATCGATTGGACTCACGCCAATATCGCCAGTTAAAGCTGAGGTTGGAACAGTAGAGATTCCTGATTTGGATAGAATCACAAAATTACCGGCTGTTCCAAGATTTACTGTAGCTGGGCCAACAGCTTCAGCCGTTCCAGTCGTAAAGCTCCAGATTTTATTACCCGCTAAGGCATTGCCTGCCAGATCCTTTACGCCGGTTGTAATCGTTGCTTCGTAGGTTGTACTAGCCGCCAGAGGATTGTTTGGATTAAAAGTTGCGACGGTGCCAGCATAAGTCACTATCCCCAATACCGGAGTCAACCCTTGCATCACGCTAAATGTTTCAGTAGAAATGGTTGTCGGATCCATTGCCTCAACAAATGTAGCAGTAATGTTGGAGTTAACCGCTTTTCCGGTAGAATGATTAGCCGGGCTGGTAAGACTCACTGTGGGAGGCGTGGTATCAGGAAGAGTTGAAGTTGTAGTGGTCGAAGTAGTTGCAACCGATGTGGTTGAAGTTGATCCACCTGTTGTGGTTGTTGTTTCTCCAGCTGTTGTCGTTGATGTTGTTGTCTCGGTTAAAGTGGAGGTAGTCGTCGTGCTGGTTGCTTCCCAAGAACCACATCCACCCATAACTATACCGATCAGTAATAAACCTATAAACCAAATCTTAGAATTCACTTTCACAATACTTTTCCCCCTTTATATGCGTCAATATTTATTACTCTAAGCATGCAGGATTATGAAAGAACTCTCTGTAATATGAGGGATGATTTTATTGTGACTGAGACTGAAGTTATTTTGTGAGGTGGATTACAAAATTGATGCTAGCAGGACAGCTCAGCCTCTAATTTAAGAATACTTTCAATTACAATTGAACGATCAAGATATTTAACTAAGCCTTTTTTCTCTAGCTTTGCCAATTCGATACTGGCAGTCTCTCTCGCCACTCCAACCAGAGTAGCTATGTCTTGTTGTGTAAAATGATGAGCTACGACAACTCCCTTAGCTTTTTTCACGCCAAAATGGTTAGCTATGTATAATAGTACAGAAATTACCCTTCTGTAAGCGTCACTGAAGACCAAATGTTCCATCCGAGTAAGTGTCTCCGCATAATCTTCTAACAATTCACTCATTAATTCAAAAATAACCTTTGGTTTATCTTTGATAAAATTAACAACTTGATCCCTGGGGGCACGCCCCACCTGCACCGCGGTTAAAGCCTCAAAAAAGTAAACGTTGGGTGTGCCATTAATTGCCCATACCATGGGAAAATATGAGACTGGCTTAAGGATATGCAGCGTTAGTTCGTAGCCAGTTTTTGAGATGGTGTACTGCCTGACATAACCTTTGGTTAAGCAAAAAATTCCTTGTGGATCATCGTCAGCACGAATAAGCAATTCGCCTTTTTTATAATCGCGGATGACAAACTGCTCGTAAAAAGTCTCAAATTCCTTATGTTTAAGCTTATTCATAGACCTGATATATTATACCATAAGAAATATCCCTTATGATGATTTGACAGCCATGTTACAATTTTATTGGTAGCAAAAAGAACAACCAAAATGCTAGTAGAGTTACTCAAAGACCAACAATTCCAGCAATTGGAAAAAGAATACAAATTCTTGTCGCGCGCAAGAGGCGCCACCTTAGATGACATCGAATTTGTGATCGTGGATATCGAAACTACCGGCCTAGAACCTTCCCTTTGCGAAATCACCGAAATCGGCGCCATGAAGGTGATGGGCAAAGAGTTTAAAGACGTTTATAGCTCACTCATCAAAACCAAATATCCTATCCCGGCTGAAATCACCCGCCTAACCGGCATTGACGATGAAATGGTCAAAGATAGTCCAGACGCCAACAGCGTTCTAAAAAAGTTTGTAGCGTTTTTGGGTGATGCTGTTTTGATTGCCCACAATGTTGATTTTGATATTCCTTTCATCAAACATCATCTCAAAAAGAATCTCAGTTTAGAAATTAACAACCCGGCCCTTTGTACCGTAAAACTATCTCGCAAATTGCTCCCTCAATTGCCAAACCATAAACTACACACTGTCGCAGCCCACTATGGCATTAATGTGCAGAACCGCCATCGCGCTATGGGCGACGTTGAACTTACTTTTCAGGTCTGGGAACACTTTATCCAAAGGCTAAAAGAGCAAGGCATCTCCAATAAAGCCCAACTTGACGCCTTCATCGCGCAGTTGTAGGATAAAGCTATGGATTTTATTCAAGAAACTTGGAACAAAGCCAAAAGACTGAGCAAAACAATTGTCCTTCCCGAAACCGAAGATATAAGAACACTGGAAGCTGCTGAATTAATCACCAAAAGTCGCCTAGCCAAAATCATTTTAATTGGCAATGAAGATACCGTCCGCAAGCTAGCTACTGATAATAACGTTGAAATCGGAAATATTCCAATAATTGACCCTCGCAAATCTGAAAAATTAGATAAATATGTCCAAATTCTCAAAGAAAAACGAGCCCACAAAGGGATGACAATTGAAAAAGCCAAACATCTGTTAATGGATGACTATCCTTACTACGCAGCTATGATGGTAGACCAAGGAGAAGCTGACGGAGTTGTTTCGGGAGCCACCCATTTTACCGCCGATACGATTAAAGCCACGATTGAATGCGTTGGCAAATCTCAAGGACAATCGATTATTTCCAGTTTTTTTGTCATGGTTTTAAATGATAAAATCTTTGGCGAAGAGGGTATATTGTTTTATGCCGACTGCGGCGTTGTTCCCAATCCCACCGCAGAACAACTCGCCGATATTGCCATTCAAACCGCTGGATCATTTCAACAATTAATCGGCAAAGAACCGCGCATTGCCATGCTATCTTTCTCCACCAAAACTTCTGCCGTCCATCCGGATGTAGACAAAGTAATCAAAGCCACCGCCCTTGCCCAGCAAAAACGCCCTGACCTTTTGATTGACGGCGAATTACAACTTGATGCCGCCTTAGTTCCCAAGGTTGGTCAACGTAAAGCACCCCGCAGCTCCGTAGCTGGCCACGCTAACGTTTTAATTTTCCCTGATCTTGACGCCGGTAATATCGGCTATAAGCTAACTGAACGATTAGCCCATGCCCAAGCCTTTGGCCCTATCCTGCAAGGTGAAGCAAAGCCAATCAATGACTTATCCCGCGGTTGTAGCGTTGAGGATATTGTGAATGTCGTCGCAATTACTGCCGTTCAAGCTCAATAAATATGTCTATTAACCCCAACGAAATATTAAAAACTATTAAGAGAAAAGGAATTGACCAGGCTGAAGTTTACTATTCCTCCTCCTCTGCCCTAAAGATTGATGTAATCGACCAAAAAGTTGAGTCGATCGATAAAATTAGCAATGTTGGGATTGGAATCCGCATTATCAAAGATAAAAAGCTTGGGTTTGCTTTTACCTCAGAATTTGATGAAACTATTCTAGACCACACAATTGATTGGGCTATTGCTAACGCCAATAATTCTGCTTCCGACGAATTTATTACACTCCCATCCCCTAGCAATCCAAACCACCTGCCTGCCGGCAGGCAGGTCCAACCATCCAACCATCTTTACGACCCAACCATCAATTCAACCCCCATCGCCAAAAAGACTGAACTGGCGCTCAAGATTGAAGCAGTTGCTCATGCCTATGATAAACGGGTTAAAAAGACAGAGAAGATCACCTATTCTGATTCTGAACATGAAATTTGGATTGTAAATTCTAATGGTTTGGACGTTAAATACCAAAGTAATCATTGTGGGGCCATCGCTATGGTCATGGCGACCGAGGACGGCCAAATGGAATCGGGCACGGGGATGAATTATGTTAAAAAGTTAGCCGAACTAAAAGCTGAAGAAATTGGAATAGAAGCCGCCCTAAAAGCAGTTGAATTGCTCAACCCAAAACCGATTTCCAGCCAAAAGATTCCCATTATCCTGGATCCAATCTCTGCCGCTGAATTAATTGAAGTATTAGTTGGCCCGCTTTCCGCCGAAGCCGTGCAAAAAGGAAAATCCTTATTTGCCAATCGGTTGGGCAAGATGGTGGGAGCTAAAGCCTTAAAGATAATCGATAACGGCATGCTGCTTAATCAAATCGGCACAGCTCCTTTTGATGATGAAGGAACACCTTGTCAAAAAACTATTCTAATCGATGACGGAATATTAACTAATTATCTGCAGAATGCCTATACTGCTAAAAAAGGCAATACCCAATCTACCGGCAATGCTACTCGGGGTGGTTTTAAAACTCTCCCCGCCATTGGGCCAACCAATTTATATATTGAGCCGGGCAAAAAATCTCAAAGCGAAATTGTTAAAGCTATTAATAAAGGCTTATTGGTTACCCGTTTGATGGGAATTCATACTATTAATCCCATCTCTGGCGATTTTTCGATCGGAGCAGCCGGGCTGGTGATCGAAAACGGCAAAATTACGCATCCCGTCCGCGGCATAACCATTGCCGGCAATATTATTGATATGCTGGAATCCATCGAAGAAGTAGCCTCAGACCTACGGTTTATCGGAAATGTGGGGGCCCCTAGTTTGTTAATCAATCATATTTCAATTAGCGGAAGTTAGCCTCCTTTCTTGCGCCGCTATTCGATAAGTGTTAAAATTATCCCATGACCAGAATCATCAAAATATTCGATACAACTCTTCGTGATGGCGAACAATGCCCTGGCGCATCGCTTAATCCTGAAGAAAAGCTGGAAATCGCCAGACAACTGGCAAAGCTGAACGTTGACGTGATTGAAGCCGGGTTTGCTATTGCTTCGCAAGGTGATTTTGATGCGATAAAGACCATTGCCCAGCAAGTAAAAGGGCCGATCATTTGCTCTCTGGCCAGAACTAAGAAAGAAGATATCGAACGGGCTTGGGAAGCGGTCAAATTTGCCGAAAAACCCCGCATCCACACCTTTATTGCCACCTCCCCCATTCATATGGAAAAGAAACTACACATGACCCCGGACCAGGTGTTTAAACAAGCCGTAGATATGGTTAAGCTGGCCTGTTCCCTTTGCCCGGATGTAGAATTTTCACCCGAAGATGCGGGTAGATCAGAGCATGCTTTCCTCTACAAGATCATCGGAGCAGTAATTGATGCCGGAGCTAAGATCATTAATGTGCCAGATACTGTTGGCTACACTACTCCTTGGGAATTTGCACAATTAATTGAAAACATTATCAAAAATGTCCCGCAAATCAAGGCCAGAAACATCACCATTAGTGTTCATGTCCATAACGACCTTGGCCTAGCCGTAGCCAATTCTCTGGCGGCGATTAAAGCGGGGGCAACTCAGGTTGAATGTACCATTAATGGAATTGGGGAACGGGCCGGAAACGCCGCTCTCGAAGAAGTGGTTATGGCGATTAAGACCCGCAAGGATATTTTAAATTGTTCAACTAATATTAATACCAAAGAGATATATAAAGCTAGCCGCTTGGTTTCTAATCTCACGGGCATGCTGGTTCAGCCGAATAAAGCCATTGTTGGCGCCAACGCTTTTGCCCATGAAGCCGGCATCCATCAACACGGTGTTCTGCAAGACCGTTCAACTTACGAAATCATGTTACCGGAAGATATTGGGCTGACTGAATCTAAAATTGTGCTGGGTAAACACTCCGGCCGCCACGCCCTGCAAAAGAAATTTGCAGATATGGGTTACCAATTGGATAAAGATTCTCTGGAAAAAGCCTACCAGCGCTTCCTGCAAATTGCCGATAAGAAAAAAGACGTATCAGAACGTGATTTAGAAATTATCGTAGCCGAAGAAGTTTATATTGTTCCTGAAGAATATACCATTGAAAAGATTGAAATTAGATCTGGGACCAAGATTAAGCCTTTAGCCAAAGTAGAACTGCGTTATAAAGGCAAAAAGATCAAAAAATCGGCTTACGGTGCCGGTCCAGTAGATGCAGTTTATAAGGCGATCGATCAATTAACTAAAATTAAAGCCATTTTGGTTGATTATTCCATCCAAGCCATTACCGGCGGAACTGATGCTCTTGGCGAAGTAAATGTTCGATTAAAAGGCAAAGATAAAGAAAAGATTTACGTTGGCCATGGGGCTGATACGGATGTTATTGTCGCTTCTGCCAAAGCCTATCTGGCAGCAATCAATCGACTCATCTACGCAGCGGCTACTCCTCAACAGTAATACAGGTTAAGGTGCGGGCGACACAGCCGGAAGACTGGATTTTTTTAACGATCATTTCTCCCAGCGTTTTTAAATCAGGGGCTTCAACATAAGCAATCACATCATAGGGGCCAGTTACCAGATGAACAGTCTTAACCCCAGTTATATTTTTAGCTAGATTGGTTAATTCCATCCCTTTTCCCGGTATTGCCTCAATCAATATGTAAGCGTGAGTCATAGCCGCAGTATAACAAAGCCAATTGCTAGAAGCAACTCACATATAGTATAATTAACGCATATGTGGCAGAAACCAGGTCAATACTTTTTACGAGGATTAATCACTCTTCTTCCTCTTCTCGTAACCATCTGGTTGCTGTATTTCATGTTTTCATTCCTCGATAGTATTTTAGGTAATGTTATTACCCTTTTTGTTGGACGGTCAGTCCCCGGAGTTGGGTTTGTTGTCACGATTGCCTTAATTTTCATCGTTGGCTATTTTGCCACTTACATTTTTGGAGCCAAGCTTTTTCAGTTGGGAGAAGAACTAATCTGCCGCGTTCCAATTGTTAAAAACATCTATTCCTCCGCCAAACAAATTAACGAAGTTTTATTTATCCACAAAGGAACCGATGAATTTCGGCGGGCCTGCCTGGTAGAATATCCTCGTAAAGGGGTATGGTCAATCGGGTTTATTACTTCCGATGCGGCTGGAGAGATTGAAGCAAAACTGAATGAAAAAATGATCAACGTCTTTATTGCCAACACTCCCACCCCAGCCACCGGTTTTATCATTATTGTCCCAGCAAGAGAAGTTATTCTACTAGAGATGAAAATCGATGATGCCTTTAAGTACGTTGTTTCAGGCGGAGTGTTAAAGCCCGCTGCGCAAACTAACGATTTACCCCCCAAAAAAGAACACTAGGTCCGGTGGGTAATATCCAGATCTAGCTTCTTTAGCGATGCTTCCTCACCAAAGAGAATTAAAACATCCCCCTCTTCAATAACAGTAGTGCCAGAAGGAATAATTAGTCGCTCTTCCCCCCGCTGGGTTGCCAGCAAAGTTATATTGGCACGATTACGCAAATCCAGCGCCGCCAAGGTTTTGCCTACCCATCTTTGGGGAGCGATAGCACCAACAATACGGACATGTTCCCCCAATTCAAAATAATCGAGAACGCCAGAGCTAGTTTCGCGATTGACTAATTTGATCGCAGTATCTTGCTCGGGGAAAATAATTTCATCCACACCGATCTTCTGCAGAATGGTGCCGTGAACGGTATTGCGTGCTTTGCAAACCAACCTTTTTACTCCCAATTCTTTACAGATTTGGGCAGCGATAATATTACTTTCCACATTACTGCTTTCCGCAATAATCACCACATCACAATCTGCAATCCCAGCTTCTTTTAACGCCTGCTCATCGGTTATGTCTCCAATATAAGCATGAGTTACTTCGTCTTTGATCGACTGAATCTTGTCTTCATCTTTATCAATGGCAATCACTTCTTGCTTTTTATAATACAGCTCACGAGCTACTTTTGCTCCAAATCTTCCAAGACCAAGGACTCCAAATTGCTTTTTCATTCTTTTCCCTCCCTCTTATTATCCAATTGAAATTCCCTCTTTGGGTGGTTCGACTCTTGATTCTCTTTGTGAAGTAATCAGCGAAATCAACAACGTTAACGGGCCTACCCTACCAATAAACATAACCAGCATAATCACAATTTTTCCCGCCGAAGACAACAAGGGCGTTAGGTTCATGCTTAAGCCAACCGTACCAAAAGCTGAAAATACCTCAAATGCAACTGGCAGCACTCCTACCTTTTCAGTTTCGGTTAAGATAAAAGTGGGAATAGCTATGACAACAGCACTAATCGCTGCAATAGTAAAAGCCCGTCGCACATTTTCAGCCGGAATCCGTCGATTGAATAAAATCGTATCTCTAGAATTACGCATGGTTGCCCAGATGGTAGAAAAAATCAAGGCAAAAGTGGTGGTTTTAACACCGCCCCCAGTTCCGCCGGGGCTAGCTCCAATAAACATCAAAAGCATCATAAGAATAGAGGTGGCCGGTAAAATCTTACCAAAATCCACCGTATTAAAGCCGGCCGTTCTGGGAGTTACCGCCTGAAAGTATGAAACCAAAACCTTATCATGCAGAGCATATGGAGCAAGAGTATTGTTATATTCAACACAGAAATAGGCAATTGTGCCAACCAGAAGCAACAGAAGAGTGGTTGAAATTACTACTTTTGAATGCAGTGACCAGCGCTTAAATTGCAATATATCTGCAATCACCAAAAATCCAATTCCGCCAATAATAATCAAAGTAGTAATGGTTAAATTGACTACCCAATCGGTAGCATAGGGACACAAATTGGCAAAATTAGCCGGTAAGGCAAAGCCGGCATTGTTAAAAGCCGAAATAGCATGAAAAATGGCATATAGAAAAGCCTGTTTATATCCCAAGGCAGGTAAAAAGCGAAAAAATAAAATCAAAAAACCGATCCCCTCAACCACAAAAACAATCCCAAATATCTTGCGCAGCACCGATAGCACATCTTTTAATGAATAGACATTAAGGGCTTCCATAATCATTAACTTTTCAGAAATAAACATTTTTTTGCGAAATATCAGCACCAAAAAAGTGGAAAAAGTCATATAGCCTAATCCGCCGATTTGCATCAAGCACATGATAATGATTAAGCCAAATAGAGAAAAGTGAACTCCGGTGTCTAAAGTAACCAAACCGGTAACACAGGTAGCCGAATTGGAGGTAAAACAGGCATCTAAAAAATTAGTTGGCTGGCCGGAGGCAGCAGAAATAGGGAGAGAAAGTAGCAGGCCTCCAATTAAAATAACCAGAAAAAAACTAATACAAATAACCACGCTCGGCTTCAAACGCATGGATTAAAGTTTATCACACCCCAATAAATACTCAAGCATGACTGGCTGGATGCTCAGGGACATTCCCAACATACACATATTTTAACCCCGCTTTTAGGCCAATCTGGCGGGCTTTTTCTAGCGTCTCAATCGCTGTCGGTGAGAGATGACTGTATTCAAGATAAGGAAAAAATCGGGTAACATGCCATGGGACATCTGGTCCCAATTTTTCAACTATCCAATTTGCTATTCCCTTTAACTGCTTTGTATCATCATTTAAAGTTGGAATAATATTGGTAACTATCTCCACATGCATACTCCATTTTTTTAAAGCCCGTTCCGCCGCTTCCAAGACCGGCTTAAAATCCTTAACCTTGGTAAGTTTAAAATATACTTCTTCTGTAAAACCTTTAATATCAACCCGAAAAGCATCCAGGTAGGGAGCAATGGCATCTAAGGCTTCAAAAGAGATATACCCATTAGTTACATAAACAGTATACAGTCCGGCTTGTTTGGCCAACTTTGCACAATCAAGCGTGTATTCAAACCAAATAGTAGGTTCATTGTAGGTCCAAGCAATGCCTTGGCAACCATATTCTTTGGCCAAACCAATAGCTTGTTCCGGCGAAACATATTCGCCTTCCTCAAGATCAGCAGACACACGTGAAATATGCCAATTTTGGCAATGACCACAGCGCATGCTACAACCCCAGGTTCCCATCGAAAAAACTTTGGTTCCGGGGTGGAAATGAAAAAGTGGTTTTTTTTCAATCGGGTCAACCGCCATCGAAGATGGCCGGCCGTAAATTAAGCTAAATAATTTACCGCCAATATTTTTTCTTACTCCACAAAAACCGACATGATCGGGAGAAATATGACAATTCCAAGGACAAAGCTGGCATTTTACTTTGTCAGCTTCCAATTGTTTATAAAACAAAGCTTCTTTCATGTTTTCTTCCCCTTAGTGTCTTAGTGCCTTTGTGTTAAAATCCGGAATCAACACTAAGACACAAAGACACTATGACCGGAAACTAAGCCCTAAACTTTTCTGAAAGCCTTTAGTTAAAGCTTTAGCCATTTCGTCAAAGGGTACTTTTCTGCCTAAAACCTCTTCAACGCTAATGGCATTTAAGTTATTCTGGACTGATTTTAGCACAGAAAAAGCCTCTTTGGGGGTTGGACTGACAAAGATTGAACCTTGCTGCAACAAAGCCTTCTTGCCTCTCTTTTGCGCACTGCCAACGATCTTTTTGCCATCTACGACAATTTCGTATTCAGCTGGGAAGCTAAAGCATAAGTGATTCCTATTTTCTATTTTCGACTGTCTACTATCTAATTTCTCTTCCCCAATTTCTGCTTTGATACCTATCTCCCCCAAAGCATACACCACAGCCTCAGAAAGTTTCTTATATGCTGGAATCAATCCTTTTGGCAAGATAGGATTATCCAGACTTGTTACAATTGAATAAGTAACCTCCGCTTCATTATGGAATACAATCCCTCCCCCCGTCGGCCGCTTCACAACGTCCCACCCTCCTACCCCTATTGAACCTTCATCACTTTCCTTGCCCTTCCTTGCCTTCTCCCCTATCCACCTTTCCATCTTCTGAGCATACCCCAGCGTTATACATTTTGGCTTCCACGAATAAATCCTCAGGGTTGAAGGAATTTCGCCTTTTTCAAATTGCTCAAAAAGGCTCAAATCATAATCCATATTGGCTTGGCCGGATAATCGGGGTGTAAGCTTTAGCTGCCAGGATTCCATCGCAAATTCGGTTCCCTCGCCGCCTTAGTTTCATCTAGCCTTTTCACTGGAGTTGAATACGGGGCATTTTTTACCAAATCAGGATTGGTTTCACATTCTTTGGCAATGGCAATCATGGCATCACAAAAAGCATCTAATGTTTCTTTGCTTTCGGTTTCTGTCGGCTCAATCATCATGGCCTCTTCTGCAATTAAGGGAAAATAAACCGTCGGCGGATGAAAACCATAATCAATCAATCGTTTGGCAATATCTAAAGCTTTAACTCCATACTTTTCTTTCTGCCATTTTGCAGAAATGACAAATTCGTGCTGACAGGTACGATCATATTTCAAATAATAGTAAGGTTTTAAGCGCGCCAAAATATAGTTAGCATTAAGCACCGCGTTTTCTGAGGCTTCTTTTAATCCCTTAGCTCCCAGCGAGCGAATATAGGCATAGGCCTTCAGAATCACGTTAATGTTTCCGTGGAATGAGTGAACTTTGCCGATTGAATCAGGGAACCCGCCTATCGTCAGCTGTAAGCCGTTAGCTCCATTAACAATCCTAGGAACGGGTAAAAAAGGCTCAAGCTTTTTATTAACCCCTACTGGCCCGGAACCTGGACCTCCTCCACCGTGTGGAGTAGCAAAAGTCTTATGTAGATTAAAATGCGCTACATCAAACCCCAAATCGGCCGGGCGGGAGATACCCATGATTGCATTAGCATTAGCCCCATCATAATAGAGCAGCCCACCTACTTTATGAATAATATCCGCGACGTCCATAATGTGTTCATCAAATAAGCCCAAAGTATTTGGGTTGGTAATCATAAGACCCGCCGTATCCTCCCCTACCACCGATTTTAAAGTGTCGAGATCAATGTTTCCCCGCTCGTTAGACTTAACAACCACAGTCTGAAACCCAACCATCGATACCGAGGCAGGATTGGTTCCGTGGGATGAGTCTGGAACGATAATCTTATTCCTATTTTCTATTTTCGATTTTCCACTTTCTACTTTCTTTTCATGGTATGCCTTAATCATCATCAGCGCTGTTAATTCACCATGTGCTCCAGCGCAAGGCTGAAGGGTAAAAGCATCAAAGCCAAAAATCGCGCACATGTATTGTTCAAAATCATACAGCAATTTTAAGATTCCCTGGATTTCTTCCTGCGGTTGCAGGGGATGAATGTCGCAAAAACCGGGCAATTTGGCGATTTCCTCGTTTACTTTGGGGTTATATTTCATGGTACAAGAACCCAAGGGATAAAAACCGTTGTCTACTCCAAAATTGCGGCGGGATAAATTGGTAAAATGACGGACAACATCAACTTCGGATACTTCAGGGAGATTTAGTTCTCCACCTAACATCTCAGCCGGAATTAATTTATCTATTGCTTCAGCAGGAACATCTAATTCAGGCAAAGAATAAGCAGAGCGCCCTTCGCGACTAAGTTCAAAAATTAATTTTTCGTCAGCCATTCAATCACCCTTTTAGCAATTGTAGCAATTGCACCCTTTCCACCGTTAGTTTCAATCCCACATTTAGCCATAGCCTCCATTTTAGCCGGATTATCAAGCAGTGACAAGATATTATCTGCTACTAGCTTAGGCTCTGGAGGGAAAACAAGAGTTGAGCCTTTTAAAAAATAATCTGTATGCCATTTTACAAAAGCTTCATCACGGCTAGGGTGTCCACCACCCCAAAATGTAACCAGTGGTTTTCCCATTCCGGCCGCTTGTTCATTGCCGGTAGCAGAAAGTCCTAAAACAACATCAGAGACAGTTAATACATCTCCAATATTATCCGAATAGATAATTTTAGTATTATATCCTGACTGTGCTTTGGCTAATGCTATAAATCTATCCCGATCAATTTTGGGGCTAACGGCAAAAACAAGATTAACGGGTCTTTTTTGGTAAACTTGATTAAGAACAGAAATTAAAACCGGCAAATTATTATAAGCCGCCGTACGACTGCCAGGTAAAACCCCAAGAGTCTTTAGGCCCTTATCAATGCCATAGTCTACCTCCGAATATTTCAACAAATCAAGCAGCGGATTTCCCACCCATTCTACTTTAAATTCACTTAGATGCGTTTCTTTGGGGAAACGGCAAAAAAGCATGACCGCATATTTTTTTATGAAATGTTTAGCCAAATCGTCAAAGTGAGAAGCCATCGTCCAAACAAAAACAAAGGGCTTTTTAACTAATATGCCAGAAATCACATTGCTTAAAAAGTCGCCGACCCCAATTACTAGATCAACCCTGCCTCGCAATAGCAGCAAAGACCAGATTTTTCCCAGATAAAGTTGAATCGCCCCCGCCCTTAGCTCAGCCAAGAGATCAAAACCTTTTCCGTAAGTTATCCCTTGGCTTGGCAGGTCCCAATGCGGTCCAAGGATGGGAATATTTTGCGCTTGATAAGGATCCCCATTGCCAACAATGGGCAAAGCCAATATTTTTAATTGGGGATTTTCTGAAAGCAATTGCCTTGCTAGAGAGGCTCCCACCAAATCTTCCACAAAGCCATTAGAAATAAAAAGGATTCTCTTTGATTTGGACATCAATAAACAGATAACCTTATAATTACTTACACAATCGCTGTTTGCGTTTCTGGATCAAACAAATGAATACGACCCAGATTGACAACTATTCCAAATTTACTGCCAGAGGCCGCATCACACATGCCATTTACCCGCGTAGTTAACGGGGTATTCCCTACTTTCACAAAGAGATTTGTCTCGGAACCAATTATTTCCCTAAAATCCACGACACTTTCTAATTGAATCTTTTCTACGATCCAGGCAGATGACGGCACATCCCAAATATCTTCTGGGCGAATTCCAAGCACCATTTCCTTGTCAATATAATCTGCAATGGCAGCATCAATCCCTTTGGGAATTGGAAGATTAAAGCTCTCACCTTCAAACAAATAGCCGTTATCTTTTTTTCTAATTATCCCTTTTAAAAAATTCATGGGGGGGCTGCCGATAAAACCAGCCACAAAACGGTTGCAGGGGTTAGAATAAACCGAAAGGGGTTTATCACATTGCTGCAACTCCCCATTGAGAATAACCGCAACCCGCTGCCCTAAGGTCATCGCCTCAATCTGGTCATGAGTAACATAAACTATCGTGGCATTTAAAGTTTTGTGAATTCTTTGGAGCTGGGCACGCATTTGTACTCGCAATTTAGCGTCAAGGTTAGATAGGGGCTCATCCATTAAAAACACTTCGGGACGGCGGACAATTGCCCTTCCAACGGCTACGCGTTGTTTCTGGCCACCAGATAGTTGCTTGGGAAAACGATCCAGCAAATTATCCAAACCTAATATCTGGGCAGCTTCGTTTACCCGTTCTTTAACTTCTTTTTTGGGCATACCGCGCAGTTTTAATCCAAAGGCCATATTATCATAAACCCGCATGTGCGGATAAAGCGCATAATTTTGAAAAACCATGGCAATATTACGGTCTTTGGGGGGAACATCATTAATTAGACGATTACCAATATAAATTTTTCCATCGGTAATCTCTTCCAATCCAGCTATCATGCGCAAAGTAGTGGTTTTGCCACAACCAGATGGCCCCACCATTACCACAAACTCTTGGTCATTAATTTCAAAATTAATATTTTTTACCGCATCAACATCCCCATATTTCTTACAAACTCCTTCTAATAATACCTTTGCCATTTTAGCTTATATCTCCTTATCCAGGTTGGCGAGCTCAATTGCCGAAAGGGCTGCGTCAAAACCTTTATTTCCGGATTTAGCTCCGGCTCTTTCGAGTGCTTGTTCAAGATTATCGGTCGTTAATACCCCAAAAACCATGGGAACACCCGTCTCCAAAGAAACATGAGCTACTCCCTTGGAAGCTTCAGCCGCAACATATTCAAAATGGGGAGTTGCTCCTCGGATTATTGCCCCCAAACAAACAACAGCATCCATTCCTTTGGCTATTTTCTTTGCAATCGTAGGTATTTCAAATGCTCCGGGTACCCAGACTACAGTAATATTAGCATCCTTCATCCCATGCCTTTTGAAACAGTCTAACGCACCCTCAAGCAATCCCTTAGAAACTATTTGGTTGAAACGGGAAACAATAATCCCAACAGTTAATTTGCTTGCATCTAGATTCCCTTCAATTATCTTTACCATAAAATTTGTCCTCCTTCTTTTTGTTTCCTAGCATGTGTCCCATTTTATTTACTTTTGTCGATAAATATGTCTTGTTATGTTTATTGGGTTCAATTTCTAAGGGGACTCTTTCAGAAATAGTTAAACCATAACCTTCGAGTCCTATCACTTTACAAGGATTATTAGTAATTAGGCGGATACTGGAAAGGCCAAGATCAGCAAGAATCTGCGCTCCTACCCCATAATCCCTTAAGTCAGAAGGATACCCTAAAATTTGGTTAGCTTCAACTGTATCATGCCCTTTTTCTTGCAATTCATAGGCACGCAGCTTATCTTTTAATCCTATCCCCCGCCCTTCTTGTCGCATATAAAGTAAAACACCCTGCCCACAAAATTCGATCTTTTCCATTGCTTTATCTAATTGTTGGCCACAATCACAACGCAAAGAGCCAAACACATCGCCAGTTAAACATTCAGAATGGACTCGCACTAAAACGTTTTTTTTGCCGCTAACTTTTCCCTTTACCAAAGCAAGGTGCAGATCCCCCGTCAAACAATCTTCATAGCTAATGGCGGTAAATTCGCCATGTTTGGTGGGCATCTTTACGGTAGAAATCTGCTTAATAAATTTTTCGCTGCGCATCCGATAAGAGATCAAATCCGCAATTGAAATTATTTTCATTTTATGGCGGCGGGCAAAATCCCACAGTTTATCGCCACGCGCCATATTGCCATCCGAATGGATAATTTCGCAAATTACCGCCGCTGGATATAAGCCGGCTAATCGTGCAAGATCAACGGCAGCTTCAGTATGACCAGAACGCTTTAGCACTCCTCCTTCTCTTGAGCGAAGCGGAAAAACATGCCCGGGGGTTGCTAAGTCAACTAAGGTTGACTTGGGATTGATCAACACTTCTATAGTTTTTGCTCGATCAGCCGGAGAAATGCCAGTAGTTATGCCATGTTTAGGGTCTGCATCTACCGAAATGGTAAAAGCAGTTCGCATGCTTTCGCGATTTTTATCTACCATTTGGCGCAACTCTAATTCATCTAATCTTTCTCCAAGCATAGGGATACAAACTAATCCCTTGCCTTCAGAAATCATAAAATTAATTGCAGCGGGCGTTACTTTTTCAGCAGCAATAACCAAATCCCCTTCATTTTCACGGTTGCTCCCATCAACTACAATCACCATCTTGCCATTTTGAATATCTTCAATGGCTTCAGGGATTGCATTGAACTTTGGATGTTTTAATTTGTCATTTGTCATTGGAAATTTGTCATTACAACTTTAGTTGTCGATCCACCCCAGCGGCATAAAACCCATTTTCATCATGGGGTCAGGATTTAACGAAGGGGGAGGAACCATTTCCTTCATAATATGCTTTTCAATATATTTTGAAAGAATGTCAACTTCAATATTTACTTTATCGCCAATGCGGGCATCTTTTAAATTGGTTACCGCACCCGTTAACGGGATAACAGCAATAATCAGCAATCCATCCCGCAAATCAGCCACAGTTAAACTTACTCCATCAATTGAGATAGAGCCCTTGGGCACTAAATATTGCAAAAGCTCGCTGGGAATGGAAAGGTGGAGCTCAAATCCTTTCCCTTGGGGAATTTTATTGCGAATTTCACCAATCCCATCGATATGGCCAGTGACCAAATGCCCACCCAAACGAGTAGCAAGGGTTAAAGCTCTTTCTAGATTAACTTTGTCGCCAACTTTTAAATCGCGTAAAGTCGATTTTTTTAAAGTTTCGGCAGAGAGATCAAATTCGAGATTATGGCGTTGGCGTAGGTTCGTAAGCGTTAGGCAAACTCCATTGACAGATACACTGTCACCGATTTTTGCCCCATCAAATACCCTGGGAGCAGCAACAATCAACTTAGCACTTTCGGAAGCTAAAATGAGCGAGGTAACAACCCCTAATTCTTCAATAATGCCGGTAAACATTACTTAATATTTTAGCATGTTTTGGGCCGAAAAACAATTAAGCTGGCTTGCGGACAAACGCGCCCAAAATACCATTTATAAACTTAGCCGCTTCCGGGCTAGAGTATTTTTTAGCTAGTTCAACCGCTTCATTAATAATTACTGAAACCGGAGTAGTTCCAGTATCAATTTCGGACAAAGACAACCGCAAAATTGCACGGTCAACTTTTCCAATCCGATCAAGCGGCCAATCAATGGACATTTCGGTAATGATTTTATCCGACTGGTCTTTTTTCTCCCAGGCGGTGTGAGCCAGTTTTTGGGCAAAATCAACTGTTTCGGGGATAAAAGGTTCAGACTCCAGTACGTTAAGGATGGACTGCTCAATGCTTTCATTGGCCATCTCAGCATGGTAAAGAGCTTGGACAGCTAAACGGCGGGCGGTATTTCTTTTTCCCATATTTCTTTCAACTAACCAAAGTGTTCTTCAATAAACTTGGTGGTAGCTTCTCCGCGGATAAAGGCTTCGTTATTTAGTACTTTAACGTGGAAAGGAATGGTGGTATGAATACCATCAATTACGTATTCATCTAAAGCTCTTTTCATTCTTTGAATCGCCTCGGTGCGATCTTTTCCCCAAGCAATAATTTTGGCAACCAATGAATCATAATGGGGTTGAATTACATAACCTTGATAGGCATGGCTGTCAACGCGGATGCCAGGGCCTCCAGGCGCCAAATAAGCTTTGATTGTGCCAGGTGACGGCATAAAATTCTTTTCGTGGTTTTCGGCATTGATTCGGCATTCTATGACATGTCCTTGAAATTTGACATCGCCTTGATGGATAAGCATTTTTTCGCCTTGGGCAATCTTTATCTGCTCTTTTACGATGTCGATTGAAGTTAGCATTTCGGTAACCGGATGTTCTACTTGCACCCTGGTGTTCATTTCCATAAAATAAAAATGGCCGTGTTTATCAAAAAGAAACTCGATCGTTCCGGCACTATAATAATTAACGGCTTTGGCCGCCCTAACCGCTGCTTCGCCTAATTTGCGACGAGTCCGCTCATCTACCACCGGAGACAAAGCTTCTTCCACCAATTTTTGGTGGCGGCGCTGAATCGAGCAATCTCTTTCTCCCAGATGAATAACATTGCCATGTTTGTCGGCTAATATTTGAACTTCGATATGGCGGGGATCTTCGATAAATTTTTCGATATAGACTTCGGGATTGCCAAAAGCCGCCCCTGCTTCGGAACGGGCAGTCCGCATAAGATTAACAAACTCGTCTCGCTTCCAGCAAATGCGCAGTCCTCTTCCCCCGCCACCGGCCGTCGCCTTGATAGCTACTGGGAAACCAATTTTATCCGCTGCCGCAAGAGCTTCCCCTTCATCAGAAATAGTTCCATCGGTACCGGGAACTACTGGCACCCCGGCTTTAACTACGGTTCTGCGGGCAGTGGCCTTATCTCCCATGCGATTCATGGCATCAATGGGAGGTCCAATAAAAGTGATATTACTAGCGGTACAAATCTCGACAAATTTGGCATTCTCAGAGAGGAAACCGTAACCGGGATGGATGGCATCTGCGCCAGAAACTTCAGCCGCACTCATTATCCCCGGAATATGGAGGTAGCTTTTGCTGGGAATTGCCGGTCCAATACAATAAGCTTCATCGGCAATTTTAACGTGGAGGGAGTCTTTGTCGGCTTCTGAGTAGACTGCAACAGTGCCTATCCCTAGCTCTTTGGCAGCACGGATAACACGAACGGCAATTTCTCCGCGGTTAGCAATTAAAATCTTCTTAAACTTCTGCGACATGAGCTAAGAGTTTAGCACGCAGCCTAAAAATTGGCAAGGTCACGAAAATAGAATTAGACAACAATCTTTTTAAAATCCGCTATACGCAGATACAACTTCTCAATAGCCTTCAATAGAGCTAATCGATTATGCTTTAATATTTCATCTTTGTGCATCACCATGATTTTATCAAAGAAGACTTCGATGGGTTGGGTAAGAGCAGATATTGCTTGAATGGCTTCGGCCCATTTCTCTTTATTAATGGCTTCGCTAACTTCCCAATTTGTCTTTAAATAGATGGCGTGCAAGTCCTTCTCTTCTTTTTCGATCAAATCGGCTTCAAGCACTTCATCCCGCGGAGCATCCTTGGCAATCCTTGACACCCTATCCGCTGAAGCAACTATTCCTGACAACCAACTTTGGGAAACAATTTTATTGATGACATCAGCTTTAACCATAATATCTCGAATGTCGTTACAATTATCGATCACCGCATCTACAACGTCATAACGAATCCCTTGGTCTAATAAAATAGCTTTTACGCGTCCGGCAATAAACTCGATAATCTGTTTTTCAATTTTGGAATAATCCTTGTAGCCAGTTTCCCCTTTTGAGAAAAGAAATGCCAAAAAAACTGGCTCATACAACTTGTGAGAATGTTCAATCACCTCGTCTAAAAGCAAGTCAAGTTTTTTTTCAACTACAATCCGCACAATTCCAATCACGGCCCGGCGCAAACCATAGGGGTCAACGGAACCTGAGGGAATGGCTCCAATGCTAAATGAACCGACCAAAGTATCAATCCGATCCGCTAAGGCCACCACTGTTCCAGCCATGGAGGAGGGCAAGACATCTTCGGCAAACCTTGGCAGATAATGTTCAAATATACCATTGGCAACTTTGGGATCTTCATTTGAGCGCAGAGCATATTCCTTCCCCATGGTTCCTTGTAATTCGGGAAATTCGTAAACCATTTTAGTGGTCAAATCGGCTTTACAAAGCTCAGCAATCCGCCGCACAATTATTTGCTCCCCACTGCTCAGAGCAAGCCTTTTGCCAATCCACTCGGAAAGTTTGACCATCCGTTCCACTTTATTGGCAATTGACCCCAGTTTTTCAAAATAGGCCACTTTTTCCAAATTGGGCATGCGCATTTTGAGTGGCGATTTAAGATCTTCATCAAAGAAAAACTTGGCATCAGATAATCTGGCCGATAATACTTTTTGGTTACCATCAACCACGCCTGGGTTTTTGCAGCCATCCGTGACAACTACAAATTTAGCCTTTAATTTCCCCACTTTATCCAGCAGCGGGAAATATTTCTGGTTTTTCTTCATCGAAGTAATTAAGACTTCTTGAGGAATATTTAAAAAATCGGGATTGAATGAACCTACATAAGCTTTTGGGTTTTCAACCAAAAAGTTAACCTCGGTTAATAGACTTTCATCTAACAGCGCATCACTTTCCGCCTTTTTAGCACAAGCTTGAACTTCTTTTTTAACCAACTCGAGGCGTTCTGATTGATCAACAATTACACCAGCTTTTTTTAGAACAGACTTATAGGTGCTTAAGTCGGCCTTTAAAACAATAAGGGCTCGGCTTTTATTTGAGCTCTTAATTCCAGCCAACTCAAACTTAACTACTTTGCTCCCACATAAAGCTACAATCCAATGGATCGGTCGAATAAACTTAAAATCCAAATCACCCCAACGCATGGCCAGAGGCAAATATAAGGATGAAATAATTTCGGGAAATAAAGTGGCTAATACTTTTTCAGTACTTTGCCCTTTACGCGAAATTTGCGCAAAAACATAATTTTTACCATTAACCGGCTTAACCACCAGAGCTGTAACAGCCACCCCCTGCCCTTTAGCAAAACCGATGGCAGCCGGGCGGGGTACCCCTAAAGCATCAAAGGCAATCTCGGCGGCTGGTCCACGATTTTCTTCGGAAATATCCGGTTGTTTTGCAGATAACCCTTCTATATATAATGTTAGTCGGCGATAAGTCCCCAAAGTTTGGACTTTTTCATAGATCAACTTCTCGCGAGCCAACTTTTCCTCAGTTTTTTTCTTTAAATCTTCCAGAAAAGCGGGCATAAAGCGCGCTGGGATTTCTTCACAACCAATTTCAAGCAGTGCGTTCAACATAAACTTTGGCAGCCCTCCTGGCTAGTTTGCGAATCCGTAAAATATAAGCCATCCGTTCGGTAACCGAAATTGCTCCGCGCGCGTCTAAGACATTAAAAGTATGGGAACACTTCAAGACATAATCATAAGCCGGCAAAACCAATTGTTCATCTAAAAGACGATGCGCTTCTTTTTCATAGATTTGGAACAAGCTGAGTAAAGCTTCAACATCAGCTGATTCAAAATTATATTTTGAATGTTGGCGCTCTTGTTCTAAATAAATATCGCCATATTTTACTTTGTCAGTCCATTGGATAGCGTAAACACTATTCACTTTTTGAATAAACATGGCTAGACGTTCTAGCCCATAAGTAATTTCAACCGGAATGGGTTTACACGGCAAACCACCACATTCTTGAAAATAGGTAAATTGGGTAACCTCCATCCCTTCCGCCCACACTTCCCACCCCGTTCCCCAGGCACCTAAGGTGGGAGATTCCCAGTTATCCTCAACAAATCTAACGTCATGTTTGGCAGGATCAATACCAATAGCACGCAATGAATCAAGGTATAAATCCTGGATATTTAAGGGAGATGGTTTCATGATCACTTGATATTGAAAATAATGAAAAAGGCGGTTGGGATTTTCACCATAACGTCCATCGGTAGGACGTCTGACTGGCTCGATGTAGGCCACATTCCATGGTTTGGGGCCTAAAGCACCCAAAAAAGTAGCCGGAGACATAGTTCCAGCTCCCTTTTCAATATCGTAAGGCTGGCGAATAATACAACCTTGATCTGCCCAATAAGAATTTAGTTTTTCTACAATTTGCTGAAAATTGAGCGCTTTCATGACGCAATCGTAACATTTTTATCTGAATTTAACAACCGGATTGTTAATGTAGCGGACGTCGACGTACTCAACTTGTTGCCATTGGTTTTCGATTTGCGGAAGGAGTGCTTCAAAGACCTTCATTTTTTGATCAACCTCTTCAGCATTGCCCAGTTTCACCTGCAAAATATCATCTAAAAGAAAACTCATATTTGCCATGCCGCCCAGATTCAGTTTAATGCTTTTAGCTTTAAAGAATTTAGCTAGCTTTGTAATAATATCCCAGGCAATTTGAGCCGATTTCTCATCTACCCGATCAGCTTCGCGACTATTCATTCCTCCAAAACCGGTAATAACCGGCAAATCAACTAGATTGGGAATATCTAATGTAATATTGGGGTTGTTATTTAGGATATAGCCATCCTTATCGATAATAACTGACTTTTTCGAAAAGACCATGGTAGCCAAAGGCTCTCTCTCGCTGACATTAATTAAAAGCGTTCCCGGGGGAATACGATAAACGGAAAAATTCTTAATGGCGGATATTTTTTTTAGATTTGCTCGAGTCCGTTTTAGACTGGTAAAAAATAAATTTGAACCGGGAGGAACAGCAGCTAGTGTTTTAATCTCATCCGGCAATAGTATCTTAGCACCATTAATAGAAATATTGGTAATACTCCAAATAGGCAGTGACAAAAAATAGTAGCAGCCCAGCAATAAAAGAAGAAAGAGAAAGATTAAAGAGAACAATCTTCCTTTGCGAAGTTTTGGTTGTCGCTTGTTAGTACGCGCTTTCAAGAATTTTTACCACTAACTCATCAAAAGAAATACCCGCATTGGCCGCTTCAGCCGGCAAATCGGATTGCTCGGTCATGCCAGGGATGGTATTAACTTCATGAACATAGGGAATGTGGTCGCGGGCTACAATCATATCTACTCTTGAAACCCCATAGCAGTTTAGGGCACGATGAGCATCAAGGGCAATATCTTGCGCTTTTTTATAAAGTGGTTTTGGCAGACGGGCCGGCAAAACAAATTCGGTCATACCAGAAGTGTATTTGGCTTCAAAATCATAGAATTCATTTTTGGGAACCAATTCTAGGATTGGTAGAGCTTGAATATTTTCACCAATTCCAATCACCCCAATGGTAATTTCCCTTCCCAGGATATATTCTTCAATAAAGACATCTTTAAATTGTTCCACCGTTTTGCCAAGCTTTTCTTCCAGCTCAGCCCCCGATTTAATCAGCGAAACCCCTAAGCTTGAGCCTTCAGAAACCGGTTTTAAAACCAGCGGAAAAGGAAAAATGCGTTTTATTTTTTCTATTTCATCTTTTAAATTACAGGTGGTATCAATTTCAATGAAACGGGGAGTGGGGATCCCAACCGAATCGAAAATTCGTTTAGTAGCCACCTTATTCATCGCTAAAGCGGAAGCCAAAACTTTGGAGCCAGTATAAGGAATACCGGCCATTTCCAGCACACCTTGCACCACCCCATCTTCACCATATTTCCCATGCAAAGCAATATAAACCAGATCAACTTTTTCTTTTTTTAGTTTTTGGATCAGGTCATCATCGACGTCGGAAGTAATAACCTTAAAACCTTGTTTTTGCAGAGACTCAAATACTCGTTTACCGGAACGCAGTGAAACAGCCCGTTCACCCGAGCGTCCCCCCATCAAAACACAGATCTTTTTGTTTTTTAAAGTATGCATTGCAGGTTCATTTTAACATTTAGAAGAAATTGGGGCAAATTTACGAATCACGAAATAATTTTACAGGTGGTATTCTCATAATTACTATTCCCTATTTTTTAAATGGTCCATAACATTAGGATCGTTGGTTCCACTCACGTAAATTATAAGTCTACGTCGATCAGAACTGGTTATAACCATCTTATCGTATGCCATATTGGGAAATAGACTTTCTTCGCCTAAGATATCTGCGTAAAATTGCCATTCACCAAAGCCAGGGTTAGCAACGTAGGCAATAAAAGGGGCAACAGAATCTCTTTCTGGATGAGAAAGCAACAACTGTGTAGTGGACATCAAAGAAAATTGCCGAGCTGCTTTAGGATCACTGATGTAGGGAGCAATTGTAGGAGAAATCCTAACCATAGGATCTTTGAATGTAGTATTTTTTAACTGAGCAATAACATGATAAACCACAAAGGCGGCACTCATTGTTGGTTTTTCAAAAATCGTCCGCAGCATGGCCTTCTCATCCGTAAAATCTTCGGGTAACAATTGCGTTTTAAAATGTTCACGCGCGGCTGCATCTTTTGCTGCTTCCTCAAATAAGCCAAAAATTATTTGGTAAGGGCCAAATCCTTGTGAGCGAAGAGAAGCGGTCAACCAGGAAACTTGCCGCCAGGGGAGATTAAATAAATGGCCAAAAATTGGAACACCGTAATTTGGCTGATTAAATACTCTTTCAAAACTGTCTGAGAGAGAACACCCCGACCAAAGGCAAGCAGATTTATCCTGCCAGGGATCTTCATGTCGCAGAGTTGCCAGCGAAGTTGTAAGCTTTGTTTGCAAAAGCATACTAAGCTGATTAAAGCTGAGTTCATCCGCATAACTGTCATAAAGAATGCTGGCTGCCAACGAAATATCCTTACGCCAAGATTGGGTCAACTGGGCAGCCGATGGAAAATAGGCAGTATCACACGCATATAAAGGATCATTGATATCCAAAGGTATAAAAAGCACATCGGGGTTCCCTTGTTTATTTTTTCTAACTACTCGATATATGACCGGCATTGCCTCAAGCGGCAAGGTCCGGCGGGTTATGGTTATGTCAGGAGAAACAAAAGAATCAATATCTTTTAAAACCGATGGGATTGGCGGTGGAATCACATAATCTTGTTGCGGCAAATAAATTTGTGTGTAATATAAGGCATAATCAACATTGTTTGCCATATCATCAGAGAGCCACTCCCTAACCCTTTCATCTTTTGAAGTAGATTCTGTAGTAAAATCAGGATGGGAAGCGGCTAAAACAGCTTGATTGATTGTTCTATCTTGCTCCATCATTTCTTCAGAAATTTTGATTGTAGAAAGTTGTAAAGATTGGAGATACATCAAAAACTGGCTATCTTCCAAAGTAGTATTGTATACCCCGGCAAAACATCCTTTTAACTGGCTCTCTTGAAGATAATTTTCTGTCGAAAAATACGCTTGGCAATCAGAACGCAATTTTGCATTCCAGGCTTCCTGCCCATAAATGGTATAAGTTTCTCCGCTGGCCCGCACTTCTAATGGATGAGGAAAACTATCCGGCGAAACGGTATTTTCTTGCGGTTGAGGGGAAGGACCAATTAGTAACAGGGCCAGAGTTGCACATTTATACAGCATGAAATAGACAAATGCTCTCATCACAGCAACAAAGCGGCCTGCCCCTTTTAGGGGCTTTATGATATCTTCTAGTATTTTCTTCTTTTCATCCGGGATAGCACCCTTTTGCTTTCCGCTGGGAGATTCTACAATAAAATGTTTTATTACTCCAATTGCTCGATAAGGCGCACCATAACCGATGTCGTAGGCAATCCTTCCGTATTCTTGGGCATCCATTGCGCTATTAGCATGGGTTTGCAAATGTCTTTGTAGTGGCCTATCTACGAAACGCCCTTTTATAAAGGGGGTATAATGGATAACAGACGTTAATAATACCCTGGCTAATCTTGATCGCTGTACATTCACAATATTCTCCTGATATAATACTTATCGTAAAAGAAAGCAGAAATTTCATTAAAAACAGAAAGGATTTTGAATAAATGACTTATAATATTACTCTGATCCCCGGCGATGGAATTGGTTCCGATGTCTCAACCGCGGCCCGCAGATGTGTGGATGCTACCGGAGTTAAAATCAATTGGGAAGTGAAGGAAGCTGGAGCCGATGTTATTGAAAAATATGGGACTCCCCTCCCCGATGGCGTTCTTGATTCGATCCGTAAAAACAAAGTTGCCCTAAAAGGACCATTAACCACCCCCATCGGAACGGGTTTCCGCTCGGTCAATGTCGCCATCCGTAAAGAATTAGACTTATACGCATGTCTTCGCCCATGTAAATCACTAAAAGGTGTGCGCAGCAAATACGAAAACATTGATCTAGTGGTTGTTAGAGAAAACACCGAAGATCTGTATGCCGGAATTGAGTTTGAAGAAGGCAAAGCCGAAACTAATCAATTAATCAAAGAAATAGAAAATTTATCTAAGAAAAAAATTGTTCCAGATTCTGGGATCAGTATCAAGCCAATTTCCATAAGTGGATCAAAAAGAATTGCCAAATTTGGATTTGAATACGCTGTAAAAAATGGCCGCAAAAAAGTAACAGCCATTTCTAAGGCTAACATCATGAAATATACTGACGGACTTTTCTTTGCTGCCGCTCGCGAAGTAGCCAAAGAGTATGCAGGAAAAATTGAATACGAAGAACGCTTAATTGATAACATGTGTATGCAGTTAGTCCAAAAACCGGAATTATATGATGTCTTAGTCCTTCCAAACCTATACGGGGACATTTTATCTGATCTTTGTGCGGGATTAATTGGCGGTTTGGGAATAGCACCGGGAGCCAATATTGGGAATGGCCTGGCTGTTTTCGAAGCCATCCATGGTTCTGCTCCCAAATACGCTGGCTTGAATAAAGTAAACCCAGTTGCTATGATTCTCTCAGCTGTGTTAATGCTAGATTATATTGGCGAAAAAGAAGCGGCTCAAAAACTAGAAAGAGCCGTGGCCAAAGTAATTGCCGAAGGCAAACAGGTTACCTACGATCTCAAACCCAACCGCGATGATCCAACCGCCGTTGGCACGTCCCAAATGGCAGATGCTATCATAAAAGCCTTATAGGCCTTGAAAGGCCAATTAAATTATAGGAGGGGTTTTATGTTAAAAGTCAAGAGTATGGGTTTTGGATTTGGGATTTGTTTGTTATCTTGTATCTTGTTTCTTGGATCTTTGATTAGTGGTTGTAGCCAATCCAGTTCGCCGGCGACTACTACAACTACCACTAGTACTACAACAGGAACTGAAACGACGACAACAGTATCAACTACTAGCACTACTACCACGACTATTATTGTTACATCTGTTGCAATTAGGGGATCAATATACTCAGGTTCAATTTCTGCCGCTTCTATTCAGGCCAGCGGATTACGCTGTATGGCAACGGCCGATGCTCCTCTAACAAACTATGAAGTAATAGCAGTAGGCACAATTGACAATAAATTATATTTTCCAGAACAAAGAACAGACACCACCGGCTCCTTTGAGATAGTTGATGTCCCTGCCAACCAGTCTTATTACTTTGAATTAATTAATAATACCAACCAGTGTGTTGCCCCTATTTCTTTTGGCCCAACCGGCGATGCAATCTCTATTGCGTTAACACCAGAAGCAGGCAATATTGAGATCGAATTAGGAAAAATTGTCTATGACAGCTCACTTGGCGGAGCAACCCCTACAATCGAGCCCACAGCTTATATTGATGAAAATCTAACTGCCCGTAAAAGTCCCCGTGGAGACATCCCTGTTGGCGCCGGCAATTTGGGTGGCGGCACTGAAGCAGATTACTCTGGAACACTTTCATCATATCCGGATGAGGATTTAGATGGGTTCCCGGATTGCATGGACAAAGACGATAATGGAAATACTATTAAAGATAATTTTGACCCTGATCCCCGAGAAAGAACGGTTGAAATTTCAATTGAAGGTGGCATCCATAATTTTAACGCTTTCTGTAATACAGGTTGCGATTACTTTGTTTTTCCCACTTACCTCTCCCACGAAGTTTTTAATTCGGCAGATTATCCAATGACAACCGGTAGCGTTTTGGTTTTTGATGCCGTGATGAATGGCGGCGTTTCTCCCGACCAATTTTCTTCCATAAGGGTATCCGAAGGACCAGCCTGGTGCGATACGGCAAAAATAATACGGACCGATATTCCCTGGTTCGAATCAGGCCATGCTCTCACAAAAGAAGCTGATCGATGGGATAGGCATCTTATTCCTTATGGCACACCAGAATCAGGCGATGTTTGCAAACTTGTCATGGTTAACGCAACCACTTCAACCTCTTTTGAGAGTATAATAACTTTTTCATCAATGTTTTATCACATTCCGCGTCTGCTCTATTATGTAGACAATACCGGGACTCGCGAAACCAATTATCAAGTCTATGTAAACAATGGCAATATGTTCCCATACACTGGAGGCTCAATTACCATTCGCTGGCTGCCCGCCAAAGACGATGCTGGCAATTACGTAATCACCAATATTTTCCACCAGCTTGATGGCATTATCTATTCTGACTCCTCTGGCACAACTCTTCTTGATGCCGGCAGGATTACCATCACCCCCTCTGTGGAAAGTGATCCGGTTCTGGGCACTGTTTATGCTTATACTTTTACTCCAACCACCGAAGCATTTGACCATTTCAAATTTGACATCAAAACCATAAGCACCGCCAGCAGCGGCAGCAATGCTTTTCAAACTGTATACTTTAAAAAGATATAATTAAACAAGGGAGAAAAAAGATGGCCGAAGAAAAAAGAGAATTGTTAGCCAAAATAAACGGGGAAATTGCTATGGCCATGAAAGCCAAAGACGAATTTAGGCTTTCTGTTTTGCGCATGATGAAAAGCAAAATTCTATATGTAAATGCCCGAGGAGATTTAGCTGATACAGAAATCATCAAAATTATCACCAAATATGCCAAAGAATTAAAAGAATCGATCGAAGAATTTAAAAAAGTCGGTCGCCAAGCCGATTCCGACAAAGTGACAACGGAACTAACCTTTGTTCAGGAATATCTTCCCAAAGAACTAAGCGCCGATGAAATTAAGGCCCTAGTTCAATCAACCATCGCTGAACTTGGCGCTTCTTCGATCAAAGAAATGGGAAACGTCATGAAAGCCATTTCGGCCAAAGCTCCAGGGATTGATGGCAAAATCGTTAGCCAATTTGTGCGCGAAATCCTAAAATAATGGAAATCCTCGGTTTATTATTAATTGGCCTGGCCGGCGGAATTATTAGCGGCTTCCTCGGGATCGGCGGGGCCACCATTCTTATCCCGGCCATGATCATCATGTTCAAATTAACCCAGCATATGGCACAAGGAACTTCTCTGGCAGCTATGCTTTTACCAGTGGGAATTTTAGCGGCTATGAAGTACCACCAAGCTGGAAACGTAAATATCAAATTTGCGTTATTGTTAGCTGTTGGCTTTTTGATTGGTGGTTACATTGGAGCAACGTTTGCCCAACCCATCCCTGAACCAGTTTTACGAAAAGTCTTTGGTATTTATCTATTAATCATCGCCGCCCAAATGTTGATTTGGTAATGCTATAATAGATTCATGAATCAGTATGATTTAATTATCATTGGCGCTGGACCTGGCGGTTATGTGGCAGCGATCAGAGCCGCTCAGCTCGGAGCCAAAGTCGCCTTAATCGAAAAAGACAAAGTTGGCGGCACTTGCCTTAATCGAGGATGCATCCCCACAAAAGCTATCATTGCTTGCACCACTCTGTATGACAAAATCCAGAAAGCCGGTAATTTTGGGATTTCCACAGGCGAAGTTAAGATAGATCTCTCCCAAGTTATTGACAGAAAGAATAAAATTATTGAAAAACTGGGCAAGGGAATTGAATTATTGCTGGAAAAAAATAAAATTGAGTTAATTAGTGGGGAAGCTAAGGTTATCGAAGCCGGAAAAGTTGAGATAGATACGGTAGACAGCCGTAAGCTGTTAGCCGTAAGCAAGAAAATTATTTTAGCTAATGGATCAAAACCTTTTGCTCTTCCATCTTTGCAATTCGACGGAAATAACATTCTATCAAGCGATGACATCCTCAACAATCGCCGGCGCTTTGAACGGCTAAATATTATTGGCGGAGGAGTCATTGGCATTCACTTCGCTCAAGTGTACAGTTCACTGGGAACCAATGTTACCATTTACGAAGCTCTCCCCGAAATCCTGCCCGGAGTTGACGAGGAAATTGTAGCAGCGCTGAAACGCATCTTAAAACGCAAAGGGATTGAAATAATTACCAATACTTCCTTCACTAAGGAAACCAGTTCAGACCCAACCCTAGTTTGCGTTGGTCGACTGCCCAATTTGCCCGGCCTGGAAAACTTAAAGCTAAAAATGAATGGCAAGAGTGTTTGGACCAACGAAAAGATGGAAACTAGCATCCCCGGAGTCTACGCAATCGGAGACTTAACCAGCTCTAAAATGTTTGCCCATGTTGCTTCGGAACAAGGAGTAATTGCCGCTGAAAATGCACTGGGCGCTAATCGTTCTTTCACTTACGACTTTGTTTCATATGGCATCTATACTCAACCTGAAATTGGCAGTATTGGCTTAAACGAGAAGCAAGCAAGGGAAATCCAGGGTGTAGGGGATAGGGAGCAGGGAATTAAAGTTGGAAAATTCCCATTTGCAGCCTTGGGTATTGCGCAGGCGATGGGAGAAATAGAAGGTTTCATTAAAATAATTACGGATGCTAATGGTAAAATCATTGGCGTACACATATTAGGACCAGAAGCCAATGCTTTGATTGGGATTGCTGTCGTTGCCATGAAGAACGGAGTATCCGCAGAACAGTTAGCGGAAACGATTCAGGCTCATCCTAGTTATCCAGAGGGAATTCAGGAAGCAGCATTAAATATTTTTAAAAGAAGTTTACATAGTATTAATTGAAAGCGTAATATTAATTAAAAGGGGGGAGGAACAAATGAAGATCAAATTGTTTATCGTTTTATTGTTTGCACCATTAATGGTTTTATTATTGGAGAACAGTGCCTTTTCTGAAACCACTTATGTCCAATCCAATGATATTTATTCAACTATTGACACCAAAATATCAATTGATGCCATGAACATACTTCAAAAAGGTTCATTAAAAGAAAAAAACGCCCTTATTAAGACCATTACCAGTAATCCAGGCAATTATTGTCCAACTACTTTTATTAATTTATCTCAAACCTTATGGAAGATGGATAAAAAAGATGAGGCCGATTTCTGGTATCAAGCTGCTATGTTGCGCACATATTATGATAAGTATCGTTGTACCGACAAATCTGTTAGTGACACCCCCGAATTGTTGCGAATGTACATTCCATTTGAACTAAGATTATATGAATATGAAGATCTCGCCCGATGGAAAAATACAATTAAAATGGTTGTAAAATGGGATGACGCAACCCCTTACAATTATGATCAAAGATGGATTAATTTGCATGGAATGGGAGCATTTACCAGTTCATCCGATGAAGTAAAACCCCTAAGTATCCCGAAAGAAGAATGGCCACAATTGGCCGAGAAAACCCGAAAATGGTTTCTGGCGGAAAGCCTTAAATACATTGATGAATTGACCCCAGCAGAAGTAAAGAAATCAAAAGATTACTATAAAAGATTAATTAATGAACAAAAAAAGAATAAGTTAAAATAGCGATTTTGCTGTCATTAGTTTAGAAGCCGGTAATCCCATCAATTTAAGAGCAGTTACCCCGACATCGGGGACTATTCCCTCTTTTGCCAATTTAACATCTTTGCCTAGTATCCAAAGCGGCACTTTATTAAGAGAATGTTGTGTACTAGGAACTTCTTTCCCATCTTTGGCAAGCAGCATCTCATCGCAATTGCCATGATCAGCCGTAATCATAAAAACTCCGCCTTTTTCAATAAAAGCCGGCACAAGCTTGGCTAAACATTTTGAAACATGCATCATGGCTTCTTCCGCCGCCTGCAAATTACCGGTATGGCCAATCATATCGCCGTTTTGAAAATTATGAACGATCAGAGAATATTTATTTTCAGCAATGGCTTTTAAACTAAAGTCAGTTTCTAGATAAGCCGTCATTTCTGGAACTAGATCATAACGTTTACCTTGCTCGGTGCGATCTTTGAGGGTAAAATCTTGGGCTAAAAAGCGATCTTCGCCGGGAAAAGGATCCGTCCGCCGTCCAGAAAACCAACCAGTAACATGCGCAAACTTTTCAGGGCCAGCCAAACGTAATTGTTTTAAACCGTGATTTGAAACTATCTCACCGACAGTTTCGGGAATAGTTTTTTCAGGAAAAGCCGCCAAGGCATTCATTCCCTTATAATATTCGGTCATGGCCACAAAAACACAATCCTTGATTTTGCTGCGGACTGTTTCAATCTCTTGATAAAGCTCTTCACTGATTGGCTTGGTGCCTTTTTTATAATTAAAGAATTTATGATCGGTTTCTCTGAAGCCAACGGTTAACTCAATTGCCCGATCTTGGCGGTAATTCCAAAAGATAACCGCATCGCCATTTTCCATCCCTTGATAACCACCAATAGTCGTGGGACGGATAAATTCGTCGGTTTCGCCCCGTTTATAAGCTTCATCAATCGCTTCCCGGGCGGAAGCAGCCTTTCTTTCTCCGTTGCCATTAATTAAAGCTTTGAGAGCCACTAATATTTTTTGCCAAGCAGTATCACGATCCATCGAAACTTCCCGTCCCATTACTGATGCAATTTGGACAACTTCATTTAATCCCGTCGATGTGATCTTATCTTCCAGCATTTTTAGATAAACTTCGCCAGCTGCTTTTGGATTGGTATCTCTTCCATCGGTAAAGAGGTGAATTTTTACTTTTTTAAGACCAGATTGTTTGACTAAATCAAGCAAAGCAAAAGTATGGGCAATGCTGCCATGCACGGTTCCGCCGTGTCCCTGTAAAATACCCATCAAATGGAGTGTGGAACTATTTTTTTGGCATTCTTTAATAGCTGAAAGCAAAGCTTCGTTAGAAAAGAAAGAATTATCTTCAATCGCCACGTTGATTCGTTCAATTGACTGATACACCACTCTACCCGCACCCATATTAAGGTGGTTAACTTCAGAATTGCCCATCGTCCCGGCCGGAAGTCCAACTGCCAGGCCCGAAGCATCGAGCTGGGCAAAAGGATGATTATCAAATAAATCTTTTAGAAAAGGGGCTTTACCGTCTTTGATCGCGTCATAAATGGCATTTTTGTGGCCCTGCTCGCCAAGAGCAACCCCATCGAGGATGCAAAGATAAACCGGGGTAATTTTGTCAGCCATGTAAATTATTTTAGCAGGTTTTGGATAATTTTCCTAATAGCCAACTGGATCTTTTCTTCTTCATCCTTTGACTTTGCCAGATAAAAAGGCTTTGTTAGCGGCAAATCAGTTACCACATAATAGGCTTGGGCCAAAAGCATGGCCTTTTTAGCTTCTTTAAAAAAGACCTGACTTTCAAAATCAATCCCAATCATGCCTTTTGCTTGTAGTAACTTTAATTTATGGATGGTTTGATCGAGCATTGAATGAAATGAATGGATATTTTTAGCAGTATTAACTTCGACCGTATCCCCAATCTTTAAACTAGACTGTAAACCACCGATTGCGCCAATAAAGACAACTTCTGCGCACTCTGTTTCCACTAGCAATTTAACCAGGTCAGACACGGCCCCTTGTGTCATTGAAGTTTTCACAAAAGTTATTGCACCAATATTAGCAGTAAGATAACCTAAAATTGATCTTTGATAGTCGATTTTTTGATTGATTATTTTGGCTAATTGAGTTGGGTAAATTATCGGCGAAATGATAACGGTCTTTTTTACTTCCTCCGCCCTCATCCCCACAATAGCTTCAAATAATTTCTGTTTTTGCGGCAAGGGACAAGCCCTTGCCCTACATCGCTTCCCTTCCGCCCTCATTGCCCTTCCTTGCCCTTCGTTGCCTTCTTTTTCATTATGCTATAATACCACAACTATGCGTTTTTTTTGGATGGCCATATTACTCAGCTTTATATTCTCCAGCCAAGCCTTGGGTACGGAAGGATCCCAAACCTTGCGAGCTTATCGTTTGAGTGGAGTGGAAATAGAAGAAATTTTTTATGAGAGCCTACCGTATAAAGGTGTCCCTGTCCATATTTTTGGCTACTTCTGCCACCCAATTAAATTCAAGGGAAAATTACCGGCCGTTCTGCTAGTCCATGGCGGTGGCGGTAGTGCCAGCTTAAATCGATCGATAATCTTAGCCAGAAAGGGCTACGCTGTTTTGGCCATCGACTTGCCGGGTAAGGGAGAAAAGCGCGCTGGTTCTCGCTCTACCGGACCGGATATGGATGTAGCAAATCTATTAAATGCCAAAGCTCCCTTTGAAAACAATTATCTAGTAAATGCCGTGGCTGCTACCCGCAACGCTATCACCTATTTAGCTCAAAGAAAAGAAGTCGATCCTTCGCGTATTGGGATGGTGGGTCTTTCTTGGGGGGGAGTAATCACCCTCTTAACTAATGGCCAAGACGATCGCCTCAAAGCGGCGGTTAATGTTTTTGGAGCCGGCTATATCCCCGAAGGCTGCACCTGGCAAGATTGGTTCACCAAAATGTCCTCTGAAGAAATAACCAACTGGGACAATTCGCTTGATCCAAAGAACTTTTTAAAATCGCAACATGCCCCGATCCTATTTATTACCGGAACCAATGACCATTGCTATTATCTACCCACTTTTCAAAAGAGCTACAACCAAGTTCCTGTCGAAAAAGAATTATGTTTAATCCCTAATCTAAGACACCAGTTTTTTGAAGCTGAGCAAGCCATTGTCTGGCGCTGGATAGATATTTACTTAAAAGAAGGGGGCAGTTTTCCAGCCATCACCCAATTGCCCGGCACCGAAAAAGACGGAAAAATAAAACTCACTATCAATGCGAGTGTTTCGGGTGAGGCAAGAATTACAAGAGCCACTTTGTATTATTCGCTAAATGGCCCAAGCTATTGGACAAAAAAACGCTGGCACCCCATCCCTGGTCAATTTAAAAAAGGCGTGTTTTCTTTCTTAATTCCATCAACTCTTGTTAAGCCAGAAATCCTTTACTTCATATCCGTCTTTGATACAAAAGGCGGAATTAGCTCTACACCCGTTCGTTCGCTGTTTAAAATAAAAGCTGCGGACAACTCAGTTGTCTATGCTCAAACCGCTCCGCTTGAAAAGACCTATCAACATCCTCTTCCGCTTGAACTATTAACGAATACGAGTATTTCTTTAGAAGCAAGCAAGCTATTGTTTGATAAAAAGAATAATTGTTACCAGCTGCAAAAGTAACTATTGAAGCAGAGAGTGGATCGCCTTAGCGGCCTTTTTCCCATCACCCATCGCCGAGATAACTGTGGCCGCCCCACGAACGATATCTCCGCCGGCATAAACCCCCGGAATTGAAGTTAAACCATTTTCAGTGATAATTACCCCACCCCATTTTTCGCATTTAAGGTTGGGGGTCTTTTGAGGAATAAGCGGATTAGGAGAATTGCCGATCGCAACAACAACGGTATCAACCTCAATTTTAATATTTGAATTTGGTATTTCTACCGGCCGTCTTCTTCCCGAAGCATCCGGCTCGCCTAATTCCATTTGAATACATTCGGCCGCATTCACCCAGCCAGATTCGTTGGCATGATATTGGATTGGCAAGGTCAGTATTTTAAAGATAATTTTTTCTTCCTCCGCTCTTACTATTTCTTCTCTGCGGGCCGGCATTTCATCCAGGGTACGGCGATACAAAATATAAACTTCTTCCGCTCCCATCCGCAAGGATACACGCGCGGCATCCATGGCCACATTTCCACCACCCACCACCGCCACTCGTTTGCCAATTTTAACCGGCGTTAAGAATTCTGGAAATTGCCAGGCTTTCATCATGTTAATGCGGAAAAGATATTCGTTGGCCGAGTAGACCCCATCCAGATTCTCTCCTGGGATATTCATAAATTTGGGAAGCCCTGCACCTGAACCAACAAAAACCGCTTTATAATCTTTAAGCAATTCTTCGATCGTATAAACATTGCCAATCAACATATCGGTTTTAACTTCTACCCCCAAAGTTTTCACATATTCAACTTCGGAGTTCACAATTGATTTTGGCAAACGAAATTCAGGAATCCCATAGGTCAAAACTCCGCCGGTAACATGCAGCGATTCAAAAACGGTAACTTGGTAGCCTAAGCGAGCCAAATCTCCCGCGCAAGTGAGACCCGCAGGCCCCGACCCCACAACCGCAACTTTGATATTTTTATAATTGAAATTTGGTATTTGTTTGTAACTTGTTTCTTGTATCTTGTTTCTTTGGTAATCTGCAACGAATCGTTCAAGATTCCCAATCGCAATCGGTTCACCCTTCTTCCCCAAAATACATTCTTTCTCGCATTGTTCTTCCTGGGGGCACACACGACCACAAACTGCGGGCAAAGCATTGGTTTCTTTGATTTTGTCGGCCGCTTCAGCAAATTTGCCTTCGGCGACCAATTTGATGAAAGCCGGGATAAACACTTCGACTGGACAGCCTTTAACACACAGCGGATTTTTGCATTGAATACAGCGTTTCGCTTCTTCGATTGCTTGTTCTGGAGTATAACCCTGCGGCACTTCGTTAAAATCTGTTATGCGCTCGTCAACCGAGCGCTCAGACATATGTAATCTAGCTTTTTTCTCTGCCATTATTTTCCACCTAACAAACGACAAACATGATCGAGTGCTCGTTTCTCCATATCCTTAAACGGTTTTAAGCGCGCCACTAGATCCGCAAAATCAACTTGATGGCCATCAAATTCTGGCCCATCAACACAGGCAAATTTAGTTTTACCGCCAACTTGAACACGACAGACACCGCACATGCCGGTAGCGTCTAACATGATTGGGTTAAGCGAAACCACAGTTTTAATCCCATAAGGTTTGGTAACATCACAGCACACGCGCATCATGGGAACGGGGCCAACTGAAATTACCAGATCAATTTTTTTGCCGGAGGTGATAATGTCTTTTAGCTCATCTGAGACAAAGCCTTTGCGACCAGCGGAACCATCGTCCGTCGTAACTAAGAGCTTACTGCTAACAGCTAACAGCTGTTTTTCATAAATCAGCAAATCTTTGTTTCTAGCGCCAATTATCGTTACAACTTCGTTACCTACCGCCTTCAAAGCTTTTACAGCTGGATAAATTTCGGCAATTCCGACTCCCCCACCAATCACAACCACTGTTCCGAATTTTTCGATGTGAGAAGGAACTCCCAATGGACCTAAAAGATGAGCAATTTCTTCGCCAACTTTGATCGAATTTAGCAGCGTAGTTGTAGCACCTACGATCTGAAAAATAATGGTAATCGTTCCGTTGGCGACATCTGTGTCTGCAATAGTTAGGGGGATCCGTTCCGCGTTCTCCGTGGGTACAACAACTACGAATTGGCCGGGTTTAGCCGACCTCGCTATGTGCGGGGCATCCACAACTATGCGGGCGATATTTTCATTAATAGCGTCTTTCTTAACAATTTTAGGCATTAAAAATAATATAACATACCCCTAAAAATACGGCAAGAGGTTGCCGTGTGGTTTATATTATTAGCAGATTGGCAATAGCCTTCCGCCAAGTATCTTCCATTTTGCTGAGCGGTAATTTAATTAAAGGTATAATTTTCAGCTCTTGTCCGCCAACGGTTCCAATAGACTGACACGGAACGCCATTTTCTTTAGCCAATTTTTCAATTTGTTCAACATCTTTAGCATTGCAAGATACAATTACTCTTGATTGCGACTCACCAAATAATATTGCATCGATTGCATTCACGACATTCGGCCCCTTAATCCCTTTAACAATCGCTCCAATTTGCTTATCCCTATTCGACATACAGCACTCAGCTAAAGCTACCGCTACTCCGCCCTCTGAACAATCATGGGCAGAACTCAGTAAACCTTGTTGAATAGATTGGTAAACCACTTTTTGCAAAGCTATTTCTTTGGCAATATCCAGCTCAGGACATTCTCCAGCCACCAAATTATGCATAACCTTTAAATACTCACTGCCGCCTAATTCATTTTTGGTTTCGCCAAGGAGAATAATTACATCGCCTTCATTTTTAAAGTTTTGGGTACAATGCTTAGTAAGATCAGGCAGAATTCCAACCATGCCAATCGTGGGAGTAGGATTTATTGGTCCCTTTGGACTTTCATTATACAAGGAAACGTTGCCAGAAATTACCGCCACATTAAAATCGCGGCAAGCATCGGCAATCCCTTGCACGCAATGCTTGAAATACCAAAAACGGTCGGGCTTCTCAGGATTGCCAAAGTTTAAGCAATCGGTGACTGCCGCCGGATCAGCTCCACTGCAAACTAAATTGCGCGCAGCTTCTGCCACCGCAATCTGCGCTCCACGATAAGGATTGAGGAAACAATAACGACTATTACAATCCGAAGTCGCCGCCAACCCCCACTTTTTGCCTTTAATTCTTAAAACCGAGGCATCTGATCCGGGCAAAACCACTGTATTAGTTTGTACCATGTGATCATACTGGGAGTAGACCCATTCTTTGCTGGCAATCGTCGGTGAAGCAAGTAATTTTAGCAAAATAGAATTATAATCTACCATGCAAGAATCAACATCTTTAGGATGCATAATAGAATGGATATCCATTTTGGTAATTGCATCCAAATCTTTTGGTTTTTCGGCCAGCATTTCATAAAGCGGAGCCTTGGCCAAAGCTTCGGTATCAATATCGGCTACTAATTTGCCTTCATAATGTACTTTGAGTTTTTTGTCCGCAGTCACATAGCCAATTACCACTCCATGCAAATCCCATTTTTCAAAGATTTTGCCTATTTCGGTTTCTTTACCTTTTTGCACACAAACTAACATCCGCTCTTGCGATTCGGACATCATAATTTCAAAAGCTTCCATGCCTTCTTCGCGCAGTGGCACTTTATTGAGATCGATTTCCATGCCAACTTCACCGGCATGGGCCATTTCGGCAGAGGAACAGGTTAGTCCCGCTGCTCCCATGTCTTTTATTCCCACACAATAACCAGTATCCAAAGCTTCGATCGTTGCTTCAATTAAACATTTTTCAGTAAAGGGATCGCCAATTTGGACGGTTGGCCGCTTTTCTTCCCCTTCGCAAAATTCATGGGATGCCAGAACCGAACAACCACCAATGCCATCTTTTCCAGTACTAGAACCAACATACATAATCGGATTGCCCACCCCACCCGCTCTGGCCCGGGCCAGCTCTTCTTTTTTACAAATGCCAATGCTCATAGCATTGACTAAACAATTGCCGCTGTAAGATTCGTCAAAATAAACTTCGCCGCCAACCGTTGGAACTCCTAAGCAATTGCCATAGAAAGCAATCCCATCAACCACCCCTTTAAGCAGAAAGCGATTGTAGGGTTCGGAGAGTGGACCAAAGCGCAACGAATCGAGCGAAGCAATCGGTCTTGCCCCAGCCGTAAAAATATCCCGAATAATACCACCCACCCCGGTAGCCGCCCCTTGTCTGGGCTCAACCTGCGATGGATGATTGTGACTTTCCATTTTAAAGACAATTGCCAAACCGTCATATACGAAACCACCTGAGTCTTCGCCAATCAATGATTCGTATTTGCCTTCTTTGGGGAACAGACCTAAATATTTGCGTGATCTGGGATAGCCACAGTGCTCTGACCATTCAACCGAGAACATAGCTAGTTCGGTGGAACTAGGCTCGCGCCCCATTATTACTTCAATCTTTTGATATTCCGCGTCAGTTAAGCCTAACGCTTGGTAAACTTCGCTTGCAACCATTTTACTATCCCTTCAAAAACAAACTTTCCATCATGCGAACCCAACAAATCTTCACTCGAACGTTCCGGATGAGGCATCATTCCCAGAACATTGCCTTTTTCATTCACAATTCCGGCGATATCATCAACTGCTCCATTCGGATTGGTAACATAGCGAAAAACAATCTGATTGTTCTTCTTTAAATTGGCTAATCCCTTTTCATCGATGTAATAATTGCCTTCATTATGGGCGATGGGGATACGGACAATTTGTCCTTTTTGATATTGGGAAGAGAAAGGAGTGTCGGTGTTTTCAACTTTTAGTTCAACGTATTTACAGATAAAGTGCAGGCTAGTATTGCGCATCATTGCTCCAGGTAATAACCCAGCTTCCAATAAAACCTGAAAACCATTGCAGATGCCAATCACTAGTCCCCCGTTATTGGCAAACTTGATAACTTCATCCATGATCGGAGAAAAGCGAGCAATAGCACCGCAACGCAAGTAATCACCATAACTAAAACCGCCGGGAATTACAATACAGTCAAAGTCTTTTAGTTTGGTTTCTTTATGCCAGATAAATTCAACCGGCTGTTTGAGGACATTGGCAATTACATCATAACAGTCGTGATCACAATTGGATCCGGGGAAAACCACCACACCAAATTTCATTAGTTCGCTTTGACCTCTATAGAAAAATCTTCAATAATGGGGTTAGCCAGCAATTTTTGTGACATTTCAGCAGCCTCTGCCTTTGCCTTTGCCTCATCCTTGGCATTTAATTGCAGTATGATGAATTTTCCCATCCTCACACCAGCAACATCTTTAAAGCCTAAAGATTCTAGGGCATGTTTTACAGTTAATCCTTGGGGGTCAGCGACGGTTTTTTTGAGGGTGATTTTTACTTCAGCAGTAAACATTAGAATAATTCCTTTCTATGTAGCCAATATAACATTTTTTAGGCTTGCTCGCAAGGTTATCAGCTTAAATAGAACTAACCACTATATTTTGTTATACTATCTTCAACTAATGAGAAAGAAGAAATTTATCCAAATTGGAATATTTACAAGCCTGGCTTTGATCCTTGTTCTAGGCATTTCATTTTTAATTTTAGCTAGAGGCAATGCTAAGCCAGTTAACCCCAATACTCAAAATTTGCCATTTGCTAATCCGTATATCGGATACGTCAACCATTTTGCCCATTACGAAGATATTCCGGTTAACATAACCCCTAATGTAACTAACTACACCATTAAACCCGATCTTTCTAACGTGACTAATTATGTGGCTTTCGAAAAGAAATTTAGTGAAAAAGGTTTATCAATGCTGGCCAAAAACGCTTTTGTAGTCCTGCCCCGAGGCTGGGACGAATTTTTTGCACTCTACGAAAATAATCGCTACGATTTCGTCCCTAATTTTGTAACGACAGATGCCCTATTGCACAACTATCACCTGGTTTTTAATAAATTATTGGAAGATCTGGAAGTTGAACAATTTATCCCTACTCTAAAGGTACTTAATTCCCAGCTTTTATCAACCGCCCTAGAACAGTATAAAAAGGCACAAAACACTTCCTGGCAGCCCGCCGCCCAACGCAACCTAGCCTTTATTGCCGTCGGTTCATACCTACTCGACCCAACCGTTAGCATTCCACTTTCCGTAAAACCCGAAGTAGAAGAAGAATTGGCCCTCATTAAATTGGCCCAAGGGATCTCGGCCTCCCCTATCATGAATAGCTACTCCAAAATAAAACTTGATTCCAAAAAAATCTATTTGGAGGACTATAGCCAATACATTCCCCGTAGCCATTATAATAAAAATGAAAATCTAAAAAAATACTTTAAATGCATGATGTGGTACGGACGGATCAATTTTGTTTTCAGTAATCCGGATAGTTTAAAATCTGCCGCACTCCTTACTCTGGCATTAAATCAAAATGGTTCCCTTTCAAATTGGGAAAAGCTGTTTGAACCCATCACATTTTTAGTGGGGAAAACCGACGATCCCACCTACTATGATATGCAGCCCATCCTTACCAAGCTTTACGGCCAAGATTGGAATATAGACTCCCTTCTCAAGAATACGGATAAATATGCAGAACTAGAAAAGAAAGTTTCCACTTTAACTCCTCCACAAATAAATTCGATTCCTATCTATAACGCCAAAATCGAACCCGACCGGAATACCTCCATTGTCGGTTTTAGAATAATGGGACAACGTTTCACAGTTGATGCTTCGATTCTACAGAGGTTGGTTTATCGCGAGGTTGATGACCGTTACCTGCCCAAAGCCCTCGATGTCCCAGCGGCTCTTGGCAATGATGAAGCCCTAAAGATATTGGACGAAATGGGCGAAAACAAATACCCTAACTATGCACAAAATATGCAGAATTTACGCGTCTTTCTTCCCACTATTACCCAAGAGGTCTGGACCCAAAATCTATACTGGAGCTGGCTCTACACGTTACTTCCATTAAACCAGCCCAAGGGTGCAGGTTTTCCATTTTTCATGCAAAACACCGCCTGGGCGCGCAAAGAAATTAATACTTTTCTTGGAAGTTACACCGAGCTAAAACACGACACCATTCTTTATGCCAAACAGGTTTATGCCGAAATGGGTGGAGGAGAACCCGAGAAAAAAGACGATCGTGGCTATGTAGAACCAAACCCTTGGCTTTTTGGTCGCCTGGCCTCCCTGGTTAAAATTACTAAACAAGGACTGGCTAATCGTGGATTATTGAGTGATAAAATCAACAAAACCTTATCCATTATGGAAGAAATGGCTCTCAAACTCAAAACCATCTCAGAGAAAGAATTGACCAATCAAAATTTAAATGATGATGATTACGAACTTATTCGCTCCTTTGGCGGCCAAATAGAACATTTGTGGGTCGAAATTTATAAAGACGACTTTGGATCAGATGGCCAACAAGCCTTTCTTGACGGAAATCCAGCTGCTTTGGTAACCGATATCGCTACCGACCCCAACGGGAGAGTATTGGAAGAAGGGATCGGCAAGATTTTTGAAATTTATGTGCTTGTCCCATTAGATGGAAAGTTACGCCTCACAAAAGGTGGAGTTTTTTCTTATTATGAATTTACCCGGCCACTTTCCGGTCGGCTAACGGACGAGGAGTGGCGCGGAATAGTGAAGCAAGACTCCGAAAAAGCAGAACCCCTTCCTCCTTCCCCCAATTGGACCAAATCTTTTATTCACCAGGAATAAGCTTTGCTAATTCCTTGCTTCTTCCGGCCAAAACCAATAATTTCGGCAATTATATTATTTATTGCTAGTTTTCTGATTTGGGTTTTTTTCCATCAACCCAACACTATTCAGGTCTTTAAAGATACCAGAATGCAGCAAGTGGTATGTAGCACTGAAGCCGTCCTAATTTTTACCGGAGATATTTCATTTTCCCGCGATGTGGCTAAAGCTATAAAGCAAGATGGCTATACTTATCCCATTTTAAAAGTAGCTGCTTATTTGAACAATTCTGACGCGGTAATTGGCAACCTTGAATCGCCCATTACTGCGGGCCGCCCAATTGAAACCCAAGAATTGCTGTTGCGTTCTGACCCAGGCGTTGAAAAAATCCTCCAAATGGCCAATATCAAGGTATTATCCCTTGCCAACAATCATATCTTAGTTTGGGGAGTAAAAGGCTTACACGATACTGTAAGGTTTCTGGATAAAGCCAGCATTAAATACTGCGGAGCCGGCAAAACCTCGACCGAAACTTATTTTCCAGTTTATCTAAAAATAAACGGCATAAAATTTGCTTTCTTTTCTTTGGTTGATGAAACTTTAATTCTCCCACGCTCAAAAGGCCAAGAATTAGTTGCCATTGCTTCGGCAAAAAGATTATCCAAAATCATTGCAAACATAAAAAACGCTAAATCCAATTCCGATTTCGTCACTATTTGTTTGCACGCTGGAGAGGAATACAAAAGCCAACCCAATCAAGCCCAAATCACTCTGGCGCATCAATTAATTGATGCGGGAGCTGATCTTGTCATCGGCCATCATCCGCATGTTGTCCAAACCCATGAAGTTTACAAGGGCAAACATATTTATTACAGCCTCGGTAATTTTATCTTTGACCAAATGTGGTCGCAAGATACACGTCAAGGAATAATTATAAGAGCAACTTTTAGCAAAAACAAGATTGAACAAATTGATATGCTGCCAATTTACCATGAAAAAGTAGCCCAGCCAGTAATTAGAAATTTTAAAACCCAAACGATAGATACAGACAACAACCTTTTGGATGAAAAGTATGTTTTAAAAGATGGAAAGATAAAAGTTAAAGAAGGCTACAAAATCATTTGGCAGTCCCCAACGGAATGGTGGATTGATGATTTTGCAATTGCCGCTTCAACTGATGATAAAGAACTAAAGCTCAACTTATCGGTTTGGGTTGCAGGCAAATATGGCCCATCAAAGCCATTTTGGGTCAAAAAAGACGATAAAATTATTGGCAACCACTTGTATGTTTTTGCTAAAAAAGGGGCAAGCATGAGAGCGGTTTGGCAATCATCCCGCCTTGCCCAACCAAATTTAAGCATTCAGTTTAAAGACATTGATAATGACCAGCAAGACGAATTATTGGCAATTGAAGGCAATTATAATTCAGCTAAAAGATCTAATAATTTTACTATTTGGAAGTGGAAAGAATGGGGATTCTACAAAACTTTTCCCCATTTCGCTAAATAATCGGCTGCAGCAACTCCGCCGGCATCGGTAAAAGAACCTCTAGCATATAGTGATCCGTTATTATTATCTACTAACAATTGAAATACCTGCCCATTAAAAGATCCACCAAAAGCTTCCCATGTAGATCCATTAAAGCGCGCAATTTTGTATGGCGAAACACCATCCACAGTTGAATATATCCTGCCACTATTATCGGCAACTAAACTAGCAGAAGCACCCCAGAGCTCACTTCCCACCGCGGTCCAGTTGGATCCATTCCACCTTGCCACATAATCTGCGTTTGGATTTCCACCTGCGTTCGTAAATAAGCCAGAAATATACAAATCTTCGGCAAAGTATTTTATGCAATATACTGCCTCATTTATACCGGTTCCAAGTGCTTCCCAGGTACTTCCATTCCATTTTGCTAAATAAGCTAAAGCCGGATTCCCACCAGCTTCAGTAAATGTGCCTCCGACAAAAATGATTCCAGATGAATTGGATGGGACAATTGCATAGGCTTGATTGTCCTTTATCCCACCATCAAGCGCTTCCCAGCTACTATTATTCCACTTTGCAATCCTATGGGCAGATGCACCTACAGCAGAAGAAAAAGTTCCACTTGCATAAATGCTGCCCCCTTCTCCCGTAGTGATAAGATAAACAAAAGGAGCACTGTCGACATCAACGACCCCTCCGCCAACAGACTCCCAGGTGGTTCCGTTCCATTTCGCAATTCCATCGGTACTTGCTACTCCAGCCAGCAAAGTAAATTCCCCCCCCACATAAAAGACATCATCGGAAATATATTTTACTGCACTTATCCATTGATCAGAACCATAGCCACTCCAAGCTGTTCCATTCCATTTGGCTAAATAATTAATGCTCGGATTTCCATTAACATTGGTAAAGATTCCTCCGACATAAAGACTACCTTGACTATCTAGATCAATGTCGTTAACAAGATTATTTATTCCACCACCCACTGCTTGCCACCAATATATGTCGTACCAATGGCTAGCTACCTGGCTATCAGACATGCCACTTTTTCTGGCAATTGTTTTTACAACTTCTGAGCTTGTAATCGTAATTGGCCCAGTATAAAGCGGAGACGCTGATGTTGGGGTTGAATTGTCTAAGGTGTAGTAAATATAGGCACCTTCGGTGGTGCATTCAATGGTCACCAACACCGAACTCGATTCAAAAGAACCAGAAGCTAAAACAAAAGTGGGAGCTGCCGCTGGAGGTAAAGGGATAGTCGTCGTAGTGGTAGTGGTCGTAGTTGTAGTAGTAGCAATAGTTGTGGAAGTTGTTGTAACAGTTGTAGCTGTTGTTGAAGTAGTTTCTGTTGTCGAGGTAGTAGAAGTTTCAGTAGTAGTGGGGCTTTGCGTGGTAGTGACAGTTTCAGTGGTTGAAGAAGTTTCGGTGGTGGTTGTAATCGTGGAGGTAGAAGTTATCGTTGTTGAGGTTGTGGGAGAATTTGACGAACCGCCACAGCCAAAACCAAGAACCAAGAAACAAAACACAAGAGACATAGAGACATAGAGACAAAGCTTACTTGTTTTCACATTTCGCTCCTATTGTTTAATATTGCAGAGTAATATCAGCCTATAACAACCCCATAACACCGATCACACAACACGGGATGGTCAGCATGTTTGCCCACTGACTGACTCCACAACCAGCAGCGTTCACATTTGGCTCCATCCGCATGGCGAACAATAATATCCGCGGTTTCCATTAATCTAACTTGGGAAACAATTAGGATCATCGGTAAAAGAGGCTCAATTTCCTTTATCCACTCCCGATCCTTTATCCCAATTTCTACCAAAGCCTCTGTCGATGATGCAATTTCTTTCTTCGCACGCATTTTTTCGATTTCGCCATAAACCTCTTCTCGCAGCGCCATTACTTTTTCCCACTTTTCTTCTAGCTCTTGGTCTAAGAATTGTTTGTTAACTTCTGGCATATCAAGCAAAAAGACGCTCTGTTGCTGGGTTACTGTGTATTTGTAAATGTCTTCAGCGGTAAAGGGCAAAATTGGTGCCATTAGCTTAATCAGAACATGCAATATTTCGTTTAATGCAAACTGGGCAGAACGGCGTTCAACAGAATCCTTGCCACCGCAATATAAACGGTCTTTAGACATGTCCAGATAGAAAGCGGACAAATCATTTACACAAAAATCGTAAAGCGAATGATACACCAGGTGAAACTCAAACTCATCGTAAGCTTTTCGGCAACGTTCGATTAAGCGTTGCAACCTCAGCAATATCCAGCGATCAATATCTAGCAAGTTTGGAAATTGGAGTTGGGAGTTGGGAGAATAATCATTAAGATTACTTAGTAAAAAGCGGCAAGTGTTCCTTATTTTCGAATACGCCTCGCGCACTTGAACCAAAATATTTTTAGAAGCGGCCATGTCATTGCGAAAGTCGGTAGAAGCTACCCATAAACGCAGGATATCGGTTCCATATTCTTTGATCACATCTTGGGGACTAATCACATTCCCTGACGATTTGCTCATCTTCTTACCTTTGTCGTCAATCGTAAAGCCGTGAGTTAAAACGGCATTATAAGGAGCCCTGCCCTTATAACCAACTGAAATAAGCAGGGAGGATTGAAACCAACCGCGATGCTGATCAGAACCTTCGAGATATAAATCAGCCGGCCAGCGGTGGTCAGGGCGATTCTCCAAAACCGCGGCATGCGAAGAGCCCGACTCAAACCAAACATCCAAAATATCGGTTTCTTTTTTAAATTGGTCATGCTGGCAATTGGGACACTTGGTCCCAGTTGGTAAAATTTCACTGACTTCTTTTTCAAACCAGCCATTAGTGCCATGTTCACGGACCAGTTCCCTGATCGCTTGATTAAACAGCCCGGTCATAAGCGGCTTGCCACATTTTTTGCAATAAAAAACTGGAATCGGAACGCCCCATGACCTTTGCCGAGAAATACACCAATCGGGGCGGGTATCGATCATTCCACGAATCCGATTTTCGCCCCAACCCGGAATCCATTTTGTATTGCCAATCGATTTAAGAGCTTCCTCCCGCATATTGTTGTGGTCAACGGCTATAAACCATTGTTCGGTAGCACGAAAAATGACCGGTTTTTTACAGCGCCAGCAATGGGGATAAGGATGTTTGAAAAATTCTAGTTTTAATAATGAACCATCTGCCTGCATCCGTTCAACAATGAGCTTATTAGTTGAATCGTAATATTTACCAGCAATAAAATCGGGAACGGTTTGATCAAAATGCCCTCTTTCATCCACGGGCATTACAATGGGCAACTTATATTTCAAACCAACCTTGTAATCGTCCTCCCCGTGACCGGGAGCAATGTGAACCAAACCAGTGCCCTGTTCCAGGGTGACATATTCATCCAGAACCAACATCGAATCGCGCTCGATAAAGGGGTGGCGCGCTAAAATCCCTTCCAAATTCTTGCCCTTGGTCTTATCAATGATCTTATAATCCGTAATTCCTATACGCTTAACAAAATCTTCCAATAAACCTTCAGCGACAATATATATTTCTTCTTTTAGTGCGGAGTTCGGAGCTGGGAGTTGGGAGCGAATAAATACATACTCGTACTCCGGGTGAGCGGCGATCGCCACGTTGGCAGGCAGAGTCCAGGGTGTGGTAGTCCAAATAACGAAAAACCACGGCAGTTCTAAAGCGGTTTGAAAATTTGGATTTTGGATTTTAAATTTGTTTGTTATTTGTTGCTTGGGATTTGGAACTTCAAACTTCACGAAGATTGAAGGTGACCTATCATCCTCGTACTCAATTTCGGCCTCGGCTAATGCCGTTTCGCAGTGCGGACACCAGTGGATAGGTTTTAATCCACGGTAAACATAACCCTTTTCAGCTAATATCCCAAACAGTTCAACGATTTTTTCTTCGTAAGAATGGTCAATCGTCAAATAGGGATTGTCCCATTCACCAAAAACGCCCAATTTGATAAATTCGGCTTTTTGAAGTTCAACATACTTTAACGCATACTCTTTGCATTTATTCCTAAATTCAGTGATCGATAAATCTTTACGTTTATCCCCAATTTCCTTGATTAATTGGGTTTCAATTGGCAGACCATGACAATCCCAACCGGGAACATAGGGAGCATAATACCCAGCCATCGATTTATATTTAACAATAATGTCTTTGAGGATTTTATTGAGTGCATGCCCGAGATGGATATCTCCATTTGGATAGGGGGGGCCGTCGTGCAGTATATATTTCTCCTTATCCTTCCCCTTCTCCTTCATCTTATTGTAAACAGCCTCGCTGGCCCATTTCGACAAACATTCTTCTTCGACATTCTTTAGGTTTGCCCGAATGGGAAAATCGGTTTTGGGTAAATTGAGTGTTTGTTTATATTCAGCCATAAGGAAAGATCATTTTAACACGTGAGGATTGCACAGGCAAGAAACGAACGGAATAGCCTCAAAGGCTCGAAGACTCTAAGGGGAAACTAAAACATACAAATTCTAGCCGCATCGAGAGCCCCTTTGAGGCTTCTTTTTAAAGCAGAAATCAGCAGATTATTGCGAGGCTTAAAAGTTAATTCTTCATCTAAAGCAGATTCAAGCTTTTTTAGGTCATCTTTTGCTTGAGTGGTTCCCTGTTGCACTAAGTAAACAATTTCCTGAATGACACGATCTTCCAAATCACGCAGGTATTCAATCCGGCCGTTTTCTTCGATCTCTTTTAATATCTGCCGATAATTATCAATTTTAAAACGCTTAACGGGATTCATACGATCCTCCTAAGTAATATAAGGTTTCGAAAGGTTGCGAAATGTTTCGAAAAGTTTCGAAAGGTTGCTTTCTTAAGAAACCTCCCGAAACTTCTCATAACTTCCCGAAACATCTCGGAACCTTCCATATATATATCGGCCAAAATAAAGAGAAGTTGCAAACAAATTATTTTTTTACAGAAATATTTACCGATCCAATCCTACTAGGGTCTAGCATCCTTACTAATGATTTCCCAGATGGTTGGAATCCCATATTTTTATAAAAGCCATCAGCTTCACTATCAGAAACAGTAAATTGGTCATTGCCAGCCAACCAAGCAAGAGCCAATGCTGAATTCATTAAGGCTTCCCCAACTCCGCACAATTGTCTTCTGTACTTAAAATCTACTTCAATTGCCATTGCATCTGCATCATCAAAGCCCTTATTAATCCTACTCAGATCCTTAATATCCACATGCCCCACCATTTCCCCATTCTCGGCTTCCACCTCAATTGACATTATTTGCCAGGGATTTATTCCATTACCAATAGGATAAGCGACAAGGCGAAAGTTCCTTCCATTTGGAAGACGAATATCTGCCGACTGCCTTTCAGCCAATTCTCGCAACAACGAACACGACAATCGTGCAGGATCCCTGCCAGTAGCTCTAGGAAAGTAAATTTTATCAGTATGCATACAACTCTCTCACTGTATATCGATAATAATGAGGTTAAATTTCACAAAACCGCGGAAAGCAATTTTTGAGTGTAGGGTTCCTGGGGAGAACTAATAATTTGTTCTTTAGTACCAATTTCAACTATTTTTCCATCATGCATCACGGCTACTCGATCGCACATATAATTTATAACTGAAAAATCATGAGCTACAAAGAGATAGGTTAATCCCAACTTTTGTTTAATCTCTTTTAACAACTTTAAGATATCCACCTGAATAGACACATCAAGCGCTGAGACTGGCTCATCTAGGATCAAAAACTTTGGCTCACAGGCTAAGGCTCGAGCAATCCCCACTCTTTGCCTCTCTCCACCCGACAATTCGCGGGGAAGACGTGTGGCATATCGAACAGGAAGTTTTACTAAAAACAGCAATTCAGCTACGCGACGCATGATTTTCTCTTTGGGCAAGATTTTATGGATCATTATAGGCTCAGCAATCGCCTCCCCTATTCGTATTTTCGGGTTAAGTGAAGTCTGTGGATCTTGGAATACAATTTGGCATTCACGGCGGATATTTTCGATGCCATTATAAGCAATTTCTCCGCTAGTGGGTTCAATTAATTTTAATATAAGACGTGCAAGGGTGGACTTTCCCGATCCGGATTCACCAACCAACCCCAAAACCTCCCCCTGTTCGATTGAAAGATTGATATTATCCAGGGCTTTGAGTTGGCCAAATGTTTTAGAGATATTTTTAACTTCGATTAAGTTCATTTAAGCATCCTATTAGATTTTTAGTATATTCATCTTGGGGAGCCTGCATGATTCTTTTTGTATCCCCCTCCTCAACAATTTTTCCATTATGCATCACTATTACCCGATCACAAATGTGCTTTACAATTCCAAAATTATGGGTGATATAGATAATCGAAAGGTCAAACTTTTGCTGCAGCTCTTTTAAGAGCCGCAATATTTCTGCTTGGACGGTAACATCCAATGCAGTTGTCGGCTCATCTGCAATTAAAAGCTCTGGGTTACAAGCTAGTGCCATGGCAATCATTACCCTCTGGCACATTCCCCCTGAAAATTGGTGCGGATAATCTCTAATTCGTTCAGCAGGATTCTTGATTTGGACAATTTCCAGCATTTCAATCGCTTTTTGCCAAGCTGCTTTCTTATTTAACCCCTGATGAAGCTGAATAACTTCAGCAATTTGATCCCCAACACTAAAAACCGGATTTAAGGAGGAAAAAGGGTCTTGAAAAATCATCGCGATTTTTGCTCCGCGCACTTTAATCATTTGCTCTTCGGTTAGTTTCAATAAATCTTGCTGATTAAAAATAACTTCACCGCTAGCAATTTTCCCGGGTGGATAAATCAAGCGCATAATCGAAAGCGCAACCGTAGATTTCCCCGATCCCGACTCTCCAACAATGCCCACAACCTCACCCTTGTTAACTTGAAAGCTAACTTCTTTAACAGCTTCCACTTCTTTTCCATCACTTAAATAGTTTGTTGATAAGTTTATAATTTCTAACATTCTTTTTCCCAATTTTCTAATTTCTACTGTCTAATTTCTAATATCTAAATCATCCCTCTCCCACAACCTCCCGCAATCCTTCCCCCACAAAATAGAGAGAAAGAACCGTTAGAAAAATCAACATACCCGGAATAACCGCCATCCAGGGCGCATCTAGTAGATAAGCTTGGGCGTCCATCAACATGTTACCCCAAGAAGCCATGGGAGGTTGGACTCCCATTCCCAAAAAAGACAAGGAAGATTCAGTTAAAATTGCTCCCGCCATTCCCAACGTTCCCGCCACAATAATTGGCCCCATGGCATTGGGTAAAATATGGCGAAAAATAATTCGCGCGGGTGAACAGCCAATAGCTTTAGCCGCTTCAACATAGGAAAGCTCTCGAATTTTTAAATATTCTCCTCTAACTAGGCGTGCTACTCCCATCCAAGAGGTTAGACCAATCACGATCATCACATTATATATGTTAGGAGTTAGCATGGCTTGAATGGCTAGAATCAGAAAGATTGAAGGAAAAGCTAGCATCACATCCACAAAACGCATAATAAGATTGTCCGTCCACCCGCCAAAGTAACCGGCCAAAGCTCCCATTAAAGTCCCAATTAAAACCGCAATAAAAACCGCAACTATTCCAACCGTTAAAGAAATGCGAGACCCATACACTGCCCGGCTAAAAATATCCCGGCCCAAATCATCGGTGCCAAACCAATGCTGGGCGGAAGGAGCGAATGTGTCATTCTCCAATATGGCCGAAGGGTCATAGGGAGAAATTAACGGAGCAAAGATCGCCATTAAGACAAAGAAAGATAGAATACACAAACCAAACTTTACGCTAATAGCCCTCACCCCTCGTCTCCTTTCCCATAACGTATCCTCGGGTCCACCCACGCGTAAGCAATATCCGCTAAAAGATTTCCTAGCACAATCAAAACAGCTGACAACATCACAATCCCCATAATTAGCGGGTAATTACGTTGAAAAATTGCCATTACTCCTAACCTTCCCATCCCCGGCCAGGCAAAAATAGTTTCAATAATAAATGCTCCGCCAAACAAATCTGGCAAAGATAGGCCTAAAATGGTTACTATTGGAATCAAAGCATTACGCAGAGCATGTTTAAAGATAACAATTCTTTCCGGTAAGCCTTTGGCTCGCGCTGTCCGGATAAAATCTTGGTTTAAAACCTCTAGCATTGCCGCCCGTTGATAGCGGGTTAATCCGGTTAAACTTAATAGGGTCATAGTAGTTACTGGAAGAATCATATGTCGCATTAAATCCAAGCATCTAACCATCCAACCATCTTTCGCCAAAGGGTCATACATCCCTACCGCCGGCAGCCAACCCAATTTCACAGAAAAAAGCAGCATCAACATTAATCCCAGCCAAAAAGATGGAGTCGCCATGCCCGCAAAGGAGAAGACGGTAACGGCATTGTCAAACCATTTGCCTTTTTTAACCGCCGAGATAACTCCCAGTGGAATAGTTATCATTAAAGTAATAATGAAAGAAGTAATCATCAAGAGAAGTGTCGCAGGTAAACGTTCTAGTATTTCAGTCACAACCGGCATACCTGTCATATAACTGCTGCCAAAATTACCCCGCAGCGCATTTCCCAGCCAATAAAAATATTGGACAATGATTGGTTTATCCAACCCCCAATTGGAACGTATCCTGGCCAGTTCGGTTGGATTAACATTTGGGTCAGTAAAAAGAGCGGTTGGATCGCCGGGAGCCAGGTGCATGATGAAGAAAGATAAAAGACTAACACCTAGAAGGATAGGAATAGACTGGAGCAGGCGTTTAAGCACGAAACTTTTCATCGTAATGCAGTATAACTTTTAGCCAAATTATTTGCAATTTTTGTCTAAATTGTTCCCGAGGTTACCGTCTTAATGGCTATGATTGCGAGTGGATTGTTTGTGTTGCAGGGCCTAGTCACTAATTTTTCCTATCAACAATAAATCCTATTCTTCTCTTCGGTGTTTCTGGGACTTGCATCATTTTGCGGATGGCATCAAAGATTGCGACAATTGCTTCATCATGCTTTCCAACCCTCCCCTCCAATTCCCTAAATTTACTAGCCAGCTCCTTATGCGTAGCCAAAACTTGTCTCAATTTCACAAAAGCCCGCATGATAGCAATATTCACACTTACAGCTTTCCTATTTTTTAAGACCGAAGAAAGCATAGCTACTCCTTGTTCAGTAAAGACATTAACATTCTTTGAATGCTTAATCTGTTTGGCTGAACATATCGCAATTTGCGATATGTTCAATATTTCCTGTCTGGTCAAAGAAAACATAAAATCATTTGAAAACCTAAACCGATTTCTTTTAACCTGTTCATTCAACCGCCAAGTTGGAACACCATACAATTTAGCCAAATTAAAATCCAACATCACCTTTTGTCCGCGAATTACAAGAATTTTATTTTCAATGTTTTCTTCGGGAATTAATTGGTTCATGTGATTAAGATAGCAAGTATATTGCCAGCATAATATGCCACATTTAAGCGTAGTTTATTACTAAATGACGATTGATCGACGATACCCCTGTCGAAATATTGGACACCCCAATTTGCGTAAATGACGAATTTATTTGTATAATAGAACCGGTCATGCACTAGGCTTCTTAAACGCTGCCACCCAGGCCAGATTAAAGGTTGCGGAATGCGGTAGCGGTGGCGTTTAGCGAATCGTCAAGCGTCTTACGGATGCGGTTATTCCGCACTACGTGTTACGCATTACGCACTACGATTCGCCCGACCCTACCGAAAAACGCAAAACGCCTCCCAGAAATACTTAAAGGAGATCCACCGTGCAGGTACTAATTGAATTTGAAAAGAAACCACTGCTTTTTGACCACCCCCAAGCTATTATCCAAACCAATCGGCTAGCTGAAGTAGAAAATTGCTTTGCAAAGATGGAGGAAGCATTGGCCGCCGGCTATTATCTAGCCGGCTATATTTCCTACGAAGCTGGATATGCTTTTGAAAACAAATTGCATCAAAAAGACCAGTTTGATTTTCCGCTCATTATGCTTGGTGTTTATAATTTCCCTCAAGTGCAGCAACTAACAGCAAGCAGCCAACAGCAAGAATCCTATTCGCTAAGCCTTCAAGGTTACAACCTTTCTCCCGATCAGTATTTCTCCAACATTCACGCTATAAAAGATAATATCGCCGCTGGCGAAACGTACCAAATAACTTTTTGCACTAAACTAAAATTCGATTTCTCAGGTAACACTTTTGCTCTCTACAAAAAACTGCTCAGGAAACAACCAGTTCCCTACCCTGCATTTATCAAAACCGACGATTTTTCCATTCTCTCTCTGTCGCCAGAAATGTTTATGAAAAAAAAGGGTAATTTTATTACCACCAAACCGATGAAAGGCACCTGGCCTAAAGAAAAAAGCTGGTGGGACAACTTATGGGCCGGTAGAAAACTACATTTTGATCCCAAAAATCGGGCTGAAAACATTATGATCTGCGATTTACTTAGAAATGACCTGGGAAGGATCGGCAAAATTGTGCGTACACCCAAATTATTTGAGGTAGCAAAATACACCACCCTTTATCAGATGACATCAACCGTTACTGCCCAAATCGATCCTTCGATATCAATTTACAAATTATTTGCCGCCTTACATCCATCCGGCTCAGTGACTGGAGCTCCCAAAATCCGTTCCATGCAATTAATCCGTGAGTTAGAAAAAGAAGAACGCAAGATTTACACCGGTGCAATCGGCTATATTACCCCCAACAAAGATTTGTTTTTCAATGTGCCAATTCGAACTCTCTTAATCGAGAATGAACGGGGCGAGATGGGGGTAGGCGGAGGAATAGTTTGGGATTCAACGCCTGAAGGCGAATACGAAGAATGCCAGATCAAATCAAAATTCTTGTTTGATGCTCAAAACTAACTAGGCATACATTTGGGGCGGTTCAATACCGGGATAATTAGGAGGAAGTGGAAAATCCTTTTCTGGTTCAGGCTTTGTATCTTTGGGCCGCGGTTTAATTTCTTCAGTCAGAGCAATTTTAATCACCTGGTCAGCTTCTTTTACAAAATCTATCTGCATATCGAGCGGCAATTCCTTCCTGATTTCTTCAATGTCCCGGCGATTATCATCGGGAACGATAGCATGGTTAATCCCAGCTCTTTTGGCCGCCAATAATTTTTCTTTCAAACCGCCAATCGGAAGAACTTTACCGCGCAAAGTAATTTCGCCGGTCATAGCAATCGTCCTTTTAACTGGTATTTTAACCAACGCTGAAACTAACGCCGTTGCCATGGTGATTCCAGCTGAAGGACCATCTTTGGGAACGGCGCCTTCAGGAACATGAATATGAATATCATATTTGCGATAAAAGTTTTCATCCAGACCAAATTCATTGGCACGGGAGCGCACATAACTCATGGCAGCTTTAGCTGACTCTTGCATTACTTCGCCTAATTGACCAGTGATGGTCAAATTGCCCCGTCCCGGCAAAACGGTAACTTCAACTGGCAGAGTATCTCCGCCAACTTCTGTCCAGGCTAGTCCAGTAGCCGTCCCGATTTGATCAGTTTCCTCTGCTAAACCAAAACGATAATGTGAAGCTCCCAAGTATTCTTGCAGATCAGAACGTTGAACAACTATTTTGGCTTTTCCATGCTCACCGGTTGAGGAGTTTTTCTCACGGACAATTTTTGTAGCAGCCTTACGCAAAATAGTAGCAATTTCTCTTTCCAGATTTCTGACCCCGGCTTCGCGAGTATATTCTTGAATAATTCCTTTTAGTGTTTCATCCAGAACCTCAACCATTTCCTTGGTCAATCCGTGTTTCTCAAGTTCCCGCGGAAGCAAATAGCCTTTGGCAATCTGTAATTTTTCTTCTTCGGTGTAACCCGACATATGAATTACTTCCATACGATCGAGCAAGGGCCGAGGGATAGGATCACGTGTATTGGCCGTAGTAATAAAAAAAACATCGGACAAGTCAAAAGCCACATCAATATAATGATCGGAAAATTCTTTGTTCATCGCCGGATCTAATACTTCTAGTAAGGCAGCAGCGGGGTCTCCATGGAAATCAGCCCCCATTTTATCGATTTCATCAAATAAAAAGACCGGGTTCTTTACTTCGGCCTTATGGATAGCTTGGATTACTCGGCCCGGCATGGAGCCAACGTAAGTGCGGCGGTGGCCACGAATCTCAGCTTCGTCCCGCACTCCACCCAATGCCACTCTAGTAAATTTACGTCCCATCGCCCTCGCAATCGATTGAGCCACCGAAGTTTTTCCAACCCCCGGAGGACCAACCAAACAAAGAATCGTTCCCCCAATTTTGCCAGTAAGAGATAAAACCGCAAAATACTCTAGAATCCGCTCTTTTACTTTTTCCATTCCAAAATGATCTTCGTTTAAACTTTTTTCTACTTCAGCGATATCAATTTTGGTTTTGCTCTCTTTTTTCCAGGGAAGTTCGATTAACCAGTCCAGATAAGTGCGGATAACCCCAGCCTCGGCCGACATCGAAGCCATTTGATTAAGCCGCGCCAATTCTTTTTCGGCTTTTTCTTTTACTTCTACCGGCAACTTAGCTTTTTTTATCTTATCCTTATATTCGTTAACCTCGGGCTCAACCTCGCCCTCTTCCCCCAATTCCTCCTGGATCGCCCGCAATTTTTCTTTAAGATAGTACTCTTTCTGTACTTTTTCAATTTGCTTGCGCACTTTGCCTTGCAGTTTTTTCTCAACTTTTAATACTTCGATTTCTTTCTCTAAAATATCCGAAAGTTTGCTCAGGCGTTTTTCAATTACCGTCGCTTCCAATATCATTTGCTTTTCATCAGTTTTAAGTGACAAATAGGAAGAAATAAGATCAGCAAGTCGTCCCGGATTATCTACATTAACAATTGACATCAGGGTTTCGGGCGGAATACGGGGATTGAGTTTAACATATTCTTCAAATTGCTTAATTAAAGTTCTAACGATCGCTTCAGCTTCTACCGAAATCTCCTCTGCTTCAGCAATGCGCGAAATGGCCACCCGAAAATAAGGGGTTTCGGCAACATATTCTCCAATTCTTACCCGGCAGATTCCCTCCACCAATATTTTGGTGGTACCATCGGGCAAGGGAAGCATTTGGACGATTTCGGCCAAAGTCCCAATCCGATGAATATCTTTTGAGCTGGGAGATTCGTCATCTTCTTTTTTCTGCAAGGCAAATACCACCATTTTTTCTTTGGCAATGGTGGTTTCGAGCGCTTTTACCGAGCGACTGCGACCAATAAAAATGGGCACAATCATTTGAGGGAAAACTACGATATTGCGCAGGGGAATTAATGGGAGTTCTTCTTTCCACTCCGTAACTTTTTCGGGGCGGTTTTTTTCAGCCTTTTTTGCTGGGTCAGGCATATTTTATTTTGACTTTTTGCTGTCGCTCGCCTTAGTCGGTTCGTTGGAAAAAATCACCGCGTCGATTAATCCATAATCCTTGGCTTCGGCCGCCGACATGTAATAGTCACGATCAGAATCTTTCTCAACTTTGGCTAGTGTTTGGCCGGAATGTTTTACCAAAATATCGTTTAAGAGCTTTTTCATGCGCAATATTTCTTTAGTTTGTATTTCAATATCGGTTGCCTGCCCTTGTGCGCCGCCTAAGGGCTGATGAATCATTATACGGGCATTAGGAAGAGCAAAACGTTTGCCTTTTTTACCGGCAGTGAGTAAAACTGCCCCAAAACTAGCAGCTTGTCCAACGCAAATAGTTGAAATCGGTGCCCGCAAATATTGCATGGTATCGTAGATGGCAAGTCCAGCAGTAACCACTCCCCCAGGGGTATTGATATACATAAATATTTCGCGATTTGCATCTTCGGAATCTAAAAATAGCAATTGGGCAATAATCGTGTTGGCTACTTCATCATCAATCGCCGTGCCGACAAAGATAATTCTTTCTTTGAGCAAGCGAGAATAAATATCGTACGCTCTTTCGCCGTGGGAAGATTGCTCTACTACCATCGGGATTAATTGATTTTTAGTACGCATGCTTTACTCCTTAGTTTCTACTTCTTCTATTTTGGTTTCTTCTTTTGGTTCTTCGCTACTAGCTTCTACTTCCACAATCTTAGCCTTTTCGACCAAGAAATCAAGCGCTTTTCGGCGGAGCAGATAATCACTAATATAATCCAAACTGCCGGGCTGCAAAGTCTTTTTGATTTCGGCCAGTGATTTGTGTGCTTGGTCAGCTGCGGCCTGCAATTCTTCTTCAATATCCTGATCGGTAACTTTTATCTCTTCCTTATCCGCCACCGCTTGCAGGGCTAATTTGCCTTTTACCCTAATTTCGGCTGATTTGCTGAGCTCTTCCTTCATGGCACTTTCTTCTTTTTTGATCCCTTTCAAATAGTCTTCTAATGCCAACCCACTTTGGGCCAGCGAAGAGCGGAATTCATCCAGCATAATTTCAACTTCGCGACTAACCATGGCTTTGGGGATATCTACTTTGATCTCGCTTGAAACGGCAGCAACTAACTTATTACGCACTTCTGCATCCGATTGAGCAATGCGGTCTTTTTGCATGGCATCGGTTATTTCGGCCTTGAGCTCCGCCATCGATCCGTGTTGACTAACTTTTTTAGCAAATTCATCATCTAAGGGATGAACTTCTTTCTTTCCTTCCGGTGTCACGATTGAATAACGTTCCTGCAAGTTGCCTAGAACTTTGAGAACATGCTCTTCGGTCACTTCTTTTTTTTCTTTTTCAACTTTGATCCCAGTATATTTACCCAGTTTTACTTCGGGATAGACTTCAACTTCTAATTTAAAAACAAAAGGCTTACCTTTTTCAAACTTGAGGATGTCAATTTTGGGATAATCAACTGGCGAAATTTCGGCTTCGTCAATAATTTTGGGATAAAGATCCGAAATCAATTCTTGGGCAGCATGGGATTCGATGGCATCGCGGTTTAAATTCTTTTCGACGATGTCTCGCGGAGCTTTCCCCGGTCTAAAACCAGGCAAATGCATCTCGCGCATGGCTTTGGATATCTCTTTTTCGACGGCAGCTTCAAATTGGGAAAAATCTTCTTCGGCTTCAATGGAAACAAGGTTATCTTTGCGGGTGTTTTTATTTATTTTCATAATGATTGATTATACAACAGGGAGGCTAAAATGCCAAATAATCGGAAAACATCAAACAAATAGAGCGGCTGATAAAGTGCTAATTGATGGGAATATATTAACCGGGAAACTGAAAAACGTTACCAATCAATGCCACTCCGGCATCAATATCCGGCTGCAAATCGCGGCGAGCTGCTACGCCCCATGGATATATCACATAAATACTCGGAGAAGCAAAGGGATCTGGAGCATACCGCTCATTTGCTCTTCCTAATTCTCCAGCATACCCCCCCACTCCGGTATGTAAACCCCCTCTCATTAAACCACCAAAGGTGTCGAAGCTTCCACTTGATCCAAAACCACCATATCTTGAAAATCTTTCCCGACTTGCTTCCCTTTGTTTCGCGGCAACCACCAATCCCCCTAACTTTTCGAGTTGAGCTTGAGTAACCAAACCTGATTTAAACAAAGAATTTAAGTACAATGGTTCACGTAGCGTAACACCAAGTAATTTGTCTCCCAATGACTCTGTCGACAAATCCGATAAAGTATCTAATGTCAATATCTGAGTACGCAACATGGCAACATCATGGGGAACTCCTGGCTTTAACGCCAACACAACTCGTTTAGAAACAACATCGCCGGTTATCTGAGCTTGTATTTTCCTACGAGCAGAAATATCGGCTGTACTTTGCGCTTTAAAAAATGAACTTCCTCCAAACATTCCCGGGATAACCACTGTCCCCAAACCAGTGCTGGCAGCAAAGTGACAGTAATTCCCCTTTGTATGCCAACCCTCTCCGGTAATTACCTCCAATATGGCAGGCTGCTTTTCAAACAGCGGGACCAGCAGGGCAAATTCCAACTTACCAATTCCTTTGGGATATGGCAATACCGCCACCATTTGATGTAAGGGAGCTCGAGCAATAACGTCACGATTGGGATAATTTGATTCAGGAAAGAGAGTATTCATAAAAGGATTACTTCCTGTTGGAGCAGGAGATCTTAATTGGAGGCCAAAGCCAAATCCTAAACTACTGGCTGCCCCTGGCACTTCTGATTGAGCAAAAGCCCGATCATCTCCCAAAGTGCTTTGCCGAATATAAAATGTAGACCAGGGCAAGTGATCCATCCGGCCATCCTGAATTAATAAAACATGCGTAGGGCCTTGCTCACCTATCTGTTCAACCGTTTGTCTGCCAACCTTCATCCTAACGGACATCCCATCTTCTACTACTGCTGCTGCATCTCTTGCTCTAGCCCAATTGTCATCCCATGTCTTTTGCAAGAATACTGCGTGAGCTGTGTTTGAATCATAGGGTTCCTTGTTTTCATCAGCATTTTCCAACCTCCAGATCAGCAAAGCTCGTGCTTCACGTAATGTTTTCTTCATATTCATGTGGGGAGGCAAATCAAAACCATCCTTTCGCTCTTCTCCACCAACAAGTTTTATTCCTTTCGCTTCTATTTTTGATTGCTGACCCAGAACAGCTTCTGCCAAAATGAGGAGGGGAAAATGGACCGAAGGATCATCAATTCCATAAACAGCACGCGCAAAAGTGGAAAAGTTTTCTCTCGATAACAGGAATTCATCAGATAATCGAGCACCTAATTTCTGGGCAATGAACACAATTCCGACTGAGTCCTTGAATTGCTTTCTCCAAGGAGAATCATCTCGGCCTCTTCTTTGCCCTTTTAAATTACTTACTAATGGTTGAGATCCTAAGCTATTAGCAAAACTAACTCTCATGGAATGTTTTCGGCGAAATATTGCAAAGATTTCACTCAATTTTATTTTTTATTTTATTTTTGCTTTTGTTTATTGATTTCCCCATCGCCAAGTTGAATATTTTTTGCTATAATTAGACCTGCATGAATAAATTTAAAACTTTAAACAAATGGGTTAAAGAGTGTGCTGATCTATGTAAGCCGGATAAAATCGTTTGGTGTGATGGTTCGGAAGAAGAGAGAGAGAGGCTAGAAAAAGAATCGGTTAAACTCGGTGAAATTGTAAAATTAAATCCCAAAAAACTCCCCGGTTGTTTTTATCACCGTACCGCCGCTAACGACGTGGCCCGCACCGAGCATTTAACCTACATCTGCACCAGCAAAAAAAGAGATGCGGGACCAACCAATAATTGGATGAGCCCCGAAGATGGCTACAAACGAGCCGGAGAAATATTTAAAAATTCCATGCGCGGTCGCACCATGTACGTTGTTCCTTTTTCGATGGGCCCAGTCGGTTCTTCTTTTAGTAAAATCGGCATTGAGTTAACTGACAGTATATATGTAGTGCTCAATATGCGGATTATGACCCGCATGGGAAAAGCCGTTTTAGATCATTTAGAAAAAACCGACGGCGAATTCACCAAATGTTTGCATAGCAAAGCCGAATTAGATGAAAACCGCCGTTTAATCCTCCATTTTCCAGAAGACAATACTATTTGGAGCGTTGGTTCGGGTTATGGCGGAAACGTATTGCTTGGAAAAAAATGTTTGTCGCTCCGCCTAGGCAGCTGGCTCGGTCAACAAGAAGGCTGGATGGCAGAACACATGCTGATTATGGGAATAGAAGATCCCACCGGTCACATTGGTTATATTGCCGCCGCTTTCCCCTCCGCTTGTGGGAAAACCAACCTAGCCATGCTCCTTCCCCCCGAAGGACTTAAAAGAAAAGGCTATCGCATATGGACAGTTGGGGATGATATTGCCTGGATGAGAATTGATACTGATGGAAAACTTTGGGCAATTAACCCGGAATATGGCTTATTTGGCGTAGCCCCAGGCACCAATGCCAAAACCAATCCATTTTTAATGCAAGCCACTCAAAAGAACACTATATATACCAATGTTTTGTTAAAGAAAGATAAAACCGTCTGGTGGGAAGGCGGAGATCCGCCGGTTCCAGCTGAAGGCATCGATTGGCGCGGAAGGCCTTGGAAACCGGGCCAACTGGATGAAAACAATCATCCTGTCTTGGGAGCACATCCGAATGCACGCTTTACCGTTCCCATTACGCAAGTCCCAACGGTGAGTAACCGCTTAGAACATCATCATGGCGTTCCGATCTCTGCAATTATCTTTGGAGGTCGAAGAGCACAACTGGCTCCTTTAGTTTATGAATCATTTAATTGGCAGCACGGCGTCTTTGTTGGCGCAACCATGGCTTCCGAAAGAACTGCCGCCCAATTTGGCAAACAAGGCGAAGTCCGCCGTGACCCCATGGCCATGCTTCCCTTCTGCGGCTATAACATGGGCGATTATTTTCAGCATTGGTTTGAAATGGGTAAAAAGATGGCCGCTCCACCTAAGATATTCAACGTCAACTGGTTTAGGAAAGATGAAGAAAACAATTTCCTGTGGCCCGGTTTTGGCGAGAACCTAAGAGTGCTCGAATGGATCATTAGCCGCTGTAAAAACGAAGTAAAAGCCGAAACCACCCCCATTGGCTATGTTCCCCACGAAAATGACATCGATATGACCGGTCTACGCATACCGCACGAGAATATGCGCAAACTTTTAGCGGTTCATAAAAATGATTGGAAGGAGGAATTGTCGGGAGTAAAAGAGTTTTTTGATACTTTTGGACGCGACCTGCCTAAAGAAATGTGGCAAGAATATCGCGCCCTTGAAAAACGGTTGAAATAAATTAAAAAAAGGAGTAAAAGAAAATGTCTGAATCTAGTATTGTTCTTCCCGCCTTAGGTGCCCTTGAGTTTAAACTGCTTTGGTTTGTTTTTGGTTCTGCTATTATTGCGCTAATTTACGGCGCTTGGATGGCTATTAAAGTTTTAAAGGAACCGGAAGGTTCCAAAGAAATGATCGCGGTTTCAAAAGCGATCCGAGAAGGATCTTCCGCCTACCTTTCCCGCCAGTTCAAAGTAATGGGCATTTTTGTCGCCGTTCTAACCGTTGCCCTTTATTTTATTTACCGCCCCGTTTATGCCGATGATCCATCACTAGCCATCGGCGTTTCTATTGCTTTTATGCTGGGAGCAATTGCTTCAGCTGCTGCCGGATATGTGGGGATGAGCTTAGCTGTTCGTGCCAATGTCCGCGTCGCCAATGCCGCCCTTTCCAGTTTCAAAAAATCGCTAGAGTTGGCCTTTAATGCCGGCACCGTTTCCGGTATGTTTACCGTTGGTCTTGGACTGCTCGGTGCAGTTGTTATTTTCATGATCTTCCAACAAAATGCCATGAAAGTTTTAATTGGTTTTGGTTTTGGTGGATGTTTAGTGGCTCTTTTTATGAGAATCGGTGGCGGTATTTTTACTAAGGCAGCTGACGTTGGTGCCGATCTGGTAGGTAAAGTAGAACAAAATATTCCCGAAGATGATCCACGCAATGCCGCCGTTATTGCCGATAACGTCGGAGATAACGTTGGTGACTGCGCTGGTATGGCCGCTGACGTTTTTGAAAGTTATGAAGTAACCCTAGTGGCCGCAATTATCCTTGGTGCCAGTGCCATGCTTGATAAAGGTTTTATTGCAGTATACGGAGCAGCTTCCTCCGCTATGGCTCTTAAATTAATTATTTACCCCATGCTTGTCCGCGCCGTCGGTGTTTTTGCTTCTATTATCGGAACAATGTCAGTAAAAGGTCGCGATGACAAAGAAATTGACCCGATGAAGCCGATCCACTTCGGTTTCTGGGTAGCCGCCTTAACCTCAATTGTAGGCTTTGGTTTAATCAACTATGTCTATCTAAAAGATCCCGCCACCGGCCTTCCCGACTGGCGCTTTTTCTTTGCTACCTTAACCGGTATTATTTTAGCCATTGTTATTGAATATATAACCAATATTTTTACCCATACCGAACACCGCGCAGTAAAAGAAACCGCCCATGCTTCTAAGTCTGGCCCAGCTACATTGCTACTAACTGGCTTTGGTTTAGCTAAAGAATCCTCAGTATGGGCGATTTTAGCTATTGCGGCTACCATATTTGCTTCCACCGCTATTTTCGGCGGTGACATTGCTCTCTCGGCTTACGGAGTTGCCTTGGCCGGTTTGGGATTATTAACCACCACCGGTTTTATTTTGGCAGAAGACACCTTCGGCCCTATTTCCGATAATGCTAACGGAGTATTTGAAATGTCGGGTGCCAACAAAGGAGCCGGCGCTAGAGCTCAGGAAATTATTACCAAATTAGATGCAGTTGGAAACACTACCAAAGCTTTAACAAAAGGCTTTGCCATTGCTACTGCCGTTATTGCCGCCATTGCCCTCTTTCGCTCATTTATTGTGGAAGGTGGACTACTAGCAACTGGTATCCAAATTAATATGCCCGAGGTATTTATTGGTCTATTAATTGGAGGAGCCGTTCCTTTCTTATTCTCTTCCCTGCTTATCAATGCGGTTAGCCGCACCAGTTTCCAGGTGGTCGAAGAAGTCCGCCGGCAATTTAGAGAAATTCCGGGAATTATGGAAGGGAAAAACAAGCCCGAATATTATAAATGCGTTGACATTGTTACCACCAGTGCCCAAAAAGAATTAATTGGCCCTGCCCTGATTGCCGTTTGTACACCAATTGCGGTTGGTTTTGGTTTAGGTGCTGCTGCTTTAGGCGGTTATCTAGCCGGTGCCATTTTGGTGGGTCAATTACTGGCCGTACTATTATCAAACTCTGGAGCCATTTGGGACAATGCTAAAAAACTGATCGAAATGGGAGCCCATGGTGGCAAAGGATCCGATTGTCACAAAGCTGCGGTTATTGGCGATACTGTCGGAGATCCGTTTAAAGATACCGCTGGTCCTGCGATCAACCCACTAATCAAAGTTATGAACTTGGTGGCAATCCTAATTGTCCCGATCCTTTTGATTGGTCTGTCGGCTAATATTCGTTATACCGTTGCCGGCGTTTGCGTTGCCTTAATTGGTTTCGCAATGTGGTTATCTAAGAGACAAGGACTCCTGACGGAGGACGCATAACGCAAGACGATTCGCACGTCGCAACCGCGACCGAATGACGCATTAAAAAGGGCGGCTAGCAATAGTCGCCTTTTTTGTTTGAAATTTTTCGATCCAAGCGCGGATAATCTTACATGAGCCGCTTACTTTCATCTCTCCCTCCCTTTGCCAGGGATTTATCGCCGCAAGCTCTGCCACTGCTGCGCAGGCGCTTGATTCCCCCACCCGTTGGTGATATTGCGGTAGCTCGACGGAAAGCTCTAAAGGAAGTGGTTAGCCCCTATTCTGCTCATCCGGATCGATTTGTAAATTGGTTGGTTGATTTGGAACAAGCTCTTGGGACAAGGGATGCAACCCTAATTGGTTGTTTAACCGTTTCAAGAGTTCGTAATTTGGCTCAAATGCTTAATGAAATTGAATGCTTCGATCGATTTGCTGCCTCTATTGCACATTTTCACCATTCACCGCAAAGCCTAGCAAATCTATTAATCCACCTCTGCAAATATGATGTTGAGAATGTAAATAGACGCGATATCCACCAAAGCCTCCAAGCATTAGAAAGAAATTTGTCCCTTTATAAACAAGGCGGGACCTTAAGGGATTTTGAACCGTCCGTAAGATGCACCGCTGCTGCAGCAATTCATGGAACACTTGAAATGACCGCCGGTAGAGAAGTTGGGGCTATGAGTAGTTTTTATGGTCCGCATGTTTATTCAATGACCATATCTGCCAAGGGGCACTTTGTTTTTGACGTTGTTAAATACGAAAGCAAGGATGTCTCTTCCCCCTATGAATGCAGATTTAATCCTCTGCGTGAAGATGATAAGCACAAACGTCTTCGTTTAAGTAGCTTTTGTTTTATTCCACATATGATCTTAGCCAAATTTGTACAAATTGATGAAGAATACTTCCCCTTATCAACTCTTCCACACAATCAATTAGTCGAATTATCCAACCTATATTCCTGCGCTTTAGCAATTGATCCGTATAATGCAAGCCTCTATCACGATCATTACTTTATTCTTGAAGCATTGGGATATCTAGAAAAAGCCGATCAGGCCTCAGCATGGGGAAAAGTAATTGGCAATTTAAGTTCCAACAACGACGGTTTACCCGCTCTCTAATATTGTGATATAATTTACCAACTTTCGCTGTTGAAGACAATAGAAAAAAGACAAAAGGGGAAACATATGAGAAATAAGATTTGTTTGGCCTTATTGGGATTGACAATAATCAGTTTTGTGGGCTGTGGCTTAAAACAATCTTACCAACAATCCGTTGATTATGGCCAAAAGCATATCGACAAAATATATAAGGGCATTCCAGCCGATTCTTATGCCGATTTTGCCGATTCAGTAAAAAAAGTCTATAGCTTAAAAGAACACAAAGAATTTGTACGGATAATTCAATCCCTGGGAGAATATCTAGCCATTAAAGCCGACGATTGGTCGTTTAACTCAGAAGATGGACTAGATACTTACATAATTGATTTTGCCTTAAAGTATCCGGATTATACTCAATACGCTAGGTTAACAATCGTTAAAGCCAACGGCAAATTTCAAATGATCAGCGACGATTTCATGCGTGCCGCAACTTATAAAAAGCTAAAAGCTCAGGAAAAAGCAGCTAAAGAAAAGACCAAGCCGTAATTGTGCTATAATTAACCTATTATCGCGGGGTGGAGCAGTCTGGTAGCTCGTCAGGCTCATAACCTGAAGGCCGTGGGTTCAAATCCCACCCCCGCAATTCAATTTTTTATTGTAACTGCAAGGATTTTCTTCTCTTCCCTATTCCGACCCTAACAGGATTTTTTCGTTCCGTCCCGGTTCTGTCCCGGTTTTTTGTAAAACATCGACGGCTCGCTTGAGGTTTTGCTGATTTATATGGGCATAGACTTGTGTTGTTTGAACTGAAGCATGCCCAAGTAAATGTTGAACCTCATAAATGGGGACTCCTCTCTGAACTAACAGACTGGCAAAAGTGTGTCGCAGTTTGTGGACATTCCCTTCTATCCCTAGTTTATCCAAAAGCATTTTGAAGTGGCGATAATATTGGGAACTATTCATCGGCTTCCCGGCTTTGGATTCAAAGACAAAGATTTGATTCTCTGCCTTTTGGATAAATAGGCCTAATAGATGGCGATGCAACAAGTCATGCATCGGGACTATCCTGAAACGATGGGACTTGGATTTTTCGACATTTATCTGTTTATTGCTAAAGTCGATATCCGCCCATTTCAGCCGTTGCAATTCACCTAGCCTTAAGCCTGAATTAAGGAGGACGATTACATAATCCTTAACCTCAGGACTAGCAACCTCTAAAATTTTTTTGCGCTCGGCCTCGGTATACCACTGGGGACGTCGCAAATCAACTTTCAATTTGGTGATTTTAGGAAGGGTTGCTAAATATCCACTTTCAATTGCAAACCGCAACATGGTGCCCAGCAAGATTGACCGATTGTTAATCGTCTTGTTGCTTTTGCCATCCCTGCTCCAAATCGATTGCAACCTTTGTATAACAGTTGTGGTAATTTGCCCTATCTTAAGCGTCCTAAGCCCGGCTAATAAGGCTTTAATGACCGAATCATCCTTCTTATAGGTTGACTCTGCTTTCCTGCTCAAAGAGTATTCTTTGTATTCCGTAACCAGTTTAGGAAAGGGGATATCTTTAAGAAACAGTGAAACTGGCTTACCGGCAGTACGTTCTCCTTGAGCCTGATACATGTATTCTTTTGCCTCTGTCAAAGTTCTTGCGGGAGTCTTCCGCGATGTTTGTTTACCAGCCACTTCTTCGACAAGGTGGAAGGTAAGTCCATGAGCAGTGGTCTTTATCCTAATTATCATCTTTTTTCCTCCTTGATATTAGGAGACCACCCGAGTAAAGTATGCAGGAATTTATCAATATCAGCAACGGAAAAGCGAATCGATTTCCTATTTCTTGAAATGGCTTTGGATGGCTTGGCCGAAGGCAAAACAATCGGCGACAATATGCCACTTTCGGCGTAAGCATAGACTGTGCTTCGGCCAATGCCTAGCATCACTGAGACTTCTCTTGCGGTTAATAGTTGTTTTACCACCATTCTATTCCTTAGCCATCCTTTACCAAATTGGTAACTAAGTTATGGGGGTGGGCATTTGGGTGAGTAGCTACAACACATCCATTAATCAAATCCACCCCAAAAATCCGTTGAATCTCTTTTGATTTATCTTCCAAGGAAATTTTTCTTAAAGGTTCAGGGGTGTTTTGTATTAACAATGCAATTGCTCTTATCATTTGTCCAGATAGAACGCCAAGGCAGTTGGCAAGCTTAACATCCATCTCGCCTTGCCTTACCGAATTGATAGTATCTGCCAATAAAACAACAACGTCTTTTGGCTCATTTATCTCTATTATGCTTAAAGGTTTATCAATCCTATGGGGTCGATTTTCTCCTCCCCTAGCTTGTGCCTGTCTTTTTTCCTCTTCTGGTATTTCAGGATTGTGCAAATAGCAATAATCGCTATTTTGCATCGCTTTAGCATTGCATTGAATATTATCCGTTTTTATCTGTTTGCACTGCATTAGACTAAATATCCTTTAATTATTTATTTCAAAAAGTCAGAGTAAGCCCCTGTCCTCTAATGCGGGGGAAAGATGAGAGAGCCCCTACTTAAAGGAAGGGGCAAAAAGCCCCAAGCCCCACTTGTCTATTTAATTGCAGGCTTCTTAAACGGGCTATCAAACCTGCTTTATACTCGCTCACATGTTCAGGCACGAGTCTGAAGATGCTCTCTCTAATCTTTTCATCTTCAAATGCAGATTCCTTTTATTAGGGAAAGGAATACTGGAACTCTAACCTTTGAAACTCAAACTTCAATTAGTCGACATTTACTCATATCTGCGTTACAGCCCCCCCCAATATACGCACCATTTGGGGTTTGCGTTACCATATTTGACCTATGTACCCCCTCACTATACGGGGAATTTGGCGTTTTTGTTCCTGGAAACCCCTCAATATACGCACCAAATGGGGGTTTCACTACTCCAAAAGACAGAAAATAACAAAACTTATTTAGCAATGATAAACACAAAAGAAATACACGACAAAAATAGCCCAATCTTATAAACAACAGCATTGAAATGTTTATTCTGAAGCGGCTGAGTTTATACAGGAAGGCTGAAAACGATGGGGCTCTCAACAAGAGGAATTGTCATTAGACAAATGCTATAAAATATTAGCTTCAATGTTTTGAATAAGCCTATTTTTTAGCTCTTCACAATTACTATAAAATATTGTGCTGTAATGGCTTGCATCGAAGTGAAGATTCGCTTTCTGAGTTTCATGGCAAACTCTTATGACAGGTATTTTAAGCCCCATTGCAAAGCCTGCTTCGAAATAAGCCCCCTGATTCTCTTCTGAGAGCTCAACTATGACAAATCTACTCTTTTTAATGCTAGCAACTATCTCATTATCAATCAAATTGTTATGTGTTTTCGTTTTCAAGTCAATCGCCAGAAAACCGGTATTTTCTAAGGCAGGCAATATTCCATTAATAACAACGGCGTCATATTTATCAAGAAATGACCGAGCAATAAAACAGTATTTGGAATTGACGTTTGTTTCTTTCAGTTCTTCAATCTTCTTTATGCCTGAGATTGTAAGCTTAAAACCCTTGGCTTTAATCTCAACATATCCTAGCTCGCTTGCTGCACTCACAATACTAGAAAACTCGTCTCGACTTTTAGAGAAAACAATTGGATACATCTTATCGTATTCGAAAAGAATGAATTGACCAAACTCGTTTGTCTGTGAGTCCAAAAACAATAAAAATTGGTTTAATTTTTCTATAGCGGTAATTGGATGCCAACTGCTAAGTATATTTTTCAAATCATAAGTGGCAATTGAAGGTTTATTGCCTTGTCTGTTTTGATTTTTAATATATCCAGAGAACAAATACAAATCATTTACATATTCTTTATTGACAACTTCTCTGCGTGCATCATTAGTAATGAAGTATTCACCACAAACATCACAACTAACGTATATTGAATCATTTTGTGGTGATTTTTCCTCAATTGCTGGTCTTTTGCAAAATGGACAGTCACTCATATTTTATCTTGAATAACATATTTCTTCTTCCCTTCTATCTTCTGTGATGATAATGATACCCACCAGTTTTTCTATTATGATGACCACCATATTTATCAGTTCTGCCCGAATGAGCAAATGAGATAGCAGCTAAAGAAAAAACAAAAGAGCACAAGACAAGCCAAAACATAAACTTTTTCATTTGTTGCCCTCCTGTATATAGCAGATAATACAACTATTTAGATAAAAACAACAGCCTATTTTATTTTATGTTTTTCCATTATCGGAACTAGAAAACAAATAATTAAAATAGTGGCCCATATTTGTGAATCTTTACAGGAGTAGTCATGCTTTCTAAAATATAAATATTCCCTGATGAGCTAATAGCGATTTTTGTAGGTAAACCAAATTCCCCATTCCCCGTTCCCGCCCTTCCAATTTTATTAATAAAATTACCATCACTATCAAACACTTGAATACGAGAGTTATCCGGGTCAGTTACATAAACATATCCAGATGAATCAATTGCAATGTCTGAGGCAATTGAGCCAAATTGTCCATTACCATTACCCTCTGAGCCCCACTGGGTCTCAAAAGTCCCTGTATTACTAAATCTTAGTATCCGATGATTTGAATAATCGGCAATATATATTCTTCCTGTATGGTCTACTGCTATTCCAGCTCCAACATATTGAACTTCTTCTGTCCCAAATTTAAGAACAAAATTACCATCAGAATCAAATTTTTGGACACAATTATGATTAGGAATACCATAGGAATCATTATCTAAGACATAAATATTTCCAGAAGCATCAGTAGAAAGCTCATATGGATGAAGAAATTGGCCGTTACCATCTCCGGTTTCTCCCCAACTATTAATTAATGAACCAGAATTATTAAACACTAATATTCTATTATGGGTACCTAAGCTTGCATGGGCACAATCAGCCGCATAAACGCTTCCATATGTATTTACCAAACATCCTCCCACCATCCAAAACTGGTCTGCCCCTTCGCCTCTACTTCCATATTGTTGAACAAATTCTCCTGAATTAGTGAATTTCTTTATACATCTACCTCCGCTGGAAGAAAAGTAAATATTTTCTAGAGAATCAACTGCAATGTCACTAAAGGATTCATTCGTGCTGAATGTTGATATCCACGGAACAGCCTCTTCGCTTACCATATTAGAATATTTGCTCTCAGCACCAATAGTGTTTATTGCTGTGATTTTATAATAGTAATACACTAAATTTATTAATCCCGAATCGGCATATGACTCCTGAGTAATCGCATAAGAATTAATTTTATATAATACCTCAGGACTTATCCCACGGTAGATATTATATCCAACAATATCCACTTCGGTGTTCGCTTCCCAAGACAAAGATAATTGCCCAGAACCAGAAACACTAATAGCAACATTTCGAGGAGCAAGTAAAGAAGGAGTCATATTTACTTCTTGTGTTACAGTCCCACCCCCAACCACATTAACAACCCCTTCATAATCTCTATATCCACTTTTTGAAGCACTAAATGATTGGTTTCCTATAATGACATCCATAATGGTTGCATTACCGAAGGCATCCGATGAGGCCGTAGAGGGGCTTATGACAACAAGTGCATTAGATATTACAGAAGAATCTTCAACATCTTGAATGATAAACACAACATTTCCCACCACACTCCCAGCAATATTTGTTGTTGTAGTCGTTCCTGTAGTCGTCGTAGAAGTGGTTGTTTCTGGACTTGGAACTTGAGAACAGGAGGAAATGAGTAGAATTGCCGTTAAAAATAGGACAGTTAACAAGAATTCTTTTGTTTTTTTCATTGCATCTTTCTCCTTTGCGTTCCCTATGGGGAACTATTATACCATCAAAACATCTAAAATATCGATGTTTAATAAGGATTTTAAGTATGCCACATAAGAAATTAGGGCAAAGAATAAAGAAATTACGCCAGCAAAAGGAATTAACCATCGAAAAGCTTGCCTATGAAAACGATTTAGCTAAAGGGAACTTAAGCGAAATCGAAAAGGGTTTGATTGACCCCAAATTATCAACTTTGCAAAGAATTGCAGCTGGTCTTGGCATATCCACCAAGGAATTATTGGATTTCTAGCAAATTAGCATTAAAACCCTGCTTCTCTTCCGGCCAAGAGTAATATATAATAAAACCAAGTATAACAACAATGAGTAGCCATAAATACCTAGACTTCATTAAAGACGAAGACCTTATAAATCATGTTGAAGCTGTCCTGCAAATAGCCCAATCTGCATTTAACCACGCCGAAGATGAATTATATAGCAATACTATTGACCCTTTTTCTGCGGTCTTTGATGTCTTAAGGCAAGGAATAACATTAAAGGCTTGGTTACAACAGGAAAAATCAAGGCAAATACAAAAGACGCTGCAGAATGCATTGGGAATCTTCCACCAAAACCTTATAGGGTCTATCCCCGGGTGGTCTAGCCTGCCAGTCGGCAATTTGATAGATGTTGTCAACCAGAAAAAACAAATAATTGCTGAAATTAAAAATAAATATAACACGACTAAGGGGAGCGACAGAAAAAGCATTTATGACAACCTTACCTCTGCCCTTAAGGCCGAATACAAGGGCTTCACAGGGTATTACGTTGAGATAATCCCGTCAACGCTTAAGCCATATGATAAGCCATTTACCCCTTCTGATAACGTCACAAAAAGACGGAGAAGGCCAAATAAAATGATTAGGGTAATAGACGGAAAAAGCTTTTACTCGATTGCTACCGGCAAACCAAATGCCTTAAGGGAAATTTATTACGCACTACCAGAGGTCATCTCTGTAATTTTGGGCGGTAATGCCTCACAAATCAAAAAAGACTCCTTGTTCGAAGAGCTATATTCACAAGCCTATGCCTAAATAACCATTGCATAATGCATTGGTTACTGCTACTATACCCTTATGCCAAACGAACTGGTAACAATATCGGATGCCGCTGAACAACTCGATGTTTCCACTGACACAATCCGGCGATGGGAGAAAAAAGGGTTAATAAAATCCAGGAGGTCAGACTACAACTATCGCCTATTCTCCTTAGAAGAGATTGAACGCCTCAACAAAAAAGACGACCCCAACAATCCTCAAAAGAAAAAATATAGGATATTAAAAAACAGTAAAAAATCAAAATACTCTGTCATTGACCTATTTTCGGGAGCCGGGGGGACAGCATTAGGCTTTGAAAACGCGGGGCTTAACCATATCCTATTAAACGAATTTGATAAGAACGCATCCTCTACCCTTAAAACAAACAGGAAAAAATGGAATGTCCTCAATTGTGATGTCGCCGATTTGGATTTCAAGAAGCATAAGCCGGACGTAGTTGAAGGGGGGTTCCCCTGCCAAGCATTTAGCTATGCTGGGAACAAGAGGGGCTTTGAAGATGCAAGAGGGACATTATTTTTCCAATTCGCCCGCTGCATTAAAGAGACAAAGCCCAAAATTGCAATTGGCGAAAATGTCCGTGGATTGCTGACGCATGAAAACGGCAAAACCCTAGGGATGATGAAAAACATTTTGGAAGAGTTAGGATACAGGGTTTTCGCTAAATTACTCCATTCCCAATATCTTGATGTTCCCCAAAAAAGGGAACGCTTAATCATTATGGCTATAAGAAACGACATTGATATCCCTTTTGTTTTCCCAAAAGAAAAAGATTATATTGTCCCTCTTAAAGATGCCTTACATGATTGCCCTAAATCTGACGGGCAACAATACCCGAAACGGAAAAAATATATTTTATCTCTTATCCCCCCAGGCGGATATTGGAGAAATTTACCAGAAAAGCTACAAAAAGAATATATGGGAGCAAGTTTTTACATGGGCGGAGGGAAAACCGGTATGGCAAGAAGGCTCTCGTGGGAAGAGCCGAGCCTAACCGTAACTTGTAGCCCTGCCCAAAAGCAAACTGAACGTTGTCATCCAGAAGAAACACGACCACTCACCGTTAGGGAATACGCAAGAATCCAGACTTTTCCAGATGATTGGGAATTTAGTGGCTCTGTTTGTTCACAATATAAGCAAATTGGCAACGCCGTCCCAGTTAATTTGGGCTATCACATTGGCAATTGTATAATTGCGATGCTAGACGGAAAAATCGACAAGAAAACGATGGATACAATAGACCCGGTAAACCTCCCCACTATATCTCCATCCATCCAAACAACTCTCACATACCCTTAATTGCTTAAATGTAATTATCTTTGTTATGAGTCGCGTTTTTCATTACACTCCCAGACTTTTATGATAAAATGCAAACATTATGCAATCGAACGATGAGCTAGCAAACCACCTCATAACAAAACTTGCTACAGGTGAATCTCTTAGAAAAGAGATACGAGCTAATATCCTTTCTACCTCCTTAGATGCAGTAAACCAACTTAGACGATGGATTATTGAGGTAATAACAATTTCTAGTGCCATCTTAGGGACATTTCTTGCATTATCAAGCCAAGGTAATAATATTGTTTCAAATGTTATATTTGTAAAGATTGCGTTATATTGCGTCATTTTGCTTATAGGTTTTGGTTTATTGTATATAAAAAATGCATTATTAAAAGACATCCGTAATATGAAAAAATGGTATGAGGAACAAGATAAAATCCTAAGCAAATCAATTCAATTAATGGAATTATGGTTGCTAAAACGCGATGATAACCTCCTTATTGAAATCGATAATAATAGTAAAGCTTTTAATATCCTTCGGAAGCAAGACGAAAACAACAACAAGCCAGATTACTCTTTTATTATCATTTCTGTTTTGTTTGTCTCCTTCTTGGTGCTTATTTGTCTTTCAATGATTAATTTTCCTACGCCCGTAAATCCACCAAGGGAAAGCATTCAAACAATACATAAATTGTCCAAATAGCTTAAGCTAAAAATAAGAAGAGTTTCAGCAATGTAAACAGAGTTTACAAGTTTTATACTGTTGAATCCGATAGTATATATGGAATTATGTGAAATTATCGCTTGCCATAGCCGATACATAGGTATAGAATTCCAACATGCTCAAGGGATTGGAATTCAAGTGGGGCTGATTACAGGCATTCCAATATCTTGAGCTATTTTTATTTAAGGGGGGTCGAATAAAATGAATTCCCGAGTCATCGACAGGACACAGATTGATAGTATCATTGAAAATGATAAATTCTTAAAAGACTATTGCAAAAAGAATAACATAACAGACTATAAGGACAAAGAACTTGTAGTCGAGAACAGACACCAGCTTTTCTTGTCCGAGAAAAGCAAACAAAAAACACCTCCTTCTGGAGTTATCAAAGTCGAATCAAGTTCATATTTTTTAATGTTTGATAAATATCTTTCCTAATCAATGCCTGCTAAATCAATTTTGTTTTCCCAAAAACAGCCCTTGCCTCTAGAATTATGTTTAGACACTAGTTTTGTTATAGAAGTTTTTTTTGGAATTGAGAATCCTTCTGGCCCAATCCCGCCCAAAAAGCAAGCTTCAATTGATTTTTTTGAAAATAGAATTCTAAAAGAAACCCAAAAAAGGTATATTTCAACGACAGTTCATGGCGAAATGCTAGAAAAAATAATTGAAGATGTTGTATGCACATGTTTCACTGATTATACTAAAATTAAATATGGTGCCAGGAGCGTATGGAAAGAATATTACAAAATCCATAAAGCGAGAATCCCAAATCTTGACAAAAAACTAGAAAACGCAATCAATAAATTTCATCAATGGCAGGGAGACCATGGAATTTCGTCTTTACCATTCAAATACGATTACACTAAAAGCATAATCACTCCTGTGGCCGCAACAAACATGTTTTATATGGAAGTTGCCGAATATTGCATTCATTATAAAATATTGCCTTATGATGCAAGAATTATAATTGAGGGAAGGCATAGGGGCGTGGATAATTTTGTTAGTCTCGATGGTGATTTCAAAAATGTTGATGGAATAACCGTATATTCGCTCTATTAGACTTCATGCAAACATTTCTCGCAAGAACCTTCTAAACCCAAAACAATAATTATCTTGCTTTTGTTTGTCGATTTGTTCGCAAGCGTTAATTCCATAAAGGAGGATTGCATAAAAACAAATTAAATAATTGAATTATCTTATTTATTGGCCAGTATAAAGCTTAGATTACAAATAAAGTCCTTTTATAAAAGATAAAACACCTATTATCAAAGCATAAATAAATACTGGAATAACACTAAATTTAATAGAATTGACACACATCGACCAATTTACCATAGAGTAATTTTGCTTGCCAATCAGCATTATCAAGATACTAATCAATAAAACCGCACTTAAAAATGCTAAAGAATTCCCAATTATATATCTTAAATAATTTATTTTCCCTTCCATATTTTTGCTTTGTTCCAAGAGATGAATGGCCAGATAATATTCTCTACTAATCTGTTGAGTGATAGCCACATCTTTTCTTGTATTATATTCACGTATAATTTCATCCATCAAACTTCTACAATCACTCACATCAACAAGTGGAGTAGTTAATGTCCCCTCCTCACCATAAGCATGCAACGAGAACATTTTTGCTTCAAACCTATCATACAAACTTCTCATGGCTTCGTTTATTTGTTCAATTCTTTTCTCCATCCTACCAACTTGATTAACAAATAACATGCCAAATAAAGGAATTAAAAAGATTAGTATTGTTGTAATATTGCCAATAACCTTACTATATTCAATATTTTGATATTTATTAGCAAGGATAATCCATGAATATAGAGGCATATTCATCTTTAAGCTAAACAGATAAACCGCTGCCGGCAAAATAACTCCTATAAACCCAAGATAAAACATCAATCTATTTACAGTGTATGTTTCAAACCTTCTCCCAGCTTTCTTATAATAGTTTTTTGTGCTGTCTGATTCGATTTCATCTTTATGCAATTTCCAAAGGGGAAATAATGCAATATTGCAAAACCATCCATCCTCTTTACTGTCATTTACCATAGGGTTAGTAACGTTTAAGTTTTGAGTTTCTTGTTTTTCTGCCATTTTGCCCTCCCAAGAATTATATTCTTTTTCCGGCATTGAAGCTATTAAATTCTGCATCACCCCTCTCTTATGTCCGTCCCGGTTCCGTCCCGGTTTTATCATCAAATCTGCGTAATCTATGGACATTATAGACACCAAAGAAAAGAGCCGAGACAGCTAATTTTTCCCGCCATCTCGGCTTTTTCTGACTATTACGCTAAAAAGACGTTAATTGCCTTGGGTGGTCTCATAACCTGAAGGCCGTGGGTTCTCCCGATGTACACAAAAATTATAATAACATTGAAACATCGGGATCCCGTTTTTCAATTATAATAGATAGTGAAAAACGGGAAAATCCCACCCCCGCAATATCTCGACTCAGCCTCTCGCACGCCTCACGTTCGCTCGATATTTACCTTCATTTAAGCACACACAACTTGTGGGTTCTCCCGATGTACACAATATTTCATATTATATTGAAGATAAGATTGACTAACCCCAATCGGATAAATTATACTTATGTAAATGAGTTTTGATTAAGGAGGTAAAAATGCTCAAAGAAGTTTATTCTCTTAAAACATTAAGTTTAGGCTGGTCAGTCTGCTGGCGCGCTGCTCTTGTCGGCACCTTAAACTTAGGCCCAATATTCTTATTGTATATTATTCCTTACTGTTTTCTGCCTCCTTCGTTAGAAGATATTGGAGTTGATATTTTGCTTATAATCGCCTTTACCGCATATATACCTCTATATCTTATTTCCATGGGCTGGGCAGTTAGGCAAATAAAAGATAAACTATAAAGCTTGGCATCGAAAAGACCCTTTTCTCCGTCCCACCAAACTCATCAAATCTGCTTAATCCGTTGGTTGGAGCTTGCACCGAGAAAAATCGAGGAGATTTAAGCCTGCCTGCAAACCATATGGCTCACAATAATTCACATTAGTCTTACTTGATTGAAAAAGGGGACTTCGCTATATCTTGGAATCTTATCATCATCACAAAATCCATCAATATCAATTTCCCATTGAAACATTTTAGACTTTTCATCATGTGATCCAACCCGCAAGGCACCAACATCCCTACGAGTGTATACCTCAAACTCACAATTAGGATAATGTCCAGATTGGTAACGATTAGCTATAATCCCAAACATTTGAGGCAGTTTATCTGTCGAAATTCCTTGCCAAACAAGTCTCATTGTATACCCAGGAAAACTCATCCCATACGTATTACTACACAACTCCCTATCTCTGGCCAAAATGATTACTGCGGCATTAAAACGTGAAAGATTTCTTGCAAATTCATCGCAATCAATCTCTTTTGGAGGAAAAGTGCATAATACAATATCTGCTTTTCCCGCAAATTTCGTTGCCGCTTCCCCAGAGGTGGCTCTTACAAGCTGCAAATCTGAAATACCCCATTGATAATCTTCAATTTTTGGATTTGGATCTGTTGATATAACCTCCATCGTTCCGGTTTTAGATAATAGGTGAGCAAAAAAAGCGTTTCCTCCCCCAATTTCAATTACTCTTGCTTTGGGTTTATATCCTTTAACAACAGCAGCGATATCTGCTATCCGGTGAATGTCTCGACCACGTATAAAGACGTTGGAATAGGCAGCATAATTTCTAGCTCGGCACGAATTGCCATGAACATAGCTAGGCTCCATCAAGTTATATAAAGAAACTCTTTCTCCGCCTACAATTGTGTTACCTACTATTCCCATATGCTCATTATCGATAGTATCTAATTAATATTTCACTTTATCAAACAAATCCCCTCCCGCCTCCGTCCCGTCTGTCCTGTTAAATCTACGTAAAACTGCTACCCCATGGGCCTGAATCGCTGCTTGTAGCTTCATAAGCAATGTGGAGATCATCTAAAAAACATCTTGCTCTATTCTGGTCAAACCAGTTCCCTTTCTTGGTAGAATCAATTAAAAATTGGATTCGGCTCATATCGCCGTTCTTTGCCAGATAATACGCTAAGTTAATCTTCATTTCATCGCAATCATACCCATCTATCCTTTGTAATATCCTAGCTGCCTCTTCCCCGCCAATCCTTCCAACTACCTTAACAAGCAGCAATTTTGAGCACGCCCCTTCACATTGTGCCAGTTTTTCCAGAGCTGGAAGTGCCAATTGCCCCAGTGCTACAATTTCATCCCATTTGGAGTCGTCAAATAATGATAAGGTTTGAAGATAAGCTGTAGGCTTTGAATCAGAAAAGCCACACATAGCTTTTGCAGTCAATGTGACAATCCCCAAATTATCACAAAGTAAATTATTTTCTAATTGGGGAAGAGCCCAATCAAATTTTTCTTTGGCCATTAAAAACTTCAAAAGTTCGAGATACTTTGCAGGCTTTACGTGGTGAACATTTGCAACATACAACACTGCGGCCTTGAATGCCGCATCAATTTTGGGATTACCATCTCGTTCCCTAAACCTACTAACCAATTTAATTGCCGAAAGTCGTGCTGCCACATCCCCATGGTTGAGTAAAGTTAAGAGTCCTTGCTGTCTTTTATCTTTCCAATTGTCACAATAAGAATCAATTTCTTTGGGGTTAATATTTCGAATTTTGGCTAGTATCTCATCCATTGTTTCCCCTTCCATATCTAACAGAGCAACGTATAACCCTGTTTTCCTATACATGGCGTAAATTTCTTTTGCTTCAATTTTACCCACCTCCACAGCGCCAACAAGTCCATGGCGAATTTCTTGATCTATATACTCGGCAGCACTATGATCTTCAATCTCTGTGCGTAAAACATTTGCTTTCCCTGCTTCAATCTTTAATGGGTGCCTAGCCGGGAAAACTGGGAAGTAAGCTTCTTTATCCGAAGATTTTTCATTCAGGGCACTGCAATATCCTCCACCAATTAAAAACGCCCTTGTCTCGATTGATGGACTAAGACCTACACCACAAAGAAGCTGATTTAATTCATCTGCAACTCTTGCTGTATATGCAGCATTGTTCATACGATCCATCAATTCACTTATTTCCCTATGATCATCTCGAAACATAGCAAACATCCAATGTCCAATTTCGGCCTTGATTCCTATATCAACCGGTGCCCCGATAGCATTTCCCCCATTAAATACGTCGATTTTTGCTCCCACTGCGTTCTCTTCAGGATCATAAGCTTCTACATATCTAAACATCCGCACATCTTCATTCATGCCTTGTATTCCAACTTGGCCTTCGATCATTCGCATTTCAATCCAGAGAGCTTTTCGGTATTCATCTTTAACATCTACGTACATATCCCGGCAAGTTTCTTGATCAAAAAGCAGTGCTTCGGCCCATTGGCCATATCTTTCAAATTGTGCTAAACCTGCTTGCCCGGCTCTTGCATAAAATTCAAATTCGAGCAGTGATCGGCCAACTGTTTGGGCACTGTCTCCCATTGTAGATCTAGCTTGCTGCCAAAAAGTTCTCCTCATTCCGGCAAAATTACCTTCTTCTACTTGGTCAAGATGATTCCATTCACCTTCAAACATTGTCCAGGCAGTTTCCGCAGAAATAGTTCCGGCAGCTAGCATATTTTTTAGACTATAGACGGTAAACGAAAGATATTGTTGTTGAGTAGAAGTGGTGGCTCTTAATTGTTTTTCGCTAGGGAGTTTTTCCAAAATTAGTTGGTAAATCTTTTGTGGAATTCCATGGTAGGTTAAGGCTTGGGCAATCGTTCTGCGAGCACTCCCATTAATTTTATTGAGACGTATCTTCTGGGAAGTTCTGTCTCCCAATAAGCGAGTTGCTTGTGAATACGGCTTCACCAGTGCGGCTCTTATTTCTGTAAAAGAAAAGGCCATCAGTTCTCCCTCTACCAGTTAATTAGGTGTCCTAATATATATCGATGAATTTAGCCAATAATTGCACTAATATTATCTCCTCATGCTTGCACAATTCCCGTCCCGCCGCCATCCCGTCTTATGTTATAATTCCCTCATGCCAAACCTTGGACTGCAAGCGGAACTAAGACAAACCCTCGAGCTGCAGCTTGCTCCCCGCCTCATCCAAATGCTCAAAATCCTCAACCTATCATATGCCGATTTAGTTGACCGTATCCACAAAGAAGCCGAAGAAAATGTAACCTTAGAAGTTGAACGGCCAGATGAATATGCCGAATTCATCAAATACTTAATTTCTGACAAAAAAATCAAAAAAGAGGTTAACTTTGAAGAAATGCCAGGCCTTGAGAATATTGGCAAAGTAACCAAAACCCTGGAAGAGCATCTTTTAGAACAACTGGAATATGAAGAACTAGATCCAAAACAAAAAGAGATCGCTACTCAAATCATTGAAAACATCGACGATTTTGGTTTTGTTATTAACTACCCTGCCCTACGTGAAAAAATCATGCAGAAATACAAATTATCACGTCCAACAATTGATAAAGTTCTAGAAATCGTCCAGGGTTTTGAGCCCGAAGGGGTTGGCGCTCGCGATGTTAAAGAATGCCTGGCTATCCAGATCCGGGAATATAATTTTGAAAGCGAAGAATTGCAGAATATTTTAACTCTGGCAGTAGAAAAACACTTTGGGGCAATTTCGGAAGCCAATATACCCAAATTAGCCAGCGACCTTAATATTTCAGAAACTGCTGCGACTGAAATCCTAAATTTTATTAAAAACAATCTCAATCCAAACCCTGGATTAGCCTTTGGAGGGGAAACTCGCTATATCATCCCCTCATTCTCGGTTGAAGAAGATCATAAAGGCAACTATAAATTAATTAATCTAGAAACCCGCTATGGCCCCAGTTTAAATTTATCTCAGCAATATCTTAAAATGCTGGATAATCCCAAAACCGACCAAAAGACCAGAGAATTTTTGCAAGAAAAACTAAAAAGAGCCAAACAATTAATCGAAGATTTTGCTAAAAGAAGTGAAACTTTGGAAAAGATCGTTCGAAAGATAATTGACACGCAGCAAGCATTCTTTAGCAAAGGAATGCTGTGGCTGACGCCCTTGTCACAGAAACAGTTGGCAGATGAGTTTGGCTTGCACCCGTCAACTATTTCAAGAACAGTGGCCGAAAAATATATTCAGACGCCAAAAGGGCTATTTCCCTTGCGGGTTTTATGCCCCAGGGGACCGAAAGGGTTTACCGTGATAAAGTTAAAGTCGATGCTGGAAGAAATAATTGGCTCGGAAGATAAAAAAGAGCCATTATCGGATAAAGCTTTAGCCGAAAAAATGCATACATTGGGTGCCAAGATTGACCGGCGCACAGCGGCTTACTACCGCAAGGAATTAAATATTCCAACCGCCGAAGATCGAGCAAAAAAATGAAAAAGAAAGCCAACATATTAGTTGTCGATGATGAAAAAAGCATGCGCGATTCGATGCGCATGCTCCTCAAAGATGATTATCAGCTTTTTATCGCCAAAGAAAGCAAAGAAGCCATTGAAATCGTAAAAAACAACCCCATTGACCTGGCTTTGCTCGATATCCGTATGCCAGGAATTGACGGGCTGGAACTACTCAAAATCATCAAAGGAATTAACGACAGCATTGAAGTAATCATGGTTACTGCGGTTATCACTGTCGATAAAGCCGTAGCTGCCATTAGACATGGAGCCTATGACTATTTAACTAAACCATTTGATATCAGCGCCCTACAGGAACAAGTTGAAAAAGCCTTGCAGAAAAAAAAGCTGCTGGAAGAAAACGTTTCACTCCGCAAAATAATTGAAACCGATTATCAATTTGAAAAGATTGTTGGAAAAAGCCAGGAGATCAGAGATATTTTTAATATTATCGATGATGTTGCCAGCAGCTCAGCCACCGTTTTAGTAACTGGCGAATCTGGCACCGGCAAAGAGCTGGTCGCTCGCGCTATCCACAACCGCAGCCCCCGCAAAGACAAATTATTTGTGGCGGTAAACTGTGCTGCCATTCCTGACAATTTACTCGAATCAGAACTTTTCGGCCACGAACGCGGCTCTTTTACCGGAGCAGTTGAAAAGCAAATCGGTAAATTTGAAATTGCTAATGGCGGAACCCTCTTTTTAGATGAAATTGGTTCCATGCCGCATAACATGCAAGCCAAACTCCTGCGCGTCTTGCAACACAAAGAAATTGAACGAGTGGGCGCCGGCTATCCAATCCCAATTGACGTTCGTATCATCTCAGCAACCAATTCTGATTTAAAAGATTCCATCACAAATCGGAAGTTTAGAGAAGACCTTTTTTACCGCTTAAACGTTGTGCCTGTTCATGTCCCGCCACTTAGAGATAGAAAAGAAGATATTCCGCTCTTAGTTTCCCACTTTCTCCACAAATACAATCACGAATTTGGTAAAAAGATTAAGGGCTTTACCGATGAAACTATGCGCCTGCTTAAAAAATATAATTGGCCGGGCAATGTACGCGAATTAGAAAATATTGTCGAAAGACTTATCGTTTTAAACAAGGGGGACCAGATTGGAGCAGCTCATCTCCCTTCTGACATAAAAGGTAACCCTATTAACCCTTCTCGCACATCACACGATGCAACTTTATCCGATGCCGTACAAAGGTTTGAAGCCGATTTTATCAAACAAGCCATTGATGCCTCGGGTGGTAAAAAAACAAAAGCGGCAAAACTGCTAGGGATCCACCGCAACACTCTCAAAAACCTCGAAAAAAGGCTAAACATCAATTAACTGCACAGCCTAAAGTGCAAAAATAACGCCTTTTGCACACTTCATTAGGCAAATCCCCCTAAATAGCCTGGCAATAGAATTGCTCTATACTAGTTGTCTGGAAAAGATAACCTAGAAGGAGGAAAAGAAAATGCCAACACAAATCAGAAAACAAGAGTGGACCCCAACCCGCGAATTTTTGCCGGTAATTTTAGGTAAGGAACTTGGCGCAGAATTGGACGAAAAAGATCAGGCCAAAATTGATCTTTTTGAAAAAGGTCTAGCCAATGAAATTAAGCAAGGTGACACCATCGAAATGGCGGTTAACAAAATAGTCAAAATGGCTATCGCTGCCGAGTTTGGCCCATCGCTTGTCTCTTCTAAAGGCGCGAAAGCCATGATCGAAACAATTTCCCGTGGTATAATGCAAGACGCAGAACTAAGGAAACAAGCTTTGGTAATTGTTGATCGCTTTGCAAATGCATAAAATATTAGTAGTTGACGATGAGCTTTCCATTAGGGAATCTTTTTCCCTGATTTTGGAGAGCCAATATAAAGTTCAAACTGCAGCCACTGGTGAAGCCGCGCTAAAAGCTGTTACCGGCCAAAAATTTGACCTAGCTTTCCTCGATGTCCGCATGCCAGGGCTAGATGGCCTAGAAACCTTAAAACGTCTTAAACAAATCGACTCAGACCTTGAAGTGATAATGGTGACAGCTGTCAATGACATGCGTAAAGCCAGCGAAGCTGTAAAACTAGGCGCCCGCGATTATATCATTAAGCCCTTTGACGTTAATCAGATCTTAAAATTAACCGAAAAAATACTAATCCGTAAAGGCTTGTTGCATGAAAGCCTTTCCATTCAAAACTCTCTCCACCTTTCTTCCAACGACCTCATCGGTCAGAGCGAAAAATACACGGCTTTCATGCAAGCAGTTAATAATTTAAAAGACACTTCGCCCCTGTTAATTATGGGCGAAAACGGCACTGAGAAAGAAGCTTTAATTGAGTATCTGATCCAAAAATCCCATCGCAGCAGTCTCCCCTATAAAAAGTTGGTTATTTTTTCCGCTCTATCACCACTAAAGGTAAAAGCCCTCCTTTTTGGAAGAGAAAAAGGAGCTAATACTATTGAATTACAAGGAGAAAGTGGTATTTTAGAACAAGCCAAAGGCGGCACTGTTTACCTAGAAAACTTCGACGCTCTTTCGGAAGAATCCTTCAAAATAATTGCATCCGGCCAATTTACACGTCTCGGAGGAACAGAACCAACCCCAATTGAATCCCTGATTATTGCTTCAACCTTTTCCACCTTCTTGCAAAATAACCGGGCAGCGGCAGATTATTTTGGACAAAACATAATAACCATTCCGCCTTTGCGGGAGAGGTTATCCGATATTCCACTCCTCATAAACAATTTAATCGAAAGATTTGGAGCAATCTATAAATCTGAAAGAACTTTTTCACCAACAGCTATGGAAGTCCTAACTAATTATAATTGGCCAGGAAATATGGCCGAGCTCGAAAACATTATTGAGCGGGCTTATTTATATTCTTCCGCACCTCAAATTGATATTGAAAATCTATCAATAGATCTTCTCCTCCATTCGCCAGCTAGTTTCGGCAGCAATTTGGTAGCCAATTTTGAAAAAGAATATATTTCCAATATATTTAAAAAATACAATGGAGACAAAGACAAATCCGCAGCTATCTTAGGAGTTACCACTGCTTTTTTAGAGGCTAGAATTTAATCCTGTTTTACTACCAATTTCTGTAATAATTTGTAATCGGTAAGCGCCAATCTTTACCGAAAGCTCGCGCAGTAATTCGTGGCCCGGGAGGTGCCTGGCGGCGTTTATATTCTGACAAATTAACCAGCCGAATAACTTTTTGAGCAGTGGTCGAATCAATTCCCCCAACTACAATTTGCTTTGAGCTTTTATTTTCTTCTACATAGCTCCCTAACACTTTATCCAGGATTGGATAAGGGGGAAGAAAATCCTCATCTTTTTGATTGGGCTTTAATTCAGCGGTAGGAGGACGACTAATAATTGTCGCTGGTATAATGGCTTTCTTTTGGTTACGCCAATTCACCAATTGATAAAGCAATGTTTTCTTTACATCTTTTAGCACCGCAAATCCGCCGGCCATATCGCCATAAAGGGTACAGTAGCCGGTCGACATCTCCGATTTGTTCCCGGTTGTTAAGACCAACCAGCCAAATTTATTGGAAAGCGCCATCAAATAATTGCCTCGAATACGCGCTTGCAAATTTTCTTCGGTAACATCGGCTGCTTTGCCAGCAAAACTTGGCCCCAACTCCGTTAAGTAGGAGGCAAAGACATTCTTAATAGGAATGATATTTAAAGTAATCCCCAAATTATCGGTTAACAGTTTTGAATCATCATAGCTTTGCTGGGCCGAGTAGTCGGATGGCATGTAAACAGCATGAACATGTTCTGGTCCCAGAGCATCTACAGCAATGGTTAAAGTTGTCGCCGAATCAATTCCGCCGGAAACTCCGATGACCACATCTTTCATTCCATTTTTTCGCGTATAATCTTTTACCCCCAAAACCAACGCCTCGTATACTTCCTCCATTCCATCTAACCATTTCCCTCCCTCATTCTTCACCCTCACCTTATCCCTTATCGGGCCTTCAAGGGCCCTCAAATCCACAATTGTTAGTTCTTCCCGATATTGTTTAGCCGCGGCAAGAATCCTTCCCTGCGAGCTAACGACCATACTCCCGCCATCAAACACCAATTCATCCTGCCCACCTACCATGTTAACGTAAACAATCGGTGTCTTTATGCGCTTAGCTCGCTGTTTTAACAATTTTTCACGCTGTTTGATTTTTCCAATGTGATAGGGAGAAGCATTAATATTGATAATTAAGTCGGCGCCTTTTTTAGCTTCTTCAAGATAGGGCCCTTTTTCTACCCAAAGGTCCTCACAAATCCCCAGGCCGATTTTTAAGCCTTTATATTTCACCATAACCCCTACCCGACCAGCCGTAAAATAACGTTTTTCATCAAAGACCGAATAATTAGGTAAATGCACTTTATGATATATTTGCAGTATTTTCCCGTTTTCAATAAAAGCCCCAGCATTAAAGAGGTCTTTCCCCTTTTTATCGACAAAGCCAACGTAAGCTGCAATTCCTCGGCAACTTTTTACTACTTGGCGCAGGGAAGTTAGATTATCGGCAATAAAATGAGGTTTGAGCAATAAGTCTTCGGGTGGGTAACCAGTAATGGCCAATTCCGGAAAGACCACTAAATCGGCTTCTTCCTGTTTGGCTTTTTCAATAAAATCAATTATCTTGACGGTATTGCCGGAGAGATCCCCAACGGTTGGATTGATTTGGGCTAGAGCTAATCGCATGAATTAGATTGTACATGATTTAAGCTCAATAAAAAAGAGGAGAAACTGCCTGGAGCCGGAATCGAACCGGCATGGCCTTGCGACCGAGGGATTTTAAGTCCCTTGCGTCTACCAATTCCGCCATCCAGGCAATTAAAAAATCACTTTATACGCCTTCTCACCTTTTTTAACTAATCCAAGCTTAGTCCTAGCCAGCATTTCGATATACTCGTTGCTCTTTAGTTGGCTTAAACGACCCTGCAGTCTTTGGGCAGAGTTTGCTTCCTCTTTAATTTTTATCTCAGAACGCCAAACCTCTTTCTGCAGATCGAGATTATCAATTATATCCTGACGGATGAGAAAAATAAAGTAAAACACGAGCAATATTAATATTGCTATCCCAATCCGATTCATAAAAATAACCTCAAATACCAATCAATAATTCTTGGACCATAAAATAAAGCTAATATTCCTCCACTAGCTAGCGCCGGACCAAAAGGGATATATTGCCCCATTTTTGTCCGACCAGTAAGCAGCAAATAGATGGCTACCACCGCCGCTAAAAAATAAGACAATAAAATAGCCAAAAGAACTCCCTTTACGCCCAAACATGCCCCTAACGCGGCTGCCAAAAAAATATCGCCTTCGCCCATGGCCTGTTTTTTAAGCCAGACCTTCCCCAAAAAACCAATCAGCCATAACACGGCGAATCCAACAATTGCGCCCAGCAAAGCCGAACTGAAAAAATGAAATTGGATTCCAAGAGACGAAAGCAGAGTGGCCCGCAACAAGTTATAAATCAATCCGGTAAAAAGCAATGCCATATTTAATGCATCTGGAATCACCTGGTTTTCGGCGTCAATAAAAAAGATGCCAATTAGTAGATAGGAAAAAATAACCGCAAAGATAAAAGCACTTAAGGGCAGTTGCTGCACATACAGCCAAACCATAACATAGCCACAGAGTATTTCAACCAAAGTATAGCGGAAGGAAATACGAGTCCCGCAATAGCGACATTTTCTACCGAGCATAAAATAACTAATGATCGGTATTAAATCAAAAAAAGAGAGTTTATTTTGGCATTTTGGGCAATGGGAGGGCGGAGAGATAACGGATTCATTCCGTGGCAAGCGATAAATACACACATTAATGAAACTGCCCAGTACGGCTCCGAGGATAAAAAGAATAATTGGTTCTGGCATGGTGATTGTCGCCCGGCAAAAAATATGCTATAAAGATTATATAGCAAAAGGGCTAAGAAAGTCAAAAAGCATGGTTCTTCCTCAATTTTTGGTTAAAAAAACTCCCAAACAGGAGAATATCCGCAAAATCCGCGCTCTTTTAAATGACCATTGTTTGCATAGCGTTTGCGAATCCGCCAAATGTCCTAATATCGGAGAATGTTTTGAGCGCAATACCATGACTTTTATGATCCTGGGCAACGTCTGCACACGCCACTGTCGCTTTTGTGGAATTGACAAAGGCCAACCGCCGCCGGTGGATGAAAACGAACCGCAAAAAGTAGCCGAAGCCGTTGCCAAGCTAGGATTAAATTATGTTGTGATAACGTCCGTCACTCGCGATGATCTTCAAGACGGTGGCGCCAGCCACTTTGCTTTGGTCATTAAAGCTATCAACCGCAGGCAAGATACAAGACACAAGTGGCTCGACAAGCTCGCCATCCCAGCCATCCCGAGAGAAATCGAGGGAATACAAGACACAAAAAAGGTTGAGGTGCTTATTCCCGACTTCCAGGGAAACGAACAATCGCTTAAAACCGTTTTAGCTGCCAACCCCTATGTGCTAAACCATAACATTGAAACCATTCCCCGGCTATATTCAAAAATTCGTCCAGAAGCAAGTTATGATCAATCGGTAAAATTATTGGAAAGATCCAAGCAATTGCGACCAGATATTTACAGCAAAAGCGGATTTATGTTAGGATTAGGGGAAGAAAAGGCAGAAGTTATTGCCGTCATAAAAGACTTAAAACAAGTTAATTGTGATTTGGTAACAATTGGGCAGTATCTTCCACCCTCTAGAAATCATCTTCCGGCCGAAAGATATGTGGCCCCGGAGGAATTTGCAGAGTATCAAGGTATCGGCCAAAATCTCGGGATAAAAATATTTGCGGGTCCTTTTGTTCGCAGCTCGTATAGAGCGGGAGAAATTAGCCAATGAAAGAAGCACAAAGACTATTGAATCTTCCCACTTATGTTTTCGCCATGCTGGATAAAATTAAGGCCGAAGAAAGAGCCAAGGGAAAAGATTTAATTGATTTAACAATCGGTTCACCCAACCACCTTCCCCCTCAAGAAATCATTGAGACTTTTACAAAAGCTTTAACCGATCCTAACATTCATCGCTATTCTTCTTTTGAGGGTGATTCTGAGTTTAATAAAGCGGTGATTGATTGGTGCCGCAGGCAATACGGTTTTGGGCTAGAAGAGAATGAAGTCGTCCAGCTACTGGGCAGCAAAGAAGGTCTGGTTCATTTTGCCTTTGCCTATCTTGATCCGGGCGATAAAGTCTTGGTTCCTATCCCCGCCTACCCAGCTCATTTTAGAGGACCGGTTTTAGCCGGAGCCGAAGTAATTGTAATGCCCACCGCTGAGCATAACGGCTGGCTACCCGATCTAGATTCAATTGAAGGTCCAATTGCCGAACAAGCAAAAATGATGATCTTGTCCTATCCCACCAATCCGACAGCCGCAACAGCTACTCCCGAGTTTTTCGAGAAAGCGATTCGCTTTGCTAAAAAGTATAAATTAATTTTAATTCATGATTTGGCTTACGGAGAAATGTATTTTGATGGTAAAAAGCCAATTTCCTGCCTTTCGCTACCCGGAGCAAAGGATGTTTGCATAGAATTTCATTCTCTTTCCAAAACTTTTGGGATGGCTGGTTGGCGCTGTGGCTTTGCCGTTGGCAATTCTCAATTTATCGGTTCGCTCCGCAAAATCAAGACCAATCTCGATTATGGTCCATTTGCCGCTGTTACCAGAGCAGGAACCGCCGCACTCAAATTACACAATGGCTATTTTGACAAAATGCGCCAGACCTACCAAACCCGCCGCGATATTATGGTTGATGGGCTCAATTCGCTCGGCTGGAAAATAAAAAAACCTTCTGCCACTTTCTATCTTTGGGTTCCCGTCCCAGCAGGTTTCACTGCCATGTCTTTTACCCAACATTTAGTGCAAAAAACCGGAGTGGTGGTTTCGCCCGGAACCGGCTTTGGCGACTTAGGTGAGGGTTATGTTCGGATTGCCTTGGTTGACAGTGACACTCGCATAAAAGAAGCTATCGAACGCATCAAAAAAGCGGATATCAAATATGCATAGGCCAATTATTGGGGTAACCATGGGCGATCCGGCCGGAATCGGGCCCGAAGTCACCGTTCGCGCTTTAATTAACCCTGAAATTAATCTTTTAGCCAGATGCATTGTCATTGGCGACCGCAAAGCGCTGCGCGAAGCCCTAAAAGCCGCTAAAATTTCCAACATTGAAATCAACAGCATTCGCAAAGTGGCTGAAGCCAAATTTGAAAAAGGCATTATCGATGTTATCGATTTAGATAATGTCGATGTCTCCCGTTTAAAAATGGGACAAGTCTCTAAAGCTGCCGGCAAAGCTGCCGTAGAATACGTTGATACGGCGATTAAGTTAGCCATGGACGGCGAAATTGATGCAATGACTACCGGTCCAATCAATAAAGAAGCCATTAATATAGCTGGCTATAAATTTCAAGGCCACACCGAAATATTAGCCGACAGAACCGGCTCCAAAAACGCAGCTATGATGTTTGTTTCCAGCTCTCTGTGGGTGATGCTGGCAACCACCCATGTAGCTTTGAGAGATGTTAGCAAAAACTTGGATAAGAAGAAAATAGTTAACTTGATAAAACTAGCTCATGAAACTCTCCTCAAAGCTAAAGGTAAAAAACCCAAAATCGGAGTGGCCGGATTAAATCCCCACGCCGGGGAAAACGGTTTATTTGGGGATGAAGAAATAAAAATCATCGCTCCGGCGGTAGAAGAGGCTAAAAAGTTGGGGATTAATGTTAAAGGTCCCGTATCTCCCGATGCCATTTTTTATTTAGCCAATGCCGGCATGTTTGATATGGTAATTGCCATGTATCATGACCAAGGACTAATCCCGTTAAAATTATTAGAATTCAATAAATCGGTAAACGTGACCGTTGGTCTGCCGATCATCCGCACTTCAGTTGACCATGGGACCGGATTTGATATTGCCGGCAAAGGCTGGGCAAAACCACAAAGCATGATCGAAGCTATTAAAGTTGCCGCTCACTTTGCCAACACCAAATGACCCCAACTCTTGCCGACATTACCAAAGGACTCCTGCAGACTTATGGTCGTTATCCTCGCAAAGAACTGGGCCAGCACTTTTTAATTGATCCCGAAGTTCTGCAAAGAATTGTGCGGGCAGCTGAAATAGACAAAGACGATATTGTGATTGAAATTGGCTCCGGTTTAGCCGTAGTCACTTCGGAATTGGTAAAAGTTGCACAGCAAGTGATTGCGGTAGAAATCGATCAAGAGTTAATCGCCATAAGCCAGCAGATCTTAAAAGATTTTAAGAATGTTACTTTTGTGGGAAAAGATATTTTAAAAGTTAATCTCGAAGAACTAGCCCATGGGCGTCGCTATCGAATTGTAGGCAATTTGCCGTATTACATAACCTCTCCTATCATTGAAAAAATCTTTAAGAGCAAAGACAAGCCGGAGATTGCGGTGTTGATGGTCCAAAAAGAAGTAGCTGAACGAATGGTAGCAAAACCTGGTTCTAAAACCTTCGGCTCATTTTCTATCTTTTGCCAATTTTATGCTGAAGTGTCTATCAATTCCTTCGTTTCCAAATCTTCGTTTCTGCCTTGGCCAGAGGTGGGATCAGCACTAGTAGTTTTGAGGCCTTATAAAGAACCCAAATACAAAGTGCAGGATGAAAAGAAGTTTTTTGATATCATGCACAAAGCTTTTCAGCAAAGAAGAAAGAAAATCCGCAACTCACTAGCTAGTTTTAACCTCGAAAACTGCCCAATTGACCTCAGCCGTCGGCCAGAGACCTTGTCGATTGAAGAGTTTGCACAGATTGCTAATCACGCATCAATTTGAATTCCCTCACTAATTTTGTTAAGCTATTTATATGAGTAAAAAAGTCACCGTTATCGGCGCGGGAAATGTGGGAGCCGAAACCGCCCGCCGTTTAGCCGAAAAGAACCTAGCCGACATCGTCTTATTGGACATTGTTGAAGGAATCCCTCAAGGAAAGGCCCTGGATATGCTCCAAGCCGGACCTGTAGCTGGCTATAATAGCAAAGTCATTGGGACGAACGATTACGCTGACACCAAAGATTCAGATGTCGTAGTAATAACTGCCGGTTTAGCTAGAAAACCCGGCATGAGCCGCGATGATCTGCTCCACAAAAATGCTGCCATTATTAAAGGCATTGTTGAACAGATTAAACAAACGTCTCCTCAAGCCATTCTACTAATAGTAACTAATCCACTAGATACAATGAGCTATTTAGCCTGGAAAGTATCTGGTTTCCCTGCCGAGCGGGTGATTGGAATGGCTCCATTGCTGGATGCCGCACGCATGGCCGCCTTTATTGCCCTGGAATTGAATGTCCCCATGACCTCGGTCAAAGCAACTGTCCTTGGCACCCACGGCGATCTAATGGTCCCTGTCCCTAGCCAAACCACTGTTAATGGCAAATCAATCAGCGAACTGTTATCCAAAGAAAAAGTAGAAGCCATCGTCCAAAGAACGGCCAATGGCGGAGCTGAAATCGTTAATTTGCTAAAAACCGGTTCGGCTTATTATGCCCCATCGGCAGCTGCCGCATATATGGCTGAAGCAATTTTAAGCAATAAACAAGAAACCATCTTATCCTCCGTTTTGGCTACCGGCCAATACGGCTTAAAAGACCTTTATATTGGTCTTCCGGCTAAACTGGGCAAAAACGGGGTTGAAGAAATCGTTGAAATCGCATTAACCTCCGAAGAAAAAGCTGCCTTACAGGTATCAGCCAAATCCATCCACGAAAACAACCTAAAACTTAGTTAATGAGTAAGCTATTTAGTGAAAAAAAGTTGACGATGAAGGAGGTTCCGTTTTTTCTGATTGCTCGGAAACGACTGAAGAGTCAATCTTTTTTCCACATTGTCTTTTACGTATTTATTTTATTCATATTCTCTTTTCCTTGCCAAGCTACTACCCTGCAAAATGTCCGCTTTGGTTATTACCCCAACACGATTCGAGTTGTTCTTGATTTTGACAAAGATTTTAGTTATGTTACCGAAGAAGCCGAAGACAAAATAATTTTCCACCTCAAAGACACCCAGGCTAATTCTGAAATCAAAAATTATGAGGAAATTAACGACTTGGTCGTTCGCTATCTGGAGGTTGAAAAAGAAGACCGAGATTTAAAAATTACTATCCCCCTTTCTGAAGATGTAAATTATTCGATTTCATCGCTTTCCATGCCCTCAAGACTAGTAATTGACTTTGATCGCGACTTTTTAAATTTGGTTTCGGGTGGAATGGTCTTTGACGGGGTTGAATACATAAAAATAAAAGAAGGATCGTCGAAAGGCAACCTGATTGCTACAGTTTTAAAAATTGACCCAAATAAGGCCCGTATCGAACCGGCTTTAGCAAAAAAATATAAGCCTAGTTTTTTTGAATCTTTCGTTAGTTTTTTTAATATTTTCAAAAAACCAGAACCAGAGAACAATCGGCATTTTTATTTGGACAAGGTGAAAAACATTGCCGATAACAACAACGCTTTAGCTGCAGTTAATGGCACTTTTTTTGCAAATAATGGAGCACCGCTGGGCGCCTTGATTATCAACCAAGAATTGGTCACTTTGCCCATTTATGACCGCACCGCCTTAATTATTGACCAGCAAAACCATGTCATGATTGACAATATCTTTGCAAGGGGAGAGGTTAAATTTGAAGATGGGACAACCCTTGAAATAACCGGTATCAATCAAGCTCGCGATGGAAAAGATATGGTTATTTATTCTCCGGTTTGGGGGGATAAAACCGGAGCAATTAGCAAAGGCATAGAGCTCGTTATTATTGGGGGTGAAATTAGGGAGATTAACCCATCCAATTCATCGATTCCCGATGATGGTTACGTTATATCCGCTAGCGGACCCTATGCCGAAATAATTTCCAAAGCTGGTCAAATGGATGGAATAGTTGATACCCAATTTAAAATTATCCCCTACTCTTGCTCGCCCAAAGGCCTTTTACATTTAATTGCCGGAGGCCCTCGCTTATTAAAGGGCGGCCGAATTTACATTTCAAAGCATGAAGAAAAATTTCGGGATGATGTGGCCGAAAGGCATGCTGCTCGCACCGCAGTTGGAACAACCAAAAACGGTGAAATTATTTTTATAACCGTTGCTGCCCCCCAAAAAAATAAGGCGAAACCATCGCTTTCTAGCCTGGGAGCAACGCTAGAAGAATTAGCCAACCTACTACAAAGCTTGGGGGCAACAGAAGCCCTCAACTTTGATGGCGGTGGATCTACCGGCATGGTCGCCGATAAGAAAGTCGTCTGCGGCGGTGGCCGCCGCGTCAGCAATGCAATTTTAATCTATCCTAAGCCCTAATTAACAGTTTCTGGCACATCCGGAATGTCACCAAAATAGTTTTTAAATTCATTCGATAAAGGAACCTTCCCATCCCAGCGCGCCAACACACTGCTTTCTTTTTCAATCACCGTCGAAGGAATTTTGGTTACACTATAAAAAGCCCCTTCTGCCAAACCATCCACAGTTTCCATGTCAAAAAACTGGAGATTGACGACAGCCGGATCCACTTCCCACCTTTTCATAAAAGTTTCGAACTTTTTCATGGTAGTTTTGCAAAATTCACAACCCGGTTTTCCAAAAACTTTTACATCCATATTTTCTACTGCCATTTTCTTTCCTCCTTTATCAAATGTCGCTTTTATAGCGTCTTTTTAATTCGCCAATTTTACCCTTATTCCAGCCAGGAATCCGGGAAAAATAACCAGTAATTCGGGTAATGCCTTCAATTTCGCTCGATGAGCAATACGGGCACTGCTCGTGTAGCCCCCGCGCTGTTTTGCCGCAAGAAAGACAAGCAGTAAACTCGGGCGAAAAAGCAATTTGGCTATTTTGGGTGTTTTTGAAAGTCTTAACTACAAAATTAGCCACCGAAGCAGCATCGGGTTTTGCTTCTCCCAACCAAACATGGGTTAAAGCACCAGCATCAATCAGCGGATGGAATAATCCTTCGAGCTGTACCCGATCAATTGGATTCATGGTTTGGGAAACATCAAAATAAGTAGAATTAGTGTAATAGATTTCCCCATTGTCCATATTTCCCTTCATCACCGAGGTGGCTTGTTTGGGAAAATGCTCCATATCAAGTCTCGCAAAGCGATAGGCGGTTGATTCGGCTGGAGTTTGCTCGAGCACAAAATGCAGATCATATTTTTCGGACAACTCTTCGCATTTAAGTTTCATAAAAGAAATAACTTTAAGGCCAAAGCGTAAAGCATCCTGCGTTTCGTGCAACTGTTTGCCAAGATGATATTCGACAAGTTCGTTTAGTCCCAATACCCCAATCAAATGAGTAACCCGGTGAAGGCGCAGATACAAATCGCCTTCACGTTCAGTGGCCAAAAGTGACAATGGCCCATCCGGACCTTCTTTTAATAATTCCTCAATAAATTTGCGTTTTTCACGGTGAGCTTTAGCGGTAACCTCGAGCATCTCCTCAATCGTTTTAAAGAGCTTATCATTATCTCTCTCTGCCAGATAAGCAACTCTCGGTAAGTTGATGGTTATATTTTGAATTGCTGAATAGCGCATGCGCCATGGCTCTTTGGCATCTTGCAGGTCAGAATAATCTAATTTGAAAGAAAGCCGGCAGCATTCGGATATTTTAGCGGTTTCGCCCCGGTCAAATACAAAATAAGTATTTCCCATTTCCGAAGCTACTCCAGAGATCAAATTTAAAAACTCTTCGTTTCCGGGGGTATTAAAAAACTTTTCGGTCATGTGCACCAGCGGTTTAGGGAAAAAGTAGGGACGACCAGAACCATCACCCTCTTTATAGACTTCAAACATGGCTTTGGCAAACAACTGGGACTCATTAATGTAATCACCGTAAGTTTTACCGGTATATACCCCACCCCGTCCAATCGCCGGAACATTTTCAAAATGCTTGGGAACTTCCCAATAGATATTTAAATCGGAAAATAGCCCTTGGCCGCCATGGGCCACCGCTGCCATAGCGAACTCCTGAATTAATTTTTGCGCTATTTTTTTAACATGTCCAAAGCCGTAGCCTTCCAAATAGGGAGCAATAAACATATTAACGGCATCCCAGCCAATTGCCCCGGCAAAGAAGCCGTGCAAGGCAACTGAAAACTTTACGATATGCGATATTAGCTCATCGGCGTCTTCGGCCGGCTTTGCGCATCCTTTGATTCCAGGAAGGTCTAATCCATATTTCTTTAAATATTCGACCGATTGCCCGCTGCAATAGGGCCGGTCAACAAAGCCCAAATCATGCAGATGGATATCCCCCCGCATGTGAGCATCAGCTACTGGCATCGAAAAAACACTGAGCAGAGCAAACTCTTTTTTGATATTTTCAGCCAAAGTAAAATTGGTAGCTTCGGGGGAATGCGGGGTGTTGGCATTTTCCTTGTTTTTTAGAAAAATAATCCTTCTGACATCATACACTGGCACCCCCAAGCGGGTGTGACGACGACGGGCATCTTCGAGGCCATATTCGAGTAGTTTTACGTCGACTAATTCGCGAACTAATGGAGCCGTAATATTTTTAACCGACATGGCTCTAAGCTGCTTTTCAACTTCAATAGCAATAATTGAACTAATCTCAGGGCTAAGACCGGTTTCTTTTACCAGAGCCTCAACAATTTTGTCTTTATCCCAGGCCACAATATCATCGGTCGAAGTGCGGACAAAAACTAAGAGGTCTGTACTTTCATCACTACTGGCAGCTGGAACCTGCTGGTCCTTGAGGATTACCGCCGAATGGCGGGAGCTGGTGGGCGACATTAGATATTTCCCCCTACCCGCTGCCGATCACGTAATTCTCCCGTTTTACCCTTGTTCCAGCCGGCAATCTTAGAAAAATAGCCGGTAATACGCGTAATTCCGTCAATATTGCCCGATTGACAATGCGGACAGGCTTCGAATAAGCCTCGTGCAATTTTTCCACAGGCATTGCAGGAAGTAAATTCGGGCGAAAAAGCAATTTGGGCATTTTCGGTATTGCGGAAAGTTTTGATCACAAAATTAGCAATCGAGGCTGGGCTGGGCTTGGATTCTCCGAGCCAAACGTGGGTCAAAGCTCCGGCATCAATTAAGGGATGAAAAATCCCTTCTTTCTTTACCCGGTCAATTGGGCTCATGGGATGAGAAACATTAAAATAAGTAGAGTTGGTATAATAAATTTCGTTGGTGGCTCGATTGCCTTTTACCACCTTAGCGGTTTGTTCTTTAAAGTGCTCGAGGTCTAACTTGGCAAAACGATAAGCCGTCGATTCGGCCGGGGTTTGCTCGAGCACAAAATGCATATTGTAGCGTTTTGATAACTCTTCGCATTTGATCCGCATATAGGAGATAACCTTAAGACCAAATTTGAGGGCGGCATCACTGGCATGCAATTCCTCTCCTTTATGAGCTTGCACCAATTCATTGAGGCCCAAAATTCCCATTAGATAGCTAACCCGAAACATGCGCAGGTAAGGCGAGCCATCCCGTTCCATTGCCAGCATCGAAAGCGGTCCTCGCGTTCCTTTGGCCAAAATTTCTAAAATAAAGTTTTTCTTCTGAATATGGGCCTGAGCAGCCAGCTCAAGCTTAGCTCCAAGCTCTTCAAATAATTTATCATCCGCCCCTTTGGCCTTATAAGCTACTCGTGGCAAGTTGATAGTAACGTTTTGCAAGGCTGAATAACGCATGCGCCAAGGTTCTTTGGCATCATCCAAATCGGACTGCTCTAATTTGAAAGATAAACGGCAGCATTCTGATATTTTGGCGGTTTCGCCGCGGTCAAACACAAAATAGGTGTTACCCATCTCGGTGGCAACTTCCGAAATATGCATCAAGAATTCTTCGTGGCCAGGGGTCTTAAAAAATTTATCCGTTATGTGGACCAGCGGTTTTGGAAAGAAGAAAGGTCGGCCGGCGCCATCGCCTTCGCGATAAACATCAAACAACGCCCAGGCAAAAGCCTGCGCTTCATTACTATATTCTGAATAATTTTTGCCCGTATATTTTCCGCCAGGACCAATAGCAGGTACATTTTCAAAATGTTTGGGAATTTCCCAATACAGGTTAATATCCGAGAAAATGGCCTGACCACCACGAGCCACAGCTTGTTGGCTGTATTCGTAAATCATCATTTGGGCCAGTTGGTGAATTTCTTTTTTGGACATGCCAACTAAAAAGGGAGCAAAAAAAAGATTGACCGCATCCCAACCAATGGCGCCGGCAAAAACCCCCTGCAGAGCAGCCGAGAACTTGACCATTTGGGCCAAAAGCACTTCGGGATGGTTGGCTGGTCGGGCATTGGAAAGGGCATTAGGCAAATCCAAACCAAATTTTTTGACATACTCAACCGATTGTCCACTGCAATAGGGCCGATCAATAAAGCCTAAATCATGCAAATGAATATCGCCCAGCATGTGCGCATCGGCAATATCCTGGGTAAAAACATGCAGCAGAGCAAATTCTTTTTTGATCCCTTCGGACAAAGTTAAATTAGTGGCTTCGGGACCGTGTGGCACATTGGCATTTTCTTTGTTTTGGCTAAAAATAATTTCTTTTACGTCAAAGAGCGGAAAACCAAGACGGGTATGGCGGCGACGAGCTTCTTCGAGGCCATGTTCTAACAATTTTACGTCGACCAATTCGCGCACTAGAGGAGCTGTAACCGTGCGCAGATTTAATTGCAAGATTTGTTCTTCAACCTCTTGCCCAATTACTTCCGCAATTTCCTGGTCAATGCTGGTTTCGCGGATCAGCGCCGCTATAATCCTTGCCCTGTCCCATCCGACAATATCATCGGAGGATGTCCGCACAAACATGGCCATATCAGTTGCATCATTTCTACTTTTCATTTCGTCCACCAGTACCTCTTTATTCATTATACTATCCTCCTATACTAATTTCTTCTACTTCCTTAATAAAATCCGACACATCTTCAAATTTTCGATACACCGAAGCAAAGCGAATGTAGGCAATCTTGTCGGTGTTCTGCAAGCGCTCCATCACCATTTCGCCAATTTTGGCGGTGGTAACTTCGCGGCCTTCCTCGCGATGCAACTCTTTTTCAATTTCATCTACCATTTGTTCAATCATGACCATGGGAACCGGCCGTTTCTCACAAGCCCGATACAATCCCCCTGAGATTTTCTCGCGGCTAAATTGCTCGCGGCGGCCATCGCGCTTTATAACCATCAGGGGTTTTTCTTCTACCCGCTCATATGAGGTAAAACGACCGCGGCAAGAGAGACATTCCCTTCTCCGACGGACAGCTCCGCCCTCTTCTATTTCGCGGGATTCGAGCACTTTATCTTCTTCGTTTTGGCAAAAAGGACACTTCATTTTGTTTGTTTTTTGTAATTTGACCTTTGATCTTATTAGCTGTATCTAGGGTGAGTAGAAATTTACCACACCATCCCTAGTGGTGTCAATGGGTTATTTTTGCCTTATTGGGCAAGGGATTGGTTAAATATTTCGTCGAGTAGATATTGGAAAAGCTTAGCCGTTAGGGGGGGGGGGGGGGAACTAACGTAATTTTCCACAGGTGGCGGCCAATCCGAGGGTTTTTAAAATTCTCTGCCCAACCGAAGAAAAATATAGACTTCCTAGGAAAGGATAATAAAGAGATGGTGGAACCATGTCCATTTGCTTCATTGCCCGACTTATTTCAGAAAGCGTAGAATACTGACCCTTTGCCAGAGCAGTTCCAACCATTGTCATGGCTGCAGTTCCATTATTTCCTCCGTGGGGTATTAATTTTTGCACTTCCGCCCCAATCAAAGAGAAAGTCCCCGTAAAATTCCAGCCAAAATTTTGGCCAAGTTGTCTGGCATATTTTTCCTGAAAAGCGGCCTCGTCCAAATTGGGCAGTCCGCTACTGGTTACCAAAACAAAATCTTTTTTCCCAAAGGCTCCAGGCAAAATAGGCAGTACATCGATCATTCTTTGCATGCCCGAATAAAATCCGCCGATATAAAGCGGCGCGGCCCAAATCACAATGCCAGCATCGTTCAATTGATTTGATAACTTTTTAAGATCAATCGGATCGCCTGGATTAAATGTAGCAATTGATAATGTTTTTTCTAATTGCGTCTCATAAGCAGCCAAAAGCTGCCTGGCCATTTTAGCCGTATGTGAGAATGTGCCGCGGGGTGATCCAATGGCCAAAAACACATTAGTCCGGTCGGCGACAGAATCCCGGCTTCTTAGCCTTCCCACTTCTCCCAAGCTATTTGCTGGTTTCGATAAATCAGAAGAGTTAAATTCAACTGTTTCAGAATATTGCCAGCCAAAATAACGCGCGCTGATCCGCCGGGCGTGTTGTTCTACAAGAGATCCGCTGGCTTGTCCAGTGGTATAAAGAGAAAATTGTTGGGGCCCCAAACAAGGATGGCGCCGGGGATGAGTAATTTCTTCTTCCGCACTTTGAAAGCCGCCTTTTAACATCGGCACTAGCCTCTCAATCGCCGCTTTCATAGGAGCGGGAAAGCCTCCCGGAAAATAAGTTTCAGCACCATCGGGTCTAGTTGAGGGCAGGGCAAATATAATTTGCTGAGCCTCTTCAACAAAACTGACAGCAGCTTCGTAACCATCATTTATTACACATTTTCCACGATCGCCAAACCAACAGCCAAAACCTCCCCGGCAAGAGGACGGGAAAGGGAAAAATTGACTAATTCCTAAACCAGCACTTTTAAAAGCCGCTTCAGCCTGGCTTTTGTCTGCGCTACAAACCGCAATTTGATGCCCTCCCCCTTTAGTTTGTCGCAATCTCCTGGCGGTAGCCGACAACAACCTAGGATCACTTAAAACAAAGATCTTCATAGCATTCATAACTAATATATTATCAGCGATAAAATAAAATAATTTCAGTTGAGAATAAAATTATGAAGGAAAAACAATTCCGGGCTTTAACTGGCGTCCGATAGCAAAATCAAATGCAGACATGATCTTGCCACCTTCAGGTTGCACCTTAACAATTAGCAAATTGCCATCACCACAAGAAACAAGAAAGCCAATCCCTTTTACGACTTGGATAATTTCACCTGGCTGCCCCTTCTTCTCCAGTACCGGTCCAGCTATTTGGGTCACTAACAGTTTTAGCTGTTTTTTATTATAGTATGTATGCGCCGCGGGCCAAGGAATTAGAGCTCGTACCCGATTATGGAGTTCACTGGCACTTTTGCGCCAATCAATTTCGCCGCTTTCCTTAGTAAGGCTGGAGC
>Ga0265292_1000122_pt1 | contig 154855 bp, 113 predicted proteins | sample Munlanlewell296A_FD_189080 | JGI IMG/M metagenome (GOLD analysis project Ga0265292, IMG submission 189080) | Leachate microbial communities from a municipal landfill in Southern Ontario, Canada - Leachate well 296A | ecosystem: Engineered > Solid waste > Landfill > Unclassified | place... | reverse complement strand
ACCAAGGAGTTGAATAAGCGGAAGTTCCGTAACTGTTCGTAGCACTTACTTTCCAGTAGTAGGGAGTTAAGTTGCTTAATCCCGTGATCTGCTGGCTCGTTAAATTTCCAATACTCTGGTTATAAACGAAACTAGAGAAATCACTTTTCGTCGATACTTGCAAGGTGTAGCTTGTAGCTGTAGCACTTGCATTCCAAGTCAGAGTCGGGGATACGGAAATATCAACTGCGTTATTTGTAGGTGTTGCCAATACCGGTGATGCAGGCGCTGTTCCTAAGGTCGTGAATGACCAAGGAGTTGAATAAGCAGAAGTTCCATAACTATTTGTTGCACTTACTTTCCAGTAATAGGGAGTTGAATTACTTAATCCAGTGATCTGCTGGTTTGTATTAGTCAATCCACTTTGATTGTAAACATAAGTTGAAAAATCAATATTTGCTGATGCTTGTAAGTTATAAACAGTCGCTCTGAGACTAGTATTCCAAAAAAGAGTGGGTTGAATAGAAATATCAACTGCGTTATTCGCGGGGACTACTAATGTTGGGATCTGAGGAGGTAACCCAATAATTAAATTACCTAGATTCAAGGAGCTTCCCGTCCAACTTGGGAGATTAGTAAATACTTTTTTGCTGATTGAAGAATCCGTAACTACAAGACTATCAATTTTAGTCTCTAACGCAGATTTGCTCAGTTTAGAAAATGAACTACTACTTGAGTTGGTTACAGACAGATGTTGACTGCCGTACATAAGTAGCATTTTTTTAGTAACTGTATATTTTTCATCTAACGTTATTCTTGCAAAGTAAATACCATTGGGTAATCCATTTAATTCAAGATCAATATAATTTGTTCCAGCACCATAGTTTCTTTCAATTTCTTCTATAACCTTTTGACCTACCAGATTATATAAACTAATCCGAACACTTCCACTATTTGGTAGTTGTATCCCTATCCTTGTTTTGGGGTTGAACGGATTTGGATAATTATTAGAGACTGAATACTCGGTTGGCAGCTCATTCTCTTTTTTTACATCAGTAATATTATTAAAAATAAATGAACCGTCCGTAGCAGAAGTAGTCGTATAATCTTCCGGATTAATATAAAGCTTTAACTGAAATCCGGCTAAACCTTGTTCAGTTTGATCAACTAACTTTCCAGTTATGGTTTGGGCATTTTGAATTATTACAAACCCCAAAAACAAGAATAAAACAAACACTTTTTTCATATTCCGCCCTTTATACTTACGATGAATAAATTATAGCCAAATTTTTATTACAAATTTTATCATATATGAAATTACAGTCTTCGTTTAAAATGGATAAAAGAAGGAGTGAAGAAGAAAGAGAATATTTCCCCCTTAAAAAGCAGAGAGTATTATTTTTAACTAAAGCAGAAATAATTTTTACTTATTAAATGTGATTAGCTGTTATAAAATTAAACTCATCCATGCTTATTACCAAATAAAAAATTAAAAATATCTTCCCCCGCCCAAAGTGGGGATAACATTTAACCGGCGCCCAAACCTCCGAAGTTTTGAAAACCTCGGAGGTTTTTTTTTATTCTTACTGCACCGGTGACGTTTGTGGCGGTGTTGTATTATCCTCTTCCGGTTTTGTATGTGAACCACCAAGATTAAGCACATCTCTAACCATATAATATAGAATTAAGAATATCTCGATACATAATAATCCAGTAAACTTCTTATTAAAAGCTGATATTGGCTGTTGTTAGTCTTCGCTTTTTCTTTAAAGAAATCAATACTGGTCTTTTTCAGGTTAAGTGTAACCTTAACTGTTTTCTCTTTGAAGATTAAATCATCCGGTGGAGGTAAGAAATCCTTTATGATTTCAACATCTCCGATGTGTTCGTCAGTGTATTTTATTTTCTTTTTCATAAATCTTTTTCCCTTTCCGCCAGTAACCGGCGCCGTAAATTCTAATTTTATTTCTGCGAATAGTAAATCTAACGGTTATAATTTCATTAATCACTTTGCCAAAGCAAAAATATCTTTTCTCCTTTTCATTGCTGTGCTCTTTGTCTATTGCAATAATTCTTTTATCGTCCGCAAATGCGTATTGAGCTTCTTCAAATGAAATGTCATGCTTTTGTTGGTTAAGCATATCTTTCTTTTCGTTCCATTCAAAATTCATTTTCATTTTTCTCATGCCGTAAAATATTTGCTTTAAAGATACATATAATTATATGGCTTGTCAAGATTTTAAAATTTCTGCCTTATTTCTATTAGACAAATAAATGATAATTAAAAAAATTCTCAGCATTTGATCCATTTATAGCTTTTTATCTTTCTTTGACCATTCGGGGAATCTCTTCTTCATCTTAAACATCCCGATAAGATGAATTACAAATGCCGTAGTTAATCCAACAATCATCGGCTCGATCTGAAACCAAATCGAGTTTGCCGGAATAATTTTTTTAATAAAAAACCAAAGAAGAGACATACCTGAAGCTAAAACAATTTCAGCGGCAGCAAATTTATTTTCAATTCTAAAAGAAGAATAATACGACCCAACAACTAAAAATATTATTCCGGGAATTGCGATTGATCCGATTGTGTACCATAATTGTACTACCGAAGGAATAAAATATGCTAACAATCCGGCAATTAAACCTGTAAGCATTAAACCGAACTTAGTATTATTTACAATTTTTGTTGTCTTGTTTCGCGATAATTGAGAAATGAAATCATTCCCTATCGTTGTTGCGCTTAAAAACATCAAGCTGTTAAAAGTTGAAAGAATTGTTGCAAAAACTCCGGCGTAAAATATTCCTTTAAATCCAGGAGCTAAAATTTTATCTGCTAAAAGGAAAAATGAAAGAGAAGGATTTTTCAAATTAGGAAATACCGCTCTTGCATAAAGTCCTGTTGCGGTGGTTAGAAAATCAAATAAAGCCCAAAATGCAATTGAGATTAATATTCCCTTTGCCGCCACTTCCCCGCTTTTAGCAGCATTACAACGTTGATGAAATCCGGGATCGGCGAATGTCCATAGTGCAATTAAAAACCAGACTAAAATAAATATTGGCGAAGCTCCGCCGGTTAGTTGAAGATGAGTTGCGGGCAAATTGTTTGTTAGAAAATTAAAATTCCCTATCGAATTCCAACAGAAATAAAAAAATAAAATAAATCCACCGAACATAATAAAAAATTGAAATGCATCGGTATAAATATCAGCGCGATAACCGCCTTTGAGCATATATGGAAGGATGAGGAAAAGTGCAATAACCAAACCGGTGAGCAAATTGGTTTTAAAAAGCATTGTGAAAATATTAGACAGCATCAACAAATAAGGAGCCGGAGAAACAAGAATAAATACAACTAAAGCAGAAAGAAGCCCAACCTTTTTGCCATACGTTTCTTTCAACTTTTCCGGAAGCGTAAATAAAGAAGCTGCGCGAATTTTTTTTGCAAAAAACAGAGCAAAAACAAATGCAAAAATATAATACGGCAGTCCTTGTGTAAACCAACTTGCCAAACCATAATTGTAGGTGAATTCTGCAATCCCTAAAACTCCGCCATACCAGGTTGAGACGTTTGTTAAGACAAAAAGAAAAAGCCCTAAGTTTCTTCCACCGAGAAGATAGTCCTCCGGTTCGTCATTTTTTTTCTTGCTAAAATAAAATCCGATGAAAAAAAGTATTCCGAAAAAAAGGAGAATGATTGAAATATCTAGATTAGCTAAAGAGATCATATTTTCTCATCGTTTCAAAATCTCTAATGACAAATATTTTTCCACTTTTAATAATGAGATATACTTCGTCTGCAACAGCAACATTGCTTGTGCTCTCACGAATTCCAAACGGCAGTTGTGTGTTGAATAACGGATACTTCAACCCTTTCGAAGTGATTTTAGTTTTGCTATCGAAAGCATAAAGTGAAATGTACTCCCCTTTTTTTGTTGCGATAATTGCATGTTTTTCGTAAACCGATAACAAAGAAGTTTCCGAAATTATTCTCGCATTTATTTCATCATGGAACTTTAAAACAATTCCAAGATTACAAAACGAATGATCAAGTCTATCTCCGGTAACACTTAATAAAATAGCGTTGGTAAATTTTTGTTTGACGGCATACTTCAAACATTTTTCTATGTCGGTGTCATTTTGTCGCTTGATCTGAATGATTTTAGATTTTCCCCGGTATTCCTCCAATAAGTTTCCATCTACTGAATCAAAATCACCAATAATATAATTTGGGATAAGCTTCAATTTGTGTGCGTGATGCAATCCACCGTCTGCACAAATAATTGTGTCGTATCCTTTTTTCATCAAGAATAAGATCGTCTTTTTCTCAGGAGCTTTTCCGTTTCCTATAATCAAACATTTTTTCATTTTAAATCCCTAATTGCAAACCAGTAACAAAATTTCTTTCGGCAGCCGGAAAGAATTCTTTCCCGATCGCATACATCGAATAATAAGTATCAAAAACATTATTGACTTGTAAAAACAATTTCGATTTCGTTGGCGTGTTGAAAAGATTTAACTCATAACTGGAAAATAAATTCACTACAAAGTAAGCGTCGTTCACATTGTCACTATAGTCAACAAAATTAGGATACTTTGATAAGTAGTCATTTAATTTATCTCCATAATTGTCAGAATAGAATTTACCAACGTATTTTCCATCAACTTGAAAGAAAAGATTACTGACGGAGTAGCGCAAAGAAATATTTCCAAGATATTTAGGAAAACCACCGATCGTATTATTGTTAAGTGAAATGTCTGCAATATAATCCACACTTCGAGTTCCGGGGATAACCTGATATGAAGAAGCTTCAATAATTTTATTTTGGCTGTATGTTGCGTTCAGAATAATTTCTAGATTCTCAATCGGTTTTATAGAAGAGGAAAATTCAATTCCTGAATGAACCGTCTGTTTTGCATTCCCCATCATTGGCGCACCGAAAATATCTAATCTTCCATTTTTAACAAGTTCATTTTCAAACGACATGTAAAAGAAATTAAGATTCAGTTGATACTGTTTTTCATTTATGGAATAGCCAACATCAAAACTGTTCATGGTTTCAGGTTTAACGAGAGGTTTTTTGTAGTCATAAGTCCCGTCACTCTTTACTTCAAATTGAGGAACGGCTCCCCCGCTTGATTCCACTGCATTGTAGTAATCATTCAATCTCGGTTCGCGCGACACTCTAGCAAAATTTGCATATGCACTTTTTGTTTCATCAAACTTGTAATTAATTCCAACTCGTGGATTAAAAAATGTATGTTGGATAGAAAAATCATTCTGCAGAAACTTTTCATTGTATAGGCGATATTTATTATAAGTGATTTGGAGTTCACCCAGCAAACTGATTTGCTCATTCACTTTGTACTGTTCATTCACAAAACCGTTAATTATATTTTTCGCTCCGTTAAACTGATAATAGCGGTAATTGATAATATTATTATCTGTGATATCATTCGCTGAAACAATTGAACCGTAATGGAGGGAACGATGGTTGCGTAATTCCAAACCGGTCGTCAACACGCCATTAGAATGATTTATTTGTACTCTCGGAATCCAACCGAATTGTTTATTCTCTACCATTCCCCGTAATAATGTATTGGTAGGCAAATTTGAAGTGTCTAATCCTCCTTCATTCAATCTAAAATAATACTTAACATAATCATTGCCATAATCATTAGCCCAACTTCCATCGAAGTCAAAGAATCCTTTTCCAATTACTAAAAACAGTGCTGAATTTAGAGTAATGTTTTCATTAAGCTTGTATTCATTCAACATTTCATAATGCGGTTGAGAAAAGTTTTCGATCTCTTTATTCCGCCGTTGGACAAAATAAGTCAACTCGGTATTTGAAGCTTCCCAATAAGAGAGATTATATCTTCTTAGATTTTTATCTTTAACTGCAAATTTTGGTAAGCCGTTATAAACTAAACCATCTTTAATCGGTCCTCCATACATATTTATCTGTGTGGTGAATGATTCATCAATTCTTGAAAGTGAAAAGTAAAATGATTTTAAGTCAACCCAGGAACGGTCACGGTATCCGCTGCTTAATGTTTGTGAAATTTTCCCGGAGAACGAATATTTTCCGCTGATTAATCCGCTTGATGCGGCAATGCTGTATTTTCTTGTGTTATAGCTTCCTATAGTTGAAGAAGCTTTTATAAATTTAGTCAAAGAGAAATTGGAAGTAATAATATTAATTGAACCACCGATAGCAGGATAACCGAAAATTCCGCCGGAACCTCTTTGCACTTGAATAAATTCTGTTGATGCAAGAATATCGGAAAAATCCACCCAATAAACATTGTGATCCTCAGGATCATTTTGAGGAATACCGTTAATCGAAATCGAAATTCTTCTTTGATCAAAACCGCGGATGCTTACATAATTGTACCCAATTCCGTTACCGTTTTCTGAATAAAAAGTAGTTGATGGGAGCGAACTTAAAAATTCCGGTATATCTTGAACAGTGAATTTTTTTTCGATTTCTTTACCGGAAATTTCCGAAAACGTTGCGGGAGTTTCACCTTTTTTGTTCACAGAAGCCGTAACCAAAACAGTCTGAGCCGGTATAAGTTTTCTTTTCAGTTGAATGACTAAATTTTCCTGCGAATCATTTATGGAAACACTTAAATGTTTAGTTTCGAAACCGATATGTGTAATTGTTATCTCAACCCCGGGCACATTTGCGTCCAACTGAAGACGAAAATATCCTTGGTCGTCGGCGCTAATTATTGTTTCTGTGTTGTTGATTTTGATATTTGCAGAAGGTACAGATTCCAACGATTCCGCATCTATAACTTTCCCTGATACAATTTTTTGCTGCCCAAAAGATATTACTGAAATTAAAAGAAAATAAATGATGTATTTCATAATTAGTTACTCCAAAAAAAAAGCCGTCTTGTTAGGGACGGCTTAAAATAAAATAATAAATTCCATTTCCCTACGCCGGTATTAACCGGATCAGGTTAAAGGGTATGTTCTCAGTTATCGCGCACAATGCGCCACAACACCCCTAACGGTTAAAAATAATAAAAGAACAATTAATTAATTGAGGACTAATTTTTGTCCAACAATAATTTTATTTGAAACTAATTTATTCAACTGCTTAATATCATCAATTTTCACACTAAACCGTTTTGCAATTGCATCAAGTGAATCCCCTTTTTTGACAACATATAAATCGTTTATAATTGATTTTTTCACCTTCGTACTGTGAATTTTTTTGTCCAAGGGAGCGTTGTCACTATAAATTTTTAGCTTTTGCCCGACAAGAATATTGTTACTCTTTATGCCGTTCCATTTTCTTAGCGAAGAAGCTGAAACGTGGAATTGTTCGGCAATCTGTCCAATAGTTTCACCGTTCCGAACAACATAATTAGTTAAAATTCCCGGTGTTTTAGAAATTGCATCCCCCATTGCATCTGACTCATGATTATAAATTTTTAATGTTTTGCCAGCCATTATATTATTGGAAGTAAGATTGTTCCATTTCCTTATTTGATTGATCTTAACGCCAAATTTATCCGCGATTTTACCAATAGACTCTCCCGGACGAACTTTATATTTAAATGTTTTTTGAGCGGAAGTAATTTTTTCTGTCTTTTCTTCGGTTGAAGCAAAACTGCTCCTATTTTTCTCCATACTAATTTTAAGTTTTTGCCCACGGAGTACCCGGTTTGAAGTTAAATTATTCCAATCTTTAAGAACCGCAACACTAACTTTATATTTTGATGCGATTGAAGAAAGGTTATCACCCTTCCTCACTTTATAATAAGTCCATGTGCGCTTACTAACATCTACAGAAGAATGGGTAGTTTTTTCCTGAGAAGTTTGGTTATCCAAGCTAGCATAGTATTCTGCTTTTTCTTCAGCGACATAAACTTTTAAATTCTGCGAGACTTTGATGGTTTCAGTATAGGGAATGTTGTTCCAATTTCTCAAATCGCTAACACGAACGTTAAATAAATCTGCTATGCCTAATAGGCTTTCGTTCTGTTTTACTTTATATGTAACAACCGCTTTACCTGCTGGTTTTAATTGTACTTGTTGCTCTTGTTCAACGACTTCATCATTTTCCTCCACAACAAGTTCTTTAGTTTCATTCATCAAAGTAGGAAGCTGAGCTAATTTTTCGTTGCTTAGATTCTTATAGGGAGAAACATATTCATCGTCTGAATTTGCAGCAGTTAAAGTTTCAACTGCAGATTCTACATTTGAATTATAAGCAAAATCTGTTGCGCTGTACGTTGCTTTATAAGGGATTTTTAGCTTAACTCCACGTTTCAACCTGGTTTTCACTGAAATGTTATTAGCGTCGGCTAAATCATTTTTTGCAATACCATAAAGAGATGCAACTTTAGCTAACGATTCACCTTTTTTTACGGTATGGAAAACAAACTGCCGTTTTGCGGATTGAGGAACATTCTCCAATGCCGCAGCGAATAGGCTTGAAGATCCGATTGGGATTTTCAACTCATATCCGCCAAAATAATTCGCAGGAGTTGAATTCATGGTTAATTCAGGATTTAAATCCCCCAATTCCTCTGCCGAAATATTACAAGCACTTGCAAAGTACTCCAAAGCTATTGCGTCTGAAACTTTAATTGTTTCAAACTCAAGTTTTTTTTGGAACTCTATATCCGTAAAACCATATTTTTCCGGTTCCATAGCAATTAATGTTGCTGCAATATATTGAGGCACATAGGCTCTTGTTTCTTTTGGAAGATATTGTTGAAGTTCCCAAAAATCTTTCGAACCTGAACGTCTGATCGCTCTTTGAATTCTTCCTTCGCCTGCATTATATGAGGCTAACGCGAGGTACCAATCTCCCAATGAATTATATAAATCTTTTAAATGCTTCGCGGCTGCTTTTGAAGATTTAAAAACATCTCTTCTTTCATCAAAGTGAAAATCAGAAGTTAACCCATAAATTCTACCGGTAGAACGCATGAACTGCCATAGCCCAACGGCACCGGCAAAAGAACGGACAGTAGGATTAACACCACTTTCGATCATTGAAAGATACAATAACTGTTGTGGAGTACCTTCTTTTGCAAAAATTTCTTTCATCACCGGGAAGTATCTTCCAGAACGAGAAAGCCAAAGAGCCATATATTTTCTACCACGTCCTTGCTGGAAATAATCTAACCTTTGTTGAACTTGAGCATTCATAACTAAGGGAATTTCAGAGTCAATGACAATTTTTTCTTGTGGTTCAGCGGTCTTTTTGTTCGTTGCAAGATTGATTTCGGGGATAGATTTTCCAATCCACTCTTCTAAAGCGGCAAACGAGGCATTCTCTGGGAGTTCCGGTAAACCATCAATATATGATTTGTAGTCATCAATTATTGACGTGGAAAGTTCTGTATAGGCATCATTCTCTTCAATGCCAGGATAGTAGCTTAAGTTATTGATTATGCGAAGTGCATTTTCATAATTATTGATAGCTTCTGAAACGCTATTAATTTCTTGTTTTGCTAATGCTGATACATATGACTGGCGGGCTTGTTCTAATAATTCGGAAACTATCTCACTTTTTTGAATTTCCGGTTGAGTAATAACGGCTTGTTCATTTTTTGTTATTTCTTTATTCGTTCCGCATGAAAAAAATACGAAAGCGGATAAAGAAACAACAAGCAGCCTAATTGGGGTTGTTTTCATTCTCACTCCGATTGATAAAAATTTACGTTTTAAGATAAAACAAAATGATTTTGAAGTCAAGTAATTTTTTAACAAATTTCTATAAGATCCAAAACAACAATATGTTACATCAAGAAAAACTACAGCGGAATATTCGAATGTTTTTTTTTCGGATTTTTATCAACCTTTGTTTTTAATAGCGAAAAGGTCTGGACAATCCTGGCTCTAGTCTCCGAAGGGACAATAACATCATCAATGAAACCGCGCTCTGCAGCGATATAAGGATTTGCAAATTTCTCCACATAATCATTTAGTTTCTTGTTAACTTCCAACTCCGGATTTTCAGATGCAGCTATTTCTTTTTTAAAAATGATCTCAACCGCACCCTTTGGACCCATGACAGCGATCTCAGCAGAGGGCCAAGCAAAATTAAAATCTCCACGAATATGCTTTGAATTCATTACATCATACGCCCCGCCGTAAGCTTTTCTCGTTATAACAGTCACCTTGGGAACTGTCGCTTCAGCAAATGCAAACAATAGTTTTGCTCCATGCCGGATTATTCCATTCCATTCCTGATCTGTCCCCGGCAAAAATCCAGGAACATCAACTAAAACTAAAAGAGGAATGTTAAACGCATCGCAAAAACGGACGAACCGCGCTCCTTTTACGGAAGCATTAATATCAAGAACACCAGCTAAAGATGAAGGTTGATTTGCGATAATTCCAACTGACATTCCCCCGATCCTGCTAAAACCAACAATGATGTTTTCTGCATAATTTTTGTGTACTTCAAAAAAAGATTCTTCATCAACCAATAAAGAAATTATCTCCTTCATGTCATAAGGTTTGTTTGGGTTTTCGGGTATGACAGTTTCTAATTTTTTTTGAGCCGTTAGGCTTAAATGATCATATTCCTTTTCTTCCGGTCTATCCATGAAGTTCTGCGGAAGATATTCCATAATTTTTCTGACGTTGATGAGCGTTTCAATTTCATTTTCAAAAATAAAATGAGCTACCCCGCTTTTTGAAGCATGAGTTTCCGCTCCGCCTAAATCTTCAAAAGTAACATCTTCATGAGTCACGGTTTTCACTACGTTAGGACCCGTTACAAACATATAACTTGAATTTTTAACCATGAAAATAAAATCTGTTATTGCAGGCGAATAAACAGCACCACCGGCACACGGACCAAGAATAACAGAAATCTGAGGCACTACTCCCGAAGCCAAAGTATTGAGTAAGAAAATATCTGCATAACCTCCCAAACTTCGAACGCCCTCTTGAATTCTCGCTCCGCCTGAATCATTCAATCCGATAATTGGAATTCCGAGTTTTAACGCGGTGTTCATAATTTTGCAGATTTTTTCAGCGTTCGTTTCAGATAATGAGCCGCCAAGTACGGTAAAATCCTGGCTATAGACGGCGATATCTTTCCCGTGGATTTTTGCATAGCCGGTAACTACACCGTCACCAAGGATTTCCACTTTTTCTAACCCGAAATCTTTGCTTCTTTGTTTAACAAATACATCAATTTCCTGGAATGAACCTTCGTCAACAAGGATTTCAATTCTTTCTCTTGCTGTTAACTTCCCTTTTTGGTGCAGCGCTTTTATTTTCTCTTCTCCGCCCCCAAGTTTAGCTGAATCTTTTAGACTGATTAATTCCGCAATTCTATTTTTCATAAATTATTCTTTTTGTTTAAAATAAGAAAAGGCAGCCACAAATGACTGCCTTTCTTTCAAGAAAATTAAAATATTGTTTTAAAAAATGAAATTAACGCCGAGACTTGCCGCATTATATTTCGCCAAACTATAATCAACGCTTAAGTTCAATAACGCTAATTTAATTGATGTGCCGATAGTAAAACGAGCGGAGTTTTCTCCATCCATTGAAAATTTAATTTTATCTTTAATCGTTTGACCAGGAACCGGCGAAGCATATTCAACGTCGTAAGCAACATCTACGCTTGAACTTTCTATTGCAAATCCGGCAAAAGGAGTAATTGAAATTCCCAAGCCAAATGTTTTACTTGCATAAATTCCAAATGTAGTCGCGGTGGCCTTAAAAATATCTCCAACTTTTAAAGACTGTATAAAGAACGCGGCAGAAACATCAACCGGTAAAGGAACCGGAATAAACATCGCCGGATTGTGTTGTAATCCAAATCCGAAATAGCTGAACTTTCCTAAATCTTGGATTTCTACGCTCGGTAAAAATCTAAAGGTAACCGTAGTACCGTAAACCGTACCGATTGAAAATTGTGGAGCAGCGAATGGAAGTGCAGGCACATCGCCTAAAAACCCTTTTGCACCGGTTGCAATTGATTGTTTATCAACTTTATAGTTTAGACTATTATAGGTAACTTCTGCACCTGAAAAATCTACCATAACTTCTGATTCTTTTTTCCCGACAATAGTTGGTCCGCTTATGTCAACTGAGAATTCTTTTTGAGCAACTAATGCTGCAAGTTCGTCTTTTTGGCCAGGCGTTAAGGCTAATAATTTTGGATCAGTGGTACTTTGATCAATCATTGATCGAGCTTGGGCTTGGCTAAATCTAAACGTTCCGCTTGATTTAAAAGTTTTATTATTGTCGCCAAACATGGTAGCCATAGCAACTACCCCAACTTCTATATCTACTCCGAATACTTTAGAGGATGGTGATTTGTGCACCCATCCGGAATTTAGATTTGAACCGAATGCGGAAATAATCGGCGAAACATAAGCTTCCCCGGCGTTACCGGTAAGTTTGGTCAATGTCTCCTGTAGCCCTTGGCTTTTTACTACTTCTGTAAAAATAAAAGCACTGAGAACAATAACCATAAAGAAACTGTAAGTTCTTTTCATTTAGATCTCCTTTTTGTTATAACGTAGAATAAAAAATTCAAATACTGACCGAAACATATATAATTCGATAGTATCGGTCAAGTTTTTTTTAAAAGAATACTCTTTTGTTGTGAGTAAAATAAAAAATTTTCTATCTAATGGAAATAACGCATATGCACTATTTTCGGGGAATGGATTTGTACTCTTTTCTCAAACTTTAGTTGAGATAGTACTAAGAATTGAAAAATGGATTATTTCGTTTCTCGTCTTCGATGGTTGATGCATCTCCGTGACCGGGATATATCAAAGTTTCATCAGGCAATGTAAAAAGTTTTTCTTGAATTGAATCCATCAGTGTTTTGAAATTACCGCCCATTAAATCTGTTCTGCCAATTGAATTCTGAAATAACACATCTCCTGTAAAGCAAATAGAATTTTCGGGGAAATAAATGCAAAATTCCCCCGGGGTATGTCCTGGGGTAAATAAAAATCTAATCCCGTCAGCGCCTAGGGACAAAGCAATCTCTTCGGAAAGGAAGTTCTCAGTCGGTTGAACTTTAGCCATTTCAATTCCGAATAATCTTGCCTGTGTGAGGGCGTTTTCTAAAAGTGGTCTATCAAGCTCCGGGATGAAGTATTGCGGCTGAAATTTTTTTAATACAAAATTATTTCCAAATATATGATCTAGATGGCAATGAGTGTTCAACAAGTATTCAACAGAAAGTTGTTTGAGAAGAATGAAGTTTTTCAATTCATCTTCTTCTTTTGATGAGAAACAACCCGGGTCAATAACAGCTGCTTGTCTCGATTCCTTTTCCCAAGCTACAAAAGTATTTTCCGAGAAGGGATTAAAAGTAAAAGTTTTTACTTCGATCATTTCAATTTAAAATTTTTACGAATCCGTGTCTCAAGTTTTTTACAATACGAATTATAATTGTCTTTTGTTTCTTCGAGCGAATCACCACCAAACTTAAGCAGAAGATATTTTGCCAATACCCATGCAAGCATTGATTCACCAATAACCGCACACGCAGGAACTGCAACAAAATCACTTCGCTCTCTACGTGCATCAACAGCATTAAAATTTGTTAAATCAATTGATGCAATGGGACTCATCAGAGTTGCGATCGGTTTCATTACGGCTCTAACAATTATGGGTAAACCTGTTGAAACACCCCCTTCAATTCCGCCTGCTCTATTAGTTTTTCTTGAAATATTTTTATTATAAATAATTTCATCATGCGAAGCTGAACCGAAAGCATCAGCGCATGCAAATCCGGTTCCAATTTCAACTCCTTTTACTGCATTGATAGACATAAATACATGCGCAATGTCTGCATCAAGTTTAGTGTCGAAGTGAACAAAACTGCCTAATCCAACCGGTAAACCAGAAGCGGCAACATAAAAAGTTCCGCCAAGAGTGTCGCCCCGTTTTTTAGCAAGTTTAATTTTTCTGATTATTTTTTCTTCGTGATCTTTCTCCAATACTCGCACTTGACTTTTATCCGCTGCCTCAGAAATTTCGCATGCATCAAAATCTTTTTTATTGTCGAAAAGTTCATTCACAAAATTTTTCTTCGGATATATCCCGCCGATACTTTCGACAAAACTTCCGATCGTAATACCAAATTCTTCTAATAATCTTCGGGCGATTGATCCAACAGCAACTCGGGCAGCAGTTTCTCTAGCACTTGAGCGTTCAATTGAATTCCGTATGTCGTCAAAATTATATTTCGAAACACCGACAAGATCAGCATGTCCCGGTCTTGGAATGGTAATTTTTTCAACTCTTCCTTTTTTGTTTTCGGGAGACATTTTCTCGATCCAATTTTCCCAATCACTATTTCTGATCATCAGAGAAATAGGAGAGCCGAGCGTTTTTTGAAAGCGGATTCCGGAAAGAATTTCCGCTTTGTCGGTTTCAATTTTCATTCGTAAACCGCGACCGTAGCCGCCTTGTCTGCGTGCAAGATGGGAATTAATATACTCGTTGGTTATCGGTAAGTTTGAAGGAAAACCCTCAATAATTGCCGTTAATGCTTTGCCGTGAGATTCACCTGCGGTTAAAAATCTTATCATATACTTAATTCCTAATTCTTAATTCTTAATTCCTAATTCTAAAAGCTATGCAAAGATAAATTGAAAGAAATAAAAAACCCAATCTCAAAATGAAATTGGGTTTGAAATGAGGCGTTAATTGAAATATTATTCAGGAATTTTCAACCCGATGAAACTTGAATTTCCTTTTTTATCGTTAACAACTAGAAAAACCGCTGAACCTTTTTTGCTTTCAATAATTTTTTTGAGGTCGGAAACTGATTTAATTTCTTTCTTATCAGCTTTTGTAATAACCAAATCTTTATCTAATCCTTGATTAAATGCTGCGCCATAGTCCTTCACATTGGATATCATAACTCCACTAGTAACTTTATAATCATCTTTCTCTTTTGTCGTTAAATTCTTAACTGTTAATCCAATAGCATCAAAACTCACTTCTTTTGAAATTGCTTCATCCACATCATTTTCTTTTTTGGGAACACTTTCTGCTACTTCAATTTTATCTTCTTCTCTCGGTTTAAGTGTAACAATGCGCTCAATATTTTTGCCATCTCTAAAAATTGTTAATGTGATCTTTGCGCCGGCTGATTTGCCCGCAACATAACTTTGCAGTTGATTCGGCTGGTCAATTAACAAATTATCTATTTTTAATATGATGTCTCCTTCTTTAACATCTTCTTTTGATGCTGATCCGCCTTCAACTATTTTTTGGATGATAACTCCGGTCGGCTTATCCATTCCGAGTGATAGAGCAAGTGATTCATCAACTTCTCTAATTTGAACGCCAATATATCCACGACTGATTTTTCCGTGAGCAATTAAATCTTGCGCTACACTTTTTGCCATATTGATAGGAATTGCAAAACCATAACCGATATACGTTCCCGTTTTAGTAGCAATTGCAGAATTAACACCAATTACCGCGCCGGAAAGATCAACTAATGCGCCGCCGGAATTTCCCGGATTAATTGCAGCATCTGTTTGAATAAAGTTTTCTACACCATAAGCTTGGTCTTTCAATAAACCTAATCTTCCACGATTTAATGCGCTTACAATTCCAGCTGTTACGGTTGAAGATAATGCAAGCGGATTTCCAATTGCCATTACCCACTGCCCAACTTTCAATTGGTCGGAATTTCCCAAGTAAGCAACATTTAAATCTTTCGCATTTATTTTGATAACGGCTAGATCTGTCAAAGGATCGGTGCCAATTACTTTTGCTTCAATTGATCTTTTATCATGCAATCCAACGGTAACTTTAGTAGCGTTCTCAACCACGTGATTATTCGTTAAGATATAACCGTCTTCACTAATAATGATCCCGCTTCCTGATCCTTCTTGCTCTTTCGGCATCGGCATCCCAAAATCATGGAATTGGAAAAAAGGATTTTGTCCTTGAATATCTTTTTCATCCACTTTAGCTACAACAGTAATTTGCACAATGGACGGGGTAACTTTTTCAGCTACTTCAACAAAAGCCTGATTAAATGCGCTTGCATCGGCATTGAGATTAACGGGTGGCTTCGATGCACCGAGTTTAATATCAGACATATTCGGATGAGCCCAGCCGAATCCCGAAACCATTATTGCGCTAAACAATACTCCGATTGTTAAGAGAGCGGCAACACCAAAAAATTTTTTCGTTTTCATTTTTCTTTCTCGTTTTTGTTTTACATTTGCAACGATTTAATTCCATTAAAACCATGAACATGAAATTTGAGAAATTTCTCAAGCGCGATAATTAATTTTTTCATTGCAGGAAGATTATAATTTTTTAACCTCTTACCTATCTTTAGACTATAAATTTGCTCGAAAAGTTCCCTTGGGATCTCTAAAAATGTGTGATAAAGATTTTTGCAGTTGCTGCACAGCATTCCATGCTCATAATTGAACCCGTTTACTTTCTCTTTTTCTATCTCTTTATGGCAGATTGAACAAGCAGATATTTGAATTTCAAATCCGGTTTCTTGTAAAATAAAAAAGAAATATTTTAGAAAAAGGATTTCCGCTTGCTCATCCGAAGTATCCATTAACTGTAAAATTTTTCTTGAACCTTTGTATAAACGTTGGTTGGTTTCATTATCCACAGTAAGATATTTAAGCAGTTCTAAAACTGCATAGGAATATTTCATCCGTTCAAAATCATCATGAACATGTGAAAAATAGAAAAGCATCTCAGCCGAACTTATCAATTGAACTTCTCTTTGTGTTTTATTATAAAGGACTAAATTGAGGATATTCAACGGATCAACGACCATTCCAACTTTGGAGTTCTTCCCTCTCCCACCTTTTACGATCGCAGAAATTTTTCCGAACTCGGAAGTGTAAATTGAAACGATTTTGCTTGAATCACTGTAATCGAGTTTTGATAAAACTATTCCTTCGGTTTTTACGATCTGGCTCATTTAAACTGATAAGGAAAGGTGAATAAACCTTTTTCCGTAATAATTCCGGAGATCAATTCTGCCGGAGTAACATCGAAGGAAGGATTATAACACGGGTAACTCTCAAGCGTAATTTGTTTTCCATTTATTGCAGTTATTTCTTTTGAAGAACGCAACTCGATAGGAATTTCAGAATAATGTGAAATTGAAGTATCAATGGTTGAGGTTGGCGCTGCAATATAGAAAGGTATCTCGTGGAATTTGCAAAGCACCGCAAGATTATATGTTCCTATTTTATTTGCGACATCTCCGTTTGCGGTAATTCTATCAGCTCCAGTAATTACCAGATCAATTATCTTTTTCAAAAAAAGTGAAGCGGCAGTTGAGTCGGTTATAATTTCAAATGGAATTTCATTTTTCGAAAGTTCAAAAGCAGTCAGTCTTGAACCTTGCAAAAGCGGGCGGGTTTCATCAGCATAAACAAAAGAGACCGAACCGTTTTCAAATCCTTTTTTAATTACACTAAAAGCTGTTCCACCTTCTGCGGCTAAAGCTCCCGTGTTGCAATGCGTTAGAACAACTGATTTTTTTTTGAAGATGCTCATTCCGTGTTCCGCCATTTTTTCGCACATCAGAGTATCATCTTGCTGAATTTCTTTCGCTTTTAGTAGAAGTTCTTCATAAATATTTTTTTCATCCGTGGAAGCTTCAAATACAGTTTTCATTTGATTTAAAGCCCAAAAAAGATTTACCGCCGTTGGACGTGTAATTGCTAATCTATCAAATGCAATCTGAAAATTTTCTTGAGAAGAATCCTTTTTTAATGCCAGGGTTAAAGCATAAGCGGCGGCAATACCAATTATCGGCGCGCCTCTTATTTCCAAACGCTCAATCGCTTCGGCGATTAGTTCGTAATTATCGGAGGTTATATATTCTTCAACAAAAGGAAGTTTTGTTTGATCTAAAAAAGTCAGCGAGCCATTTTCAAATGCAAGAGCAAAATAATTATTCTTCTTCATTAAAACGTGAGATTGTTAAAAATTCTCTGAAGCGATCCTGAATACGTAAGTTGGATAATCCTTCCAATCCTTTTGTACTGAACTGTTCAACGCAAAAAGACGCCATCGTACTGCCGTAAACAACTGCTCTTCTCAAACATTCAGGACTTGTGTCTTGCGATTTGTGCAAATACCCAACAAAACCACCTGCAAAAGAATCTCCGGCGCCGGTTGGGTCCTGGATCATTTCCAATGGATACGCCGGTGCAGAAAAAACCGTATCTTCTGTAAACAGCAGCGCGCCGTGTTCACCTTTTTTAATGATGAGAGCCGGAACGCCCATGTCTCTAATTGCTTTAGCCGCTTTAATCAAATTTGGTTCGTGCGCTAACAAACGGGCTTCGGAATCATTAATTATCAATACATCTATTCTTGGGAAAACTTTTACAAGCTCGTCTTTTTTTCCTTCAATCCAGTAGTTCATCGTATCGCAAACTACAAAACGAGGTTTTTCAATTTGGTCTAAAACTTTAAGCTGCAAGGTTGGGTCGATATTTCCAAGACAGACATATTTTGATTTTTTCAAAGCATCCGGAATAACCGGATCGAATTTTTCAAATACATTTAATTCGGTTAAAAGAGTATCACGCGTATTTAAATCATAATGATACTTCCCAGCCCAACGGAAAGTTTTTCCACCGGGAACAATTTGAAGACCGTCGCAATTTACATCATGACTTTCAAGCATTGTAATATAGTTCTTGGGAAAATCATCTCCAACAACTCCTACAATATGCACTGATCCGCTAAAATAGCTCGCTGAAAGTGAAATATAAACTGCAGATCCGCCTAAAGCATTGTCAACTTTATCAAATGGCGTGGCAACATTATCCAATGCAACAGAACCAACTATTAATAAACTCAAAGTTTTCTCCTCATAATAAAAATGGTAAACAAAAATAAGCGATAGTTAAATGAAATGCACATATTAAATGAAAAGAATCTTATTTTATTTAAACAAACCGTATTTGTTTTTCTTTTGGATAAGAACTTAGTATTTTCCCCAACCCGCCTCTGGCGGGTTGAATCTTTGTAACTAAAAATCCAACCATAAATTTACATCCCCACAGGGGATGAATATTTGTAATACAACCTTCACAATAAAACTACATTCCCGTAAGGAATGAATGTTTTTCTCAGTCAATTTCCTTAAAGATATACTGTTCGTCATATTCTACTCCGAACTTCTTTAAGAAGCTTAGATATTCTTCTCTAAAAGAGATTTTTTTATGATGCGTTTCCTGATTCTCTATATATCTATAAACGCTGTCTATCTGAGAATGAGAATATGAGAACACCCCATATCCTTCCTGCCAGCTAAACTTATTTCGCAGCCATTTTTTCTCATTAATAAAATTGGTTGCGTTACGTTTTACCTCTTTGATAAAATCGGAAATGGAATCTTTAGGATTAAACCCAACAAAAATGTGAAGATGCGTCGAGATACCGTTTAGCGCTATAAGCTTATGTCCCTTGTTTTGAATGATACCGGTTATGTACTTGCATAGTTCATCTTTATGCTCATTAGGGATAAGATGTGCTCTATCTTGAACTACAATAACAAATTGTAAATATATCTGCGAGTAAGTATTAGCCATTGCTACTCTCCTATAAAAATATTGAATTCCTACGGAATTCTTTCTCTTGTTTGGTGTTCCTGTTACAAAGATTCAATCCCGATGGGATTGTATTTACATTAACCTTTTCATTGAAATTATGAACAATAAAAAACTTTTTATTCTCAACACCGTAGGTGTTGAATCTTTGTAACCAAACCTCATCCATGGAATCACATTCCCATCGGGAATGAATATTTTTATACTGTCAACATCCTTATGGTTGATATCTACGCTAAAAAATATTGAATTCCTACGGAATTCTTTGTCGTGTCTTGTGTTCCTGTTACAAAGATTCAATCCCCGATGGGGATTGCCCTTTTCAATCTTTCTTTGCAAAATATTTTTCTCAAAACTCCCCCATTAAACCGCTAAATAAAACAACACCGTAGTTCGCCTTCGGCGAATTGAATCTTTGTAACCCAAAACCCAACCATAAAACTACATTCCCATCAGGAATGAATATTTTTGGATCATTAGATTGTTTTAGTGCTTCCTACTACCTTTCTAAAAACTATTTTTAATTCTTCCGTAAGGGGCTGAATTTGATTACAAACGATCTCAAATGCTTTTTTCCAAGAGCCAGTTTCATCAGATAAATATGATTCGCTCACTTGAAAACCAGCAAACGTATGAAATGCTAATTGCGACTGAGATAAAATTGATTCTATTTTTTTACATATATCTTCGTCTAAAAAGATCAGATTTTTTTCATAATATTCTTTAAAAGATATAAACGCATCCCAAGTCACTGCTTTTTTCGTTTGTAGATTTTCTTGAGGTAAAAGTTGGATTATTGATGTTAGATTAACCATTTGCTTATTAAAGTCAACCAATGAAGAATAAATAACTGATATTACTTCTACTTGTTTATTGTGATAAAAAGAAAACTTTGTTTGAAATTCAAATAGTGATCTTTCTAGTTCTTTCTTAAATTTTTCAATTTCCCTTTTGCCATTATGATCTATTATAACCTTAATAACATAAGACAAAGCAGCCACAGTAACGGAAGGGGCAATTACAATTTTCAACAATTCCAAACCATACCCACTAAATAATGACTCGAACATACTATCATACTCCAAATTTTATTGTTATATCAATCAGATTTTCTTCTTAATTTACTAACAAATCTACTATATGATAAATTGATTTGTCCTTCTAAAGCTTCATAGAAAAATTTTGAATTACTCTCCTCTTTTGCTTTTTCCAAGAAGTTTTCAAAATCGTAACCTACAACTACCGCACTATAATTATCCGCCAAATATTTCCACATCTCAAATGGAGTGGTTAAATAAGCCGCTTCAACATTGCCCGCATTTTGTCGTTTGGCTGGATTGCCGGTCTCTTTATAACTCAACCCGTATCTTTCAAACCATTCCATCGCATCTTTATCGCCAAGGTTTGCTGCTATTTTATAATTCTCAATTTGCTTTGTCTTATTACCAACACCATAGTATGCATTACCAAGTTCATAGTAAAGATTCGGATATTCTTTTTGATCCTTTAAACTGATCGCTTTTTCAAAATTTTCAATAGTTTTTTCATAATTATATTTCCAATAATAAGCCTCGCCTAGCAACCTATATGTCTTGGAATCATATTTATAAAATTCTACAGCAATATTTAAATTCAGTATAGCGTCATCCAAATAGCGATAAAACATGCTTAATGCATAATCGGGCTTAGTCATTTTGTGAAACCAATAAATTAGTAAATTAGCTTTACCTTTGTTAAAATATGTATCATGGTCAGCAGAATTCAGCCTAATGATATCGTCACAATAATAGGTTATGTAACGAAGATATACTTCATCTTTTTCACTAACTTTATCGCTCTCGTAATATCTATCCCAACTCGTATTAATTATTTTTTTAAAAGCTTCTATAAAATTTGGGTTATTTTCTATTTCGTTCTTATAGCAAGTTTCAATCATATACAGATTGATTCCTCCATAGCGTGCAATTCCAAGGTTCTCAGCAATTTTTTTATTTTTATCAAACAGTGTTTGATAGATTTCTCCAAGTTCAAAATTTGCATTTTGTAATTTATTATTCGCTTTAATAGCTAACACTAATTTTTCCGCAGCTTTTTCTAATTCATTTTTATTTTTTAACTCCATAGCTTCACTGTAATATTGCTTAGCTTTATAATTATTATAAAAATAATATCCTCCGTAACTGCATACAGCAATCAAAATCAATATTAAAGTCCCATACTTTAATTTTCTAAATATCTCGCGGTTAATAAGGGATTTTCTTTGGGGCGATTGCCCGTTATTAAATTTTAATTCTTTCGTTTTTGAAAAATGTTTTCTGATGATGCTTATTACTTTCATAATGTAAACAATCATTACTGGAAGGATTAGAAATAAAATAAAAAAGTTCGTATTGCTTATGTCGTATCCATAATACTTGCCAGTAATGAAATGAACTAAATCTCGCAAGTTGTCAGTTATTAATAATAACACACATAAAAAGACCCACCCCAAGTAAAATATTATTGCACTTGTTGGCACAACGAAAAAATCTTTTAGAGATACTGAACTTTGACCTTCCTTTTGTTGACTGAAATTTTGTTTCTTATTACTTGTCTCAACATTGGTATTGTTTTGTAAAACTTTATCAGTTACTTCAATCTTTTTTTCTAATATATTTTCTTCTTCAAGAAGTATACTTGTTTGTGTCGTTTCATTCTGTATTTCACTTTGTGTTGAAAGTGTAATATTCAAAATACTTCTCAATGCTATTAGCGACCTCCCCATCGCTACCAAAGCACCTGTCCTTAACGCTCCCCAAATAAGTGGTCCTAATAATTGCCCATGTTGAAAGGCAAAAACCGCATAGAAAAAATCAACAGTTTCTAAACCGCCAATTATAATTCCAATCCAAAGTCCGGTTTGTGGGTTCTTTTTAAATATTAATACCGCCGCTAATATTCCTAAAGCAAATGTTCCATAAATAAATAAAATACCTACAGCGTCTTGTGGTTGATTATTTATAGTCCTAACTATGGGCCATACAACTGCTTTAATTAACAGCAATCCTAAAAAAATATATATCCCGACTTTCCCTTCAGCAATATTTAATAGCGGGTCTGCGAGTGTATCTTTTACCGGTATATCATCAATCGTAATTGCTATTCCGTTCCTAAAAATAAAACTGGAGAAAAAGAAATTTTTTGCTCTCGCGTTCCAGACATAGAGTTTATAGGTTGTTCCTTTAACATAAAATTCTATGGTTCGTTTTTCGTTTTTATAAATTTGTGCGGTAAGGTTGCCGTCAATATAAACCGTAAGTGGGTCATCTTCTTTAGCGGTACGAAAAACTTCAATGGTTACTCCCTCGTACTCAACAATAAAAACTTCCTTCTCTTTGTTTTTCACATGCTGCGAAGGAATAAATGTTCTGGTAAACATTTTGGGGTGCGTGTAAGCAAATTCGTTTTTTTCTTCTGTGCTCATAACCAACCTTTTTTAATTTAAAGATTTTCTTTCTCTCAAATAAAACTCAGATTTTCTATTTAAAAACCTAACGATCGTAATTTTAAACTGTCTTTATTTATAGCAAAACTTTCTTTTGCAAACTCGACACTATTACAAGGTCAATGGGAAAAATAAACTTAAAATAGCACAAATGCCACATGTTAAATAGTTGGAAGCTTGTGCTACTGGCTAACTGTAATTCTATTTGTAATAAAGCATAGGATTCTCGGCAAAATCTTCAAATGATTTATCTAAATAATAATTTACATTGTCGCCTAAAAACCTTTTGAATCTGTTTTGCTCACTTTCAATATCACAAGCCTTTTTACCATCATGATAGTTAAAAACAGTAAATTTTAAAGAGTTATTCCGATTGGTTTGAACTCTTTTTAGTAAATATTTTATATGCATATCCGCATCTGGAAACGAGTATCCACAAAAAATAATATGCTTCGCTTTTCGCAAAATATTTTCCGATTTATTCCAGATTGTACTTAAAAAAACATTGTTCAGATCTTTGTAAAATGTTGGTGGGACTATAATTGGCATGAATGGGCTTCCACAAGCACCGCAAGTGGCGGCTTGATATTTAACAATTAACCGTGTAACGACACCCTTTTCTTTCGGTGTAATTTCTAGTGAGTTGCAAGTTGGGCAATATAACCAATTAAGGGAGCCGTGTGGCTTAAAAAGGAAAACACTTCTAGCAGCTTTGGGTCTTTGCCAATCATTTATCCTTTCAAAATTTCTAAATTCAACACCATAATCTAAGTCAAAACCTTTATCCCGCATTTCTGATATCGCATTATCAATTAAAATGTCGTAGTTAGTCGATATAAATACAGTGTTCTTTAATTTATTGCCTTCATTTAATCCTTTGAGTAATGTCCTATGCACATTTTTTGAATACTCTAGTTTAGAATCTAATACCTTTGCAACAAGGTACATTAAATATTGAGCAATATTCCTGAGCCGTCCACTTTTTGAAGCCCGATTTTCAATATCAAAACCCTTTAATGCTTCCTTTCTCAGGATAGCTAAATCAGTTAATCCTAACGTCTCTTCAAAAGTTGGAAAACTACTTTTATCGTAATGGTTATGGTCAACATCAATACCAAAGATAAGCTGAAAGAACGAGGCAAGTTCTCTATCCATTTCATCGTGACTATGTTTGAAGGAATTAGAACTAAAATATTCATAAAACATTTCACTTTGGAGAGGGGCTCCTTCTGCTTTTGAAGCGCCAGCACCTAAAAATATTGCAGTTTCAATTTGCATTTTACACCTACAGTTAATTAATACTTAATCTTCACTGAATTAATCGGTTTGAAATATAAGTTTGCATTATCAATCTTTAGTTTTTCCTTCATTACCAACCTATTAAAAATCTCTTTCACCGTCAAAAGCGGGGTCATCTCCGTTATTTAACCGCATATTTAACGCTCTTCTCTTTTACCTCAAACCCAATTTTTCTTTTTGGCGCCGGAGGAGGTGTTAACAATTGATTTATCGCTTCGAAGATTGCCGTTATCTGTTCATCGTGTGTTTCAATTTTATATTCTAACTCTTTTAACTTTTGCGCCAACTCTTTGTGAGTAGATAATATCTCTCTCAGCTTAACAAATGCACGCATAATGGCAATGTTCACTTGCACTGACCTTTCACTTCGCAAAACAGAAGATAACATTGCTATACCTTGCTCGGTAAATGCGAAAGGTAATTTACGTGTGCCGCCCCATCCTGAACTTGATGTTCCAAATTGGAACTTCAAGTTTGCGAATTCTTGCTTTGTAATTTGGAACATAAAATCAGCAGGAAAGCGTGTTAAATTTCTGGATACAGCTTTATTCAAATCACGGGTGGCAACATCGTATAGAATTGCAAGTTCACGGTCAACCATTACTTTCTGTCCACGGATTATGAGTATTTTGTTTTCAATTCGTTCTGTTGGTACTATCTCTTTTATGTCCATCTTTTACCTCAATTTATTATTTCGTGTAAATTAAGTGCAGCTTGCCCAGTTTCGGCGAGGTTCGTTTCTGCCTTATAAGAACCGGGTTTAATAAAATTATAGTTTGTGGACGAAAGAGGATTATGGTAATTGGTTTTTAATTCCCTTATCCCCGAAGAAAACAAGGTTCATTTTAATTTCATCGTTTATTTCCTTGATTAAATTTACGGAATTATCTAAATCAATGTCAAATGAATTTTTTTTAAACTTCTCAGAATTATTTAACAAATCGTTAAAACGATTGGTTTAGGCATTGCATAATTTTATTAACACCTCGATTAATCGAGGTGTTAGTAAACTTCAATTCCATATTCTAACCATTTCAATGGTTTTTGTAAGTTATCGATTTAGGCGAACAACTCGACTTATTTAATTTCAACAAAATGAATTTCCTTCTCTTTCTTAGTAAGAAAAGAATAAATTATTTCTAACGATTTTTGCTGCCCCGTCCATGCAACCATTTTTTTCGCTTTGTCTTTACTCACCCAACGGAATTTGCAATGCTCCTTGGAGATTTTTACTTTGTCGCCTTCATTAACTAAACATAAAAACACCGGGACAAAATTCACGGAATCACTTATATAGGAATAAAATGAATTTACAATTGGGACGACAAACAGTTTCTCAACGGATAAATTTGTTTCCTCTTTCACTTCCCGCAAAACTGTTTCATAGGCTTTTTCATTCTTCTTGATTTTCCCGGTAACCATTTGCCAAATTCCAGGGTAATTAGCGTCCTCTCCCCTCTTCAAAAGAAGGAATTCGATTTTGCCATTTTTCTTCCGGTAAATATGTGCTTCAATCATTGATGCATTTAATTCCATCTAGTCACCTCATTTTTATAAAACCATTTTAAATATCTTAAGTCTGCTTCTTAATCTTAATCGTAATCGTAATCATAATCAACTTTGTTTTTACTGAATTTAACAGATTAAGAACAAGATTCAGCCAAAGGCTGACATGTATGATTATGATTAAGAAATAAATTTTAAAACTTCTATATCCTTAAATCAGAAAAACGCGCGAACTTCCACCCGTGCAGTGTGAATTATCTTTCCTCCACCCAACTTTCTACCGTCATAATTTGCAGTTGAAAGTAAGTTTGTTCCGAATCGGTAATCAAAAAATAACCGCCAAAAGTAATTTTTCCCGACAACGTTTCCGGCGGTTAGTTCAAACGGTAGATAGTTTTCAACCGTATTTGTCGTTAATTCATTTCGTTCAATTTCCAAACGTAATCTTCCGTACCCGGAGAAAGAAATATTAATACGGACTGCCTGTCCGTTAGTAAATATTTCCGTTGATTTTTTCGGAAAGTAATCGGTGCTCTTTGCTGATTTTATTTTTAAACCAACTTCAATATTCCGCTCAGGACGGTAGGAGAAATCCGTAGTTATTCCATTGGTCTCGATAGCACGACTTCTGTTTGAAGATAAACCGGCAAACAGATTATCAATTTTGTTTTCCAAATCTGTCTGGTTGCCAATTTCTTGAAGCAATTTAAATTTGATACGCAAACTTCTTTCTTTTGAAAATCCTTTCTCCGCACCTCCGCTAAATTGATTAAGACTTCTCCTTTGCGAATAACGAAGCCGGAATGAAAGTTCCGCACTATTTTCAAATACAAAAAAATCTTGTTGAAAATATTGTGAACCGCGAATCGTATTTTTTTCATTTAAATAAGAAGAAAGTTTCAGCAGATATATTTTCTTTAAATCCGTTTCCTGACTGTTCTCCTCAATCCGTCCGTATGTTTCGGAAGAGAGCGCTTTAACCACTGCTCCTATAAAATTATTTGATGAATAAATATTTTCATAATTCAGCTTTAGTCTTGCTGAAGTTTTCAAATCAATTACCGGAAAAAGTTGATCTGTGGGAACATTTACAACAATAAATTCACCGTCGTAAACAACCGGAAGAAATTCATTTTCTTCCGCGATGCCGTTGTAATTTAAATCGCCGAGGTAAATATAATTACCATTCCCTTTTTCTACTTTGACAAATACTTTTTGCAACTTGGCGGTCTTTTGTGTTTGTACTTCATAATAGACATCACCGTTAGCCGCATTTTCCGTGGTCGAAAACCGTGTCTGCGATCGGACTAATATTGTTTGATTATCAAGTTGTCCTTTCATTTTATAAGCATCGGTGTATTTCTTATTTTGAACGGTGATTCTCAGTTGAGAAGAGATTTCTTTTCTTCCCGCATAAGAAAGTTCATAAATCTCTCCGTAGGAATTGGATTCCTTTTGCAGTATCCCCGCCAAGGGATAATAATCAGTACGGAATAAATATTTAATTGAAGCATCGATACCGTAGAATTTCGTAATCTGTATCCCCGGATTTCCTTCAAAATATTGCAAGCTTGAAGAGAGAAGCGAATCCGCTTGTGATATTTTTTCAAGTTTTTTTTCAGCAGTAAAATCGAAACCCGGCTTGATCATTCCAAAAGAATAAAACGAAGTTCCTTTTTGACGAAGCCAACTGCTGCCAAGCGAACCGTTTTTAGTATTTACGAAATCAATTTGATATTGGAATTGATATTCTTTTTCTTTTGTTAAATCGGTTTGATTCATAAACCTATCCGACGAAAACGCGTCACCTCTTTTTAAACTTCCATAAGAAAATGTGGATCGCATATTTTCAATAGGTTGTAAAAGCAGACTCCCTTCGCGAAGTTTTTCATTCCCTTGCGAAGAGCTTGATGAGTTATAATCCCGTGTAAATTCAACTTTATCAAATCGTTCGAGTGAAGTAAATCTATCTTGAATAAATCTTTCGCGGAGCGAAAGCCCGATTTTACCAAAATTAATTCCACCAAGTTGAATTTTTAACGGATTCATTTTAAACGATAAATTTCTTGCCAATCCAAAATTGTCTTTTTCATCAAGAGAGGAGAAACGGTTTTTATCCCACGAACTTCCTGCAAATTCTACTTGCAAAAAAATATCTTTTGTCGGATTGTATTGAAAAAACAAATTTCCGAATTGTTTCAGTTCAGGAAGCGGCAAATAAATTACCGGCAAATAAGCGCCGGAGTTTTTTCCAACATAACGGTATTGTCCCAGACTCTCGCGGAAATAATCGCCTTGATACTCACCGACATAACTAAACGATACATTGTATAATGCCGAATCGCTACCGGGATTGTATAAGTAAACAGAATATATTTGATCGTTGATCAATGAATCTTTTTTCTCGTAAACACCTTTTAGCTGCCCGGTAGAATCAATCGTTGCTAAACTTACGCCACTCTTTATAGCTAAATCTTTTCTGTCACCGGCATTTTCAAGGATCATTTTATCAGCATCACCAAGAGAAATATCAATTGGAGAATTTTGATCATCTCCTTCACGCATATATTGAAAAGCAATTTTAATTTTATTACTGTACAATTGTGTGCTTGTTCCTGTGGCAAAAAAATTACGAACATATCTGCGGTCAGTATATTCAAAATCAATCGCTATTCTGCTTGCGGCTGTAATTAGCCGTTGAGGAGTAAAAATAATTTGAGAATTGGAATAATCAATAGTGTAATCACTCCTTTCCCCGCGTTTCATTTCTTCGCCGTTCACGAATACTTTTTCTGAACCGGCGATGATGATAATATCTCGCTCATTATTTTGTCCACTTAACCGGTATGGACCTTGCACTCCATCCTGACCGTTAAAAGAATTGGAATTGAATTTTCCTTTTGCATTTGCCAAAGCAACATATCCTTCGGTATTTCCAAATTGAAATTCTCCCAAAAGTCCTTGCAGTTTTCTATTTACAACTCCAAATTCGCCGTACCTTTTTTGCACTTCATAATCACCAAAAGTTGCGGCAGCATTTTTATGTTTAAGTTGAATAAAAACTTTGTCAAGTTCATCCAGCCGCTCGGTATTTCCTTCGGGTTGTATTGGAGTATTCTCATCTGTTAATGCAGCTATTACTTCGATATCATCAGATAATTTCCCGGCTAATTGTAAACGCAACCCGCTTTGTAGAGTTAAATCTTTATTCGTCCCAACTGTAAATCCACGAATGATTGAACCACTCTTTTCAATAGAATTGCCGAAAACAGATTCTGCATCAATTGGTTTATTCAATCGCAAAACACGCATCGTATCCTTCCGCGATTCATCATACCTAACAACAAGTTCTCTGCGTTGGTATTCTTTTTGAAGAGAAATTTTGACGGATCGATAAGCAACGAATATTGTATCGAAGATAGAGTAAGGCAGAGAATCTGATAAAGAAATCATACCTAAAGCATAATTTATTTTGTAATCGTGTGCGGAGAGTTTTTTCCCTTTGAGTAGAATGTTTTCTGTTCCGGGAATAATGTTTGTTGATTTAATTCGGTATTGATTATCAAAATTAATTTGAAATGAATCAATAAGGAAAGCGGAATTGCTAACCTCGTAAGACGATCGGGTTGTTTGCCCTTGAAGCCAAAGAGTTGAAAAGAAGATTAAGCAAAGAGAAAATATTGTTTCTTTTTTCAAAAATGTGTAGTTTTTTTATTGTAAATCTAACTTTGCAAGGGAAGTATTGCAAGGTAAAACGAAGAACTTCTACGAGATAAATACACATCAAGCTAGGATTAAATTCAATTATTTTTTCAAACTGAATGAAAATTCTGAACCCACACCAACCTTACTTTTCACTTCAATTTTTGAATTATGCGCTTCGACGATATGTTTAACAATTGCAAGCCCCAAACCGGTTCCACCAATTTCTTTTGAACGGGTTTTATCAACACGATAAAATCTTTCAAATATTCTTTCAATATCTTTTTCCGGTATGCCAACACCGAAATCTTTTACGATAATTAAAGCTGAACTTTTTTCTTCTTCAACCATAAGCTCAATTTTCCCCGAGTTGGAATATTTAATAGCATTTTGAATGAGATTAACAAATACTTGTTTAAGTTTATTTTTATCGCCGAATACTTCTAATTTTTTATTGAATTGCCCAATTTCAATTTTAAGATTCTTCTCTAAAACTATAGGATCATATTCTTTCACGATTTCAATTAAGAAATCCAATAAATTGAAATATCGGAAACTCAAGCGCATTTCACCCGATTCGATCATGGAAATGTCAATCAAATCATTTAACAAATGGTTTAAGTTTTCCGTATGTGCAGCGGCTTTTTCAAGAAATTTTCTATTTACATTTGGGTCCTCAAGGGCGCCGTTTAACAGCGTTTCCAAAAAACCTTGGATAGTGAAGATCGGTGTGCGCAACTCGTGGGAAACATTACCGAGAAATTCCGTGCGTATGCGTTCGAGCCGTTTCATTTTTGCGATATCATTTTTATACTTCTCAGCCATTTGATTTAAAGCGGTTTCAATTTCATTAAACGCGTATGATAGTTGTAATGTTCTATCATCGCTACAATCATCATGGCTCATTCTCTTGATTTTTTTTTCAATTACTGAAAATATTTCTTTTAATCTTCTTCTTACAAAAAAGGAAATGATCAAAAATCCAACGGAAGCCCAAATGACAAAAAATATTTTACGATCCGGAGATATTGGAAATAAGAAGACAGGCGCTATAAATAAAATTATAAATATCAAGATTTCAATTTTAAAAAGCAGTATAAAAGAAAAGCGATGTGAGAGATTACGAAGCATTTTTCATTCTATACCCCACGCTTTTTATGGTTTCAATAATATCCGAATGTGTACCGAGTTTTTCTCTAATTTTTCTAATGTGTACATCAATGGTACGATCAACTACATAGATATCACTCCCCCAAACTTTTTGTAATATTGCCAATCTGGTCAATATTTTACCTGCATTTTCGCATAGATAACTTAGCAACTCGAATTCTTTTCTCGGAAAAAATGTTTCTACGTTATTGAGAAATATTTTATACTTCTCTCTATCAATTACAATCGGACCAACCGAAAGAATTTCATTTTCATTAGCGTTATATGTTGATTTTCTGAGATTTGTTTTTACACGGGCAATTAATTTTAACGGAGAAATGGGTTTTTGAATAAAATCATTTGCCCCAAGTTCTAAACCTTTAATTTCATCTTGCTCTGATGATCTTGCCGTAAGAAATATTACCGGAAGATGGGCAGTTTTTTTATTTTCGCGGATCTTAGCACAAACTTCAAAACCGTTTAATTTCGGCATCATAATATCGAGAATAGCCAAATCCGGGTTTTCCTTCAAAAGAGAAATCGCTTCTTCCCCGTTGGTTGCGGTAATTACCGCAAAACCTTCTTTTTCCAAATTGTATTTCAGGAACTCAAGAATATCTTTTTCGTCGTCGGCTAATAAAATTTTTTTCATGTTTACTCGAAGTGAATTTCTTTTTTTTCATGAGCTGATTGATACATCGATGCGATTATTTTCATACGGGGAAGCGATTCTTCAGCGGGTGAAAATAATGGATTAACTCCCTGCACCGCACCAAGAAAATGTTTTAATTCATTTAAATATGATTTCTTAAAGAGAGAAAGATAATTATCGCTTCCTGAAGGAGTCATATCGATCTGCTGATCATTCATTTTCTTAAATACACGCAATGGATTGAGGGATGCATTCCCCTTTGTTCCGTAAATATCCAAATAGAAGGTATCTTTTTCGGAACTTAGTGACCAACTTGTTTCCAAATTGATAAGAGCATTTGGTCTGCAGCGAATCATGCTTAAGGAACAGTCTTCAACACTGGAAGTATTTATAAAAAAATTTTGTGTTGAGACGGAAGCAATTTCAGGGAAATTCAATAACCAAAGAGAAAGATCAAGTAAAACAATACCAAGATCTAAAATAACGCCGCCGCCCGAGGAATCTTTTTTAGTGAACCACTGTCCCTCTGAGCTTTGTTTCCTTAACCAACCGCATTTTACATAAAATATTTCTCCAAGGTCACCGGAAATAATAATGCTTTTTAATAACATTACATCGGGGCGATACCGGAAATTCATTCCGACCATCACTTTAGTGTTTTGTTTTTTTGCAGCATCAACAATTTGCTGTGTCTCAGCGATTGAACGAGTGATTGGTTTTTCAACTAATAGATGTTTCTTTTTTTCAATGCAAGCTAAAGCGATTGGTAAATGTGTATCCGTCGGAGTAGCTATAATTACTGCGTCTAATTCTTCCTTCTCAAGCATCTCTTCATAGTTAGTGTAAAGATTTTTAATTCCAAACTTTTCACCGACACTAAGTAATCTGTTTTTATTTACTTCACTAACGGCGGTGATGTATGCGTTGTTTAATTTTTTTAGCATAGGGAGATGTACAAGCTGAGCAATACTTCCTAAACCTATAACGCCAATTTTAACTTGATTCATAATTATTCCAAGAATTCATTCATTGTGCCTGCCTGACGGTAGGCAGGCAAGAAATAGTTTTGTTTTTTTTATTATACCTTCAACATCAATTTCAAGCAATTTATAAAGTTCTGCTTGCGTTCCGTGTTCCACAAAATCATCGGGTAAACCAATTCGCAGAATATCGTTTTTAAAACCTTTTTGAGAAAAATATTCCAACACTCCGCTTCCGAAACCACCGACAATAGTATTCTCTTCCAACGTAATTATTTTTTTATTATTTTTGGCTACTTCATCTAGCAACGTTTCATCCAATGGTTTAACAAAGCGCATGTTTATTACTTCAACCTCAATTCCCTCTTTAGATAATTCATCTGCTGCTTTCATTGCAGTTTGCACCATCGATCCAACGGCAAGGAAAGCTACATCTTTCCCAGATTTAATCCTCTCGCCTATTCCAATAGGAATTTTTTCAAATGATTCACTCAACTCAACGCCGATTGCAGAACCTCTTGGATAGCGCACAGCTACAGGTCCGGCTTTATATTCTGTTGCAGTATAAAGCATGTTTCTTAATTCGGCTTCATCTTTGGGAGCCATAATTACCATTGAAGGGATTAATCTTAAATAGGTCAAATCGAAAGTTCCATGATGAGTTGGTCCATCCGCGCCCACTAGACCGGCTCTATCGAGAATGAAAACAACATGAAGATGTTGCAAAGCAACATCATGAATAATGTGATCGAAAGCGCGTTGAAGAAATGTTGAATAAATCGCCACAACCGGAATAATTCCTTGTGTTGCTAATCCTGCAGAAAAAGTTACCGCATGTTCTTCGGCAATTCCCACATCAAAATAATTTTGCGGGAATTTTTCTCTAAGAATATCTAATCCTGTTCCATCAGGCATTGCAGCAGTAATTCCGACAATCTTTGGATTTTTTTCAACAAGTTGTGTAAGCGCTTCTCCAAAAATTTTTGTATATGAAGGAACAGAACTTGAACTTTTCAAAGCCTTTCCCGTTTCTTTATTAAACGGAGTTGCTGCGTGCAAATGTTGAACATCTTTTTCAGCCGGTATGTAACCCTTTCCTTTTTCCGTAATTGCATGAATGAGGATTGGTCCCTTAAATGCTTTAACCTGCTCAAAAAGTTTCACTAATTGATTTACGTTATGTCCATTCACAGGTCCGAAATAACGGAATCCTAAAGCCTCAAATAACATCCCCGGTGTAATAACAGCTTTAATTCCACTTTCTAATCTCACGGCAATTTTTCTTAAACGGTCGCCGAAATTATCAAGCTTTCCGGTTAAATCCCATACTTGTCCTTTAAATTTATTGTACTCCGGATGGGAGATAATTTCTGTGAAATAATTTGAGATTTGCCAAACATTTGGGGCAATAGACATATTGTTATCATTGAGGATAACAATTAAATCAGCTTTCAATACACCGGAATTATTCATTGCTTCGTAAGCCATGCCGCCGGTCATCGCACCGTCACCAATAACAGCAATAACTTTTTTATTTTTAGTTTTATATCTTTGAGCAACTGCCATACCAAGCGCGGCAGAAATTGAAGTTGAAGCATGCCCGGCACCGAACGTGTCATATTCACTTTCGCTTCGCTTAAGGAAACCCGAGATACCGCCAAATTGCCGAATCTTTTTTAGCTCTTCTTTTCTACCGGTTACTATTTTATGTGGATATGCTTGATGACCGGTATCCCAAACTATTAAATCATCAGGTGTATTAAATACTCGATGAAGAGCGACAGTTAATTCAACTGTACCAAGTCCGCCTCCAAAATGTCCCCCTATTTCTGAAATAACATCAACCATGTATTGACGAATATCAGCGCAGAGTTCCTTTAATTCATTGATCTCTAATTTTCGAATATCGGCGGGTAAGTTTATTTTATCTAATATTTTATATGTACTTGTTTCGGACATTCAGAAAAACTCCGTTCATATTGTCAGTTAAAAGAATCATCATCATTTTTGAAATCAATTTTTGCTTTTAATTCAGTTACTTTAAGCTCAGCAGTTGTTAATGTATCTAAACATTTTTTTGAAAGTTGAATCCCTTCTTCAAATAAAGAAATAGCTTCTTCAAGATCAAGTTCATTGTTGTCTAACAAAGTTGCTATCTCTTCCAGTCTCTGCAAATCATTTTTAAAAGTTGATTCGTTAGTTTTTTTCTTCATAATTTTTTGATATTTGAATTTGGTTGTCAAGAAATATCAGCGTATGCGGTTGAGCAGTCTGAAATTTTTTAGCTCTTGTTACAAATTTATCTTCTTGTTTAACTAAAACAAAACCTTTGGCGAGTGTTTTTTGCACATCGTAGGCAGAAAGTTTTGAAGTAAGCAAAGCTATATTGTTTTTTTGAACGTTTATGTACTTTTCACATGTCTGATTGAGTCGGTAAACTGCTGAATCAACTTTTTGATTATATAATTTCAACATATCTAACGGAGAACGAAAACCATACGAATGTAAAGCAGAAGATATTTTTTCTTTTATATCTGAAATTTTGTTTAACATTTTTTCGGTTAATTCATTATCAAAATCGCTAATAATATTTTTAATTTCTTCTTTTTCAGGAGTTAAAATTTCCATTGCAGCAGTCGGAGTGGCTGCTCGATAATCGGCGACGAAATCGGCAATTGTAAAATCAATTTCGTGTCCAATTCCTGTAACAACCGGAATTATTGACTTATAAATCGCATAAGCAACTGTCTCTTCATTAAATGCCCAAAGGTCTTCAAGAGAACCACCGCCGCGAGCAACGACAATAACTTCAACAACATTTTGTTTGTTTAGTAGTTGAATAGCTTTAGCAATTGATTCGGCTGCACCAACACCTTGTACTGCGCATGAAGCAATCGAAATTTCAACCAGTGGAAATCGTCTTTTTGCAACACTGATCATGTCGCGAAGTGCAGCGCCGCCGATTGAGGTTACAATTCCAATTTGCATGGGAAGTTCAGGAAGTTCTTTTTTATTCTCTCGGTCAAACAAACCTTCAAGTTGAAGTTTTTCTTTCAATTTTTCAAAAGCAAGTTGAAGCTCGCCAATTCCCGCAGGCTGCATTGCCCGCACTTCAATCTGGTAATTTCCGCGAGGTGGGTAAACGGTTATTCTCCCAATGATGATAATTTTCATCCCATCTTGCGGAGAAAAAAAGACATGATTATTTACTCCACGCCACATCGTGCAAGATATTTGAGCATCAATATCTTTCAATGTGAAATACCAGTGACCGGAAGAATGTGCTTTGAAGTTTGATATTTCTCCGACTATACTTAGTGAGGAAAAATTTTCTTCCAAGTCTTTTTTAATTAATCTTGTTATTTCTGAAACGGTTAAAGCAGTATCAGCCATTTTTCTTTTCTTTTCTAAAAATCAAACAATATTGATGATGGCGGTTCGAAACCCATGCGCTATTAATTCCTAACGCAATAAGTGGTTTATCGTTTTGCAGCCAGACTTTTTCGTCTTTTAAAGTCCAACTTTTTTCACCGCGTTTAGTTAATGAAATTGCCGTATCAAAAGCGAGCGGAAAAAGTTTTCCGTTATAATAAACATTATTTGTGATAACCGTAAGGTAACCGTTTTCTTTTGTAATAGAAAAAACTTCATCAAATATTTTTGCCTGGGTTTCGAGAAATTCTTCATAACTAACAATGTTCCCGATATCATCTTTATTGTTTGAATATTTTGTATCGAGTCCGTCTTCCTTTCGCTTCTTCTGCCTCATTGAATTTCTTTCAAGTTGATTCCAATATGGCGGTGAAGTAATTACATAATCAAATTGCTTTTTAATTGATGAAATATTTTTCAACATTTCCCGTAATTGTAATGATGAACCGCAGAGAGGAAGGATCGTATTTCTAAATTTTTCATGTTCAATTCTCTCTTTAGCAATTTGGAAATAATAATCGCTTAATTCCACGCCAACTGCATTACGCCCAAGGGCACCGCTTGCAATTAATGTACTCCCCGTTCCAAGGAAGGGATCGAACACCCAGTCATTTTCTTTTGTAAAAAATGAAATAAATTCTGTAACAAGTGATTCCGGAAATTTCGCCGGATGAAGGACTTCATTTTTTTTTCTTTGAGGGGGTTTGTGAATGAACCATGATTTGGAAAACTTTATCCACTCTTTCCCGGTCAAAGAATTTAATTTGTTCGCCGAATTATACTTCCCGCGTTCTCCTAAATCAATTATTTCATTTTTCTTTTTAGACATTTTTTCTCTTAAAATTTTATTGAGAATCCCAGAGTTGGAATTATTGGGAACATAGCATTCGCTTCTCTTCCAAGACTAAGGTCTTCGTTAACATAGTAGTTATAACTATTTATATTTGTTCTATTATAGATATTAATAATATCAACATAAAAATTCCAATCAAAACCCCAGATATTTACAGCGGCAGTAACACGAATATCAAGCCGGTGATAAACAGGCTTGCGCGCATTAAACCTTGAACGATTTCCGTAATCAATATCAAATATTACCTGCTGCTTATTCGGATCGGCGGAACTGTTTCTTGTTGCAATAATTGGAGTTTCAGGAATAAAATCCCCATTCATATCTGCAAGTATTATCCGTGGTTTGCTTCCAACCGGTTCGGTGTACGGGAAACCTGAACCATATTGCCAGCGGATACCGGCATCCCATGTTTCATTAAATCGGTAATTTATAACAACATTAACTGTATGTCTTTGATCGAAGGTAAACGGGATAATAGATTTTTTTTCATACCGGTTAGCAAATGCTAAAGCATAAGAGATCCATCCGCTTAGCTTCGAATCTTTTTCAATATTTTTTTTCGCTAAAAGAATTTCAATACCATAAGCTTTACCAAAGGAATTGTTAATCGGGATTTGTGTTAAAGAATCACTTTGTTTTAATTGAGGCTGCGACCAACTTGATGCTAAATGCGGGTCACTGTCTAGAATTATATTAGTGGAATAACTACTCCCCGTTTCTACTTTTTGCACAATGAGATTTGAAAATTCTTTTAGATAGGCTTCGGCTGTAAAATCCCATTCATTTGTAAGCCAATGTTCAAGCCCAATAACATAATGAAATGCACGCTCTGCCTGGAGAGTATTTGTGTAGGTATCACTCAAATCAAAAAGAATATTTTGATCACGTATTTTTTCATACCCGGGAGATTGATAATAGACCCCAAACACAGCACGCAAGGTAGTAACGTTATCAAATGCATAGGAAGCGGCAATTCGTGGGGCTACATAATACTTGTCGAGAATTTCGTAATAATCATAGCGAATGCCCGGCTGCAAATATAAATTTTGTGATAGCGAAATATTATCTTGAACATAAGTTTTAATTCTCTTATACCGTTTTGTCTCTTTTACATCGCTAAAAACTGCTCTAAAATTTGGATTTGCCGAAAAGAAAGATTTTAATTGCGGATCAATTCTAAAACGAAAATTAACGATCGTTTCTATTAGATCAACGCCAGTTCCTGCTTCAATTGTATGATTAGTGAACTGATATGTCAGTTTATCATCGAACGATGTTTTTATAAAAGTAAAATCGTTATCGAATTTAAACCCGAGAAGATAAGGTGACAAAGTATCCGGTAGAACATTCTCAAAATCTTTCCGGTTCAATGAGGGATCCAAAATCTCGGAATTGAAATTTGTCGCTCCACTGTTTTTGTAATATGAGAATGTAAGTTTATTGAAGAATTTTCTTCTCGCAGAATAATGCCAAGCCATACTGACGACATTATTCTTTGTTAAATTATTTATAGAAATACTATCAGCAGTTTTTCTTTCCTTACCGCTGATTACATCCACTCCATCTTGTGAGTATATTCCATTCATAATAAATTTATGCCCTTTAAATGGACCAAAGACAAATTTGCTCTGCACATCATAAAAATTCGGCAGAGAAACATTTTCTTCAACCAATCCCGCTTTTTTGATGAAGGGCTCAATAATTAAATCGTAATAAGTTCTTCGTGAATTAATGGTCCAACTCCCATTTACATCAAACGGATTCTTGCCTTCAAGGATCAAATTAGCGCTGATAATGGAAGCATTTAAACTTCCTGATAAATAGGCATTTTTAGACCCTTCTTTGTTTGTAACATCCAGAACAGCTGAAAGTCTGTCCCCATATTTTGCAGGAAATCCACCGGAGATCAGATTGATATCGGAGACAGCATCCGGATTGAACATACTAACGGCGCCATAAAGGCGGTAAGGATTAAATATTTCTACATCATCAATAATGATCAGATTTTGATCCGGTCCGCTTCCGCGAACAATCAATTGAGACGAAAAATCATTTGGAGCTAAAACTCCAGGCAAAGATTGTAATGTTCTCAAAACATCTTCTGCAGCGCCGGGAAGAATCTTTGCATTTTTAGGATTCAGCTCAATCACACTTACCCGTGTATCACTTTGACTTCTTGCTTTAGAACCAATAATTTTTACTTCAGCAATCTCAATTGGATTTTCATCAAGTGAAACTTCAACATAACTAATTATCTTGGTGATTATTTCAAGTTCAACAATTTTAGAATCATACCCGATGGCGGAAAATTTTATCTTTTGCTTACCAATGGGAATTCCATTTAGATAAAAATTCCCATCGTTATCTGAAATTGTTCCTAAAGAGGAATTAAGCAGTGATACCGATACAGACGGCAACGCATCTTTTCCATCAGTTATTTTACCTTTTACTCCACTCGTTTGGGAAAAGATAATCGATTGAAAAAAGAAAAAGATTGCCATTCTTAATAAATATTTTCGATTTAATTTCACTCTACTCCATACCTCAATAAAAAATCCTTACTTCTTTATTTTCACCAATGCAAAGTAAAGAAGGACGAATATAATCCGAATGATAGTTCAGAATAATTAGATGCGCTTTTCCCTGGAGAAAAGTTATATCGATAGCGTGAATAAAGGGTAAAAACATTATAGATTTTTATTAAGCCAAGAGATACTTCAGTACTTATTCCATTGAAACCGCGAAAATCAGTAAAGCCGCTTAGTCCAGCAGAAATATATTCTATTTTAGGAATTTCATAGAGGTGTTTATATCCATAACGAAAAAAGTTTTTTCTTTCAGCTTTTAATATGTAAGCATACTCAACTGCCAAATAACCGGTCGGATAATTAAAACCGCCGGAGAAGAGAGAAACAATCGGAAGTTCCTTATTTAATCCAAAGTATGTTTTTCCATTTGCGAGCACCGCCGTTATTGACGGAGTTAAAAAAACAATTCCACCGGCTAAACATGTAAAAAAATAGTTTGATTGTGTTTCAATAACTTCTTCATTACTGTGTAATTCAATCTCAAAAACTTCGCTGGTTGATTTAACACCTCCACTATTTTCCATTAAGATGATATAAGCTATTTTATTTTTTAAAATATCAAGTTTTGCAATATCAATTTCAGTCCGATGGTTGTCGGTTAATTCGTTAGAGATCGGGAATTCTAAATTATTTTCCATCCAAAGTTTTGTTTTGCACAATTCACTTGTATAAAAAGAAAGTATAAACCTATTAGGGTTTTCAGGCGGAATGTATGAATCAATAATGAAGACTTCAATTGAATCAACCTTTGATTCTGATTTTTCTTGTCCATACATTTGTGTAGAGAACGGCAGCAATAGTAAAGCCAAAATGATGGGGAATATTTTCACTAGCAACTCCAATTTTTTGTTACTTTAAGTACAAATATATTAATTAATAAGTTTGTTTGAAGTATAAAAATTGGTAGTTTAATCAATGAGTAGAAAATATGATCTATGATTGCTTTTTTCTAATATTGAATGATTTTAGCTAATAAAAAAAAATATAGTAATGTAACATAAAACAAAGCATTTATTGAAAACTTTTATTATATTTTCACTATACAATTTCAACAAAACCTTTGAAGGTAGCAATATGCAAGTCCTCTTTTGGGGAGTACGCGGGTCAATCCCGGCTCCGTTGAATGGAAAACAAATCCGTAATAAACTGCTCCGTGTTCTTGAATTTGCGGTAGAAAAAGATATTTCTACTCCGCAAAGCCGGGAAGAAGTTCTAAATTCCCTTGCAAGGGAAGAATGCTTTGTCATTGGCGGGAATACTACTTGTGTTGAAGTGAAAACTGAAGATGCGCATATCATTTTAGATATGGGATCCGGCATAAGAGAACTTGGCTATGAAATTATGAATCTGAATCAGGATAACAAACCGATGCAGTTTCATATTTTTTTGTCACACACTCATTGGGACCATATTCAAGGATTTCCTTTTTTTCTTCCTGCTTATTTACCTAACTATCATATAACTATTTATAGTCCTCATTCTGAATTGCAAAGACGTTTAGACTACCAGCAGGACTTTCGCTTTTTTCCAGTTTCCACTGATTATATGTCTGCTAAAAAGGAATTTGTTCAATTAAAAAAGGATGATGAAATAAAAATTAATAATACGGTTGTGAAACACATTGAGCTGCATCATCCAGGCAAATCATTTGCTTACCGAATTGAAGCTGAAGGGAAATCATTTGTTTTTGCTACTGATGGAGAATATAATAATCTTTCCTTTGAAAGAATTAGTTCATATATAGATTTTTATAAAGACGCCGATTTACTTGTTTTCGATGCGCAATATTCGTTTGATGAAGAGATAGAAAAAATTGATTGGGGGCATAGCTCTGCACTTTTCGGAGTGGATCTTTCAATTAAAGCCGGTGTGAAAAAACTAGCTATCACTCACCACGGACCTGAACGCAATGACGATGCTATAAGAAAACTTTGTGCTAATGCAGTTTTATATAAAAAGAAAAACTATAAAGAACAAGACCTTGACATATTTTTAGCACGTGAGGGATTGACAGTAACGTTATGACCTAAATGATCTGTCTGAAATTTTTATTACTGCACTTCTATAATACCGCTTTTGGGAGTGTTATAACTAATTACCACTCCCTTTTCATCACGAAGATCAATACTTGTAATTTCTAAATTTGTTGTCCCTTTTGCAATCCCCTTGAAAACAAGATTCAATATTTTCCCCGAACCGCTTATTGATTTATTCGGAAAAGAACCAAGATCAGTAAGAAATGCCGAGGTGATTTCAATTTTTCCGGTTTGGTTAACACTTTTAAGAACATATGTAGTATCATTTAAATTCGGAACCGTTAGTTGTTGAAATCTTTTTTGCACTACGTAAGACCCCGATGATGCAGAAACTAAATTTAATCTACTATTATCAAAAGCAACAACAATACTAAAACCGGCTAATCCATTTATGTCTTCCATCCAAATACCAACAGAATCTAATTTCCCGACGGTTACATTAGTTTTTGTTTTAAAAAACATTAAAGATGGTCCTTTGATGGCATCAATGAAAAATTCTCTTTTTAAAGGAGCAGGTTCAAGGCTTCCACTTTTAGCCTGAATCTCAAATCTAAATTTACCTTCATCAAGATTAGAATAAGTTATGTCAGTCACGGTCGAATAATTTGTCCAATCCTGATAAACCGAAGGGAAATTATCTGAATCCAATGAGAGCAGCCGGTATTTAAAAGTATATCCTGAACCGTTTCCACGCCAGACAAAGACAACCTTATCTTTAGTTAAAACTTCACTTTCCTGTGGACCATCAATTAGTTCAAGAAAAGGTGGGGGATTATCTACGACTCCCCCAGTGTTACAGGTTAATGCAAACAAACTTATGAAGAGAATAGAGAAATGTTTTAAAAAATATTTCATCTTCTTTTCCAGTTTTATATAATATTTCATAATAAACCTCTGTGACGCATTACTTTAATAAAACCATTTTTTTAGTTGCTCCATAACTTCCGGCACTTAATCTATAGATATAAACACCGCTTGCCAATCCATTGGCAACTTTGTTTGCATCTAAACTATACTGATAATAACCTTCATTCTGTTCTTCATCAATTAGGGTTGCTACTTTTCTTCCGAGAATATCGAAAAGCATTAAACTGACCCTTGCTTTAGCGGGCAATTCATAATTAATTATCGTTTTAGGATTGAACGGATTAGGATAATTCTGTGATAAGTTAAAGTTATTTGGAACTTCTTTAATTGAATAAACAACTTGTTGAGTGAAGGTTTGTTCCATGGATTTATTTATTCCGTTAATCACTATCACAATCGAATCCTCATTAGAAAGTCGATCCATATTTGATGAAAGTGTGGAAATAAATTGAAGCTGTTTTCCCAACTTACCATTTAGATCAGCATAGTTGATCGTTACAATTCCATTAAGTGAATCATTATGTACTAACGTAAATCCACCCTCTAATTTTTTATTTATTCCGCCAATGGAAGATGAATCAAACCGCATACGGGATGGATTGTAATGTACTTCAGCAGAGAGAGCCATAAGTTCACTCTCCTCATCAAGATTTATTACATGAACAAAATCGTTCTTGCCTTTCCGAACTTTTAATTCGCGTGTTTCAATCTGAGCTGATTCATTCGTTGAAGTGAAATTTCTCTTCGGTAAACTTCTCGTTGTTTGGTAATAATTCCACATATCAACAAAGACAAAAAGGTCTTGTATATTTAGCCGCTGATCACCGACAACTTTGATCATAGGGATTGAATCAGTATAAGGAGCTAAGTCTGCACCGTAAGTAGAATCCGGGGTACTCCATGATTTTACAAATGAAGCAAGATCAACTAAATCAATTTGATTATCGTTGTTAAAATCTGCCGCAGCCGAAGTTTTGAATTGTGTATAAAATACTTGAGAATTATTCAAACCATCGAAAACCGTAAACTTAACATTGTATTTTGTTGAAGTACGGAGAGACGCAATATAAACCGTGTCATTCGATGTAGTAATTGATGAATCTATTTCATAAATCTCATCCGTAGAATAGGCTACGGTATATTTAATTGAACTGTTAGAATCAGTTGCAGCGCTCCAGAATAGCATTGCTTTGCCCCACCCTAAACTAAATGGTGCTTGTATTTCACTGATCTTTGTAACATCAAATTTAGGGGGCACATTATCAACGCCAACACTATCAAGTTCAACTACATAAGAAACTTTAAAATTTGATTGCAGTGTAATTTTAACTTTTACTAATCCTTCAAAGTTTGGAAGATTATTTTTTGAATCCCACTTTAAAGTATCAACAACCGGTCCGGGAGTGTTGTTTTTAATGAATGAAACAGAGCTAAGCACATCAATTGGACTATTGTTTTGAGTAATATATTCAAACTTTGTCATATCTAATTGCTCACCAGGTGTACTAAAATCATACGTAAACTTTATGGTATCTTTTTGGGTAGCACTTAATTTAGTGATTTTGGGATACGACCCTATAACTAAGTTAGTATCGTTCACGTCATTTACAGTAACGTCATATTGATCAGAAATTCTTAACCGGGCAGAAATAGTTTTTTGATTTCCAACCTGCCAATCATAACTTTGCAGTGCTGCATTTTGCACGGGGAAGCTAACTGGCCAAGTCAGCCCGTTATCCAAAGAAAGTTGAATGCGTACCGAATCTATGTTCTTCGATTCCCATGTGATTTTTTGAACAGAATTATTTTGCACTGCAATCAATTCGTTATGACTTGTCAATGTAATTGAACAAAGCGTAAAGAACGTATCACTAACATCATAAATTGCAGGATACGCAAAATCACTTACTCTAACCAAGCATTGCATTGACGGTGTATTCGGGATTGTCCAATTAAATGATGTTGAATCAGGATTAATATTTCTTGCATCATCAATTGGGTTCCAATCCACTCCGCCATTAAGTGAATAATCAATTGAAACACCTTTTAGATAAGCCCCTTCCCAGGAAATTGCATAGGTTTTTCCCGCTTGTACTTTTTGTGTTTTACTGCCGTTTGGATATTTTAACGCGATATAACTGATAACGATTACACTATCACTCGCATCGCTTATTGTTGGCTGAGAAAAATCACTTACACGAACGCGGGCTAATTGCGTAGGAGTATTTGGAATTTTCCATAAGTAGGAAACCGAATCAGCAGAAACAGTATCAATATAACGCCAATTCTTATCGTCGATAGTATATTCAAGTTTAACTTTTTTTATGGTCGCAGGACTATGGCTCCAGCGAATGGAATAGGACGTTCCAATCTGTTGACCTCCACCTCCGTTTGGAGAAGTTAATTTCAAATAACTTACCGTAAAATTACTATTGCTCGTGTCGGCAATGTTCGGATTCTCAATATCTCTAATTCTCACTTTGAAGTTAACATCGGCAAAATTTATATCATCCGGAATTTTCCAGGTATATTTTTCTAAAGAAGACGCAATGGTATTGGGAGTAACGCTTTTCCAATCAGTACCGCTGTTTGTTGTGTATTCAATTTGTAAGTTAGTAACAAATTTATACTGCCAGGTAATATCTTTGTCACTACCGGCTTGCCAAACCTGTCCTCCGTTTGGAGTAAGCAGTTTAAATTGAGCTATTGTGAAAAGCGAATCGCTAATAGTGCTAAAGGTTATATCGGAAGTGTTCCTAATTCTTATTGAACATGAATCAGACGGTGTTTCCGGAACCTGCCAATTATAACTTCCTGAAGCTGACGAAATTCCCTGTGCACTTGCAATCGGAACCCAGGTTCTTCCATTATTTGTGGTATAGTGCAAATCGATTTTGGGAATATTGGTGCTTCCACTCCATTGGATAGTATAGGTTGTATTTTCCAAAACTTTAATAGATGCGCTTGGGAGTAATACTTGGAGTCTCCCGATCTTGAACGGACTATTACTTGAATCTTTAATTCCCGCATCGGCGACATCCGTTATTTTCAAGTAAGCTGAATCGCTTGTTACATTTTCAGGAATAGTCCAATTGTACTCACCTACACTTGCTGAGATAGAATTTACAATTATATTCCAATTTCTTCCATTATCAACAGAGTATTCTAATTTCAAGTTTGAGAAAATCGGATTCTTAGTCCAACTAATTTTATTTATATTTCCTGCATGAAAGAATTCACCTCCATTTGGTGAAACTATCGTTAGAATACTAATAGTGAGATTTCCATTACTTGTATCGGTTATTGATGTAGAGGAAGCAAAATCCGTAACTCTAATTTTTCCTGCAGTTACAGGAACCGAAGGAACTGCCCAAGAGTATTTTCCAAGTGATGCATTTACACCGGTTACAATTGTTTGCCAAGAATTATCATTATAATATTCAATTTTTACAGATGTAATGCTTGTGCTCGCATTCCAGGTAATATCTTTTTGACTTCCCGCTAACCAGTTTTGGTTTCCATTTGGCGACGTTATGTCAATCCAGCCAACTGTAAACACCGTATTACTTGAATCTTTTATTCCGGCACTTGTTACATCAGAAATGCGGATTAAGCCTTGTGAGGTCGATAATCCATTCGAAATTTGCCATGCATATTTTCCGGCCGTTGCATCAACAACATCTTTTAAGACTTGCCAATTCGTTCCGTTATCAATTGAGTAATCAATTCGGATAGTAGAAACATATTGTGCATTCCACCTAATGGTATCAACTGATCCGGCAAGGAGTCTCTCGCTTCCGTTTGGATAGCTTAAAGAGACTGAAGGAACGAAGATAGTAAACTTGTTCGATGTATCGCCGATCGCAGAATTGATTGTACTAAATAGCCTAATTTTTGCTTGCGAAGAGATCAAATTATTTGGAATTTTCCAATCGAAACTACTATCGGAAGCAATTGCAGAAGTCGTAACCGTATCCCATGATAAACCACTATTAGAAGAATATTCGATGCGCACATTCGAAATATTTGCGCTCGTGTTCCATTTAACTGTCTGAGTTGAACCGGAAGCCCAATTTGTTCCTTCAACCGGAGAGGTGATCTTCAAAAGACTCACTTTGAAAGTAGTATCACTTATATCCAATATTTGGTCTGATGAAGTTGCATCAGAAATTCTGATCCTTCCTAAATTAGTAGTAACATCCGTCGGGATCGTCCAGTCATACTTCCCTGTTGAGACTTCATTAGAAGCAATTACTTGATAGTTTGCATCGCCGGTTAAAGAGTATTCAATTTTTACATTGGAGACGCTGCTGCTTTTCGTCCATGCAATTTGGTATGTTCTACCGGCTTGCAGATTTTCATTTCCGTTAGGAGAAGTAACCGCAATCCAGCCAATTTTAAAATTCGCATCACTGGTATCTGCAATTGATAAAGCATTAGCGGCAACAATCCTCACTCTTCCTTGAGTCGTCTGATTGGACTTCGGAATATCCCACGAATATTGGTTCAAAGCCGCAGCTACATTGGTTTTAATTGGATCCCACGATGTTCCGCCATTTGAAGAGTATTCTAAATTAACCGCTGAAACGTGTGTACTAATTTCCCACTGAATTGTTTTCGTAGTACCTGCCTGGAATATTTCTCCGCCGTTCGGTGAAACAACTTTTATTTTTGTAACTGTAAAATTATTTGAGCTTGAATCAGCAATCGCTGGACCAGAACGTACATCACTAATTTTTATCCGTGCTTTATTAGTAGAAAGTGTGTCCCATATTTTCCATTCGTACGTTCCTGCAGGAGCTGCAACATCAGCTTTTAATAAATTCCATGAAGAACCTTCATCTAAACTATATTCAATTTTAATCAGATCAACAAGCGAACTTGTCCACGTAATATTCTTTGTGAGTCCGGCTTGCCAATGCTCGCTGCCAACAGGTGAAGTAAGGGTTAATGAAGGATTATAAATTTTAAATTGACTACTTACAACAGAAATTGATGTGTTCGCAGAATCAGAAATTTTAATCCGTGCAGTTGCGGTTGATGTATTTGGAATCAGCCAGTTATACGCTTTTAACACATCAGAAACAGACGATGAAATCGGGATCCACGAAGTTCCGTCGTTTGTTGAATATTCAATTTTAACGGTTTGAACATTAGCTGAATTCCATGCAATAGTTTGTATGGTGTTAACCTGCCATTCGTTTCCTGCAACCGGTGCACTTATTTCTAAATGTTTTATCGTAAAAACTGCTTGACTTGAATCTTTAATATTTGGGAAAAACGAATTACTTATACGCACAAGCGCATTTGTTGTAGCGTTTGCAATGGTGTTAGGGATCGTCCAGTTATAACTGCCTAACGAAGCGGTAGTATCCGTGATATCAATCCAATTTGATCCGCTAGTAGTTGAGTATTCCAACTTAACATTTTGTGTGTTGGAACTTGCAGTCCATGAAATAGCTATCTTTTTACCGGTTTGATATGTTTCACCGCCATTAGGTGAAGCTAAATTTACCGAACTGATAGAAAAAGGCGCACTGCTTTTATAAGAAATTAAATTACTGGAAGCGGCATCACTTATGCGAATCCGCAAAGAATCAGAAGGGGCATTTGGCACACTCCAAGCATACGTTGCGGGGCTTGAAGGCAGCGCTGCTTGTAAAGTTGTCCAGCTTGTACCGTTATTTGAAGATAACTCCAATTTTATACTTGTAACACTCGCACTATTAATCCATGTAATATTTTGAACAGAATTAGCTTGAAGATTTTCTCCGCCGTTTAAAGTAGTTAGTTGAACATATCCAACTTTGAAACTTAAATTACTTGTATCACCAATGACGTTATCAAAGGCATCCAACACTCTGATTTTACCGCTTGCAGAGGAAAAAGATGTATCGGGAGTCCATGTGAACTTTTGTGAATCGGCTGACTGAGTGTTTGTCAACTGTTGCCAGGTAGCTCCATTGTAATAATCGATTTTAACTTTTGAAACTAAGATACTACTCCATTTAATTTGATATGACGAACCGGCTTGAATATATTCTCCTCCATCAGGGGCAACTAATGTTAGCGAAGGATAGAAAACGGAAAAGGAATCGCTTGTATCTGAGATGGAAACATCAGCGGAATTATGAATTCTGACTTTAACTTGGCTTGCATTAACATTTGCCGGAATGTTCCATGAATATTGCCCAGCACTTGCTGAAACATCTAATTTGATTGAATCCCAAACCGTCCCGTTATTAGTTGAATAATAGAGATCAACATTCGAAACATCACTGCTTCTAATCCATTTTATTAAATTCGCTTTACCACTTCTCCAATTTTCTCCACCTAATGGTGAAGTAAGTTCAATGTTAGAAATAGTAAAGACCGCATCGTTTGTATCTTGAATTGCGAAGTTTGAAGCAGCATCCACAATTTTTACCACCGCTTGCTGCGAAACTGCATTTGGTAATAACCATGAATATGAATTTGTTGAAGCTGTAATATTAGTATCTATCGGAATCCAATTTCCTGTAGAAGAAGGTTTATAATACAGATTTACTTTTGAGACATTTGACGCAGCAAACCAGGTTATATTTTTCTTGTACCCAACTTGCCAGCTTTCTCCACCGTTGGGAGAAGTTAATATTACATTTGCAATTTTGAAATTTGTATCACTTATATCAGAATAAGATGGATTAAGATCATCACTGACTTTTACTTTAACCGTTGAGCTTGACACATTCGGAATTGTCCAATTGTAAAAACCGGTAGATGCAGTTAAATTAGTTTGAATATTATTCCATACAGTCCCATCTGTTGAATATTCCAATCTTACTTTCGTAATATTTCCGCTTGCGCTCCATTCGATCTTTTGAACAGCACCAACTTGATATTGTTCTCCACCGTTTGGACTAACTAACCGGATTCCGTTTACAGCAAATTGGTTATCACTTACATCAACAATATTAAAATTGGATGCTGCATCGCTAACGCGAATTAAAAACGCGTTGCCCGGTGTAACCGATTGGCTTGATACTGTCCACAAATACTGTCCTGAACTTGCAGCTTCATTGTTCTTGATAAGATTCCAAGTAGCTCCGTTATCGGAAGAGTAATCAATTCTAACTAAGGAAATATTTGAAGAAGTATTCCATTTAATTGTATCCACCGATCCGGTAAGAATAATTTCTCCGCCATTCGGTGATACAACTTTTACATCACCAACAACAAACGGATTTTGATGAGTTGCTGAAATAGTATTATCAGAAGCATCACTTACGCGAATCTTAACTTGCGAAGAAGCGAGCGCTAACGGAATTGACCATGAATAGGTTCCCGCAGCAGCCGGAGTTGATGCAATGATCGTATTCCAACTTGTTCCATTATCACTTGAATATTCCAACGCAACATTGGAAACAAGAGCGCTTGTCCACGTTAAATTTTTAGAAGTTCCGGCTTGCCAATATTCTGTTCCTACAGGTGCAGTTAATGCTATTTGTTCTATTGTAAAGTTTCCGCTTTGGTTTACAATCGTTGCATCAGCGCTATTGGTAATTCTAATTTTTGCTTGCGCTGTTGATGATGAAAATGTAACAGGGTATTTACCATCACTTGCATTAACAAGGTTACTGTAAGAAGCCCAAGTCGAACCTCCATCAGTTGATAGTTCAACTTTTACGAAAGCAATATTTGAAGACGCTGACCAGGTAATGAAATTAGAATAAAGTTTGCCTGTTTGAACTTTCTCGCCTCCTAAAGGTGAAGTCAATACCAAAGAATTAATTGAAAATTCACTTTCACTTTCATCATTTATAGTCAACGCGGTTACATCACTAACTCTAATATTTGCTAGTCCGGAGAGATTGCTGGCTATTGCCCAAGCATATGAGCCGGTATTTGGTACTGTAGCAATAGAAACCCAATTCGTCCCCTGGTTCGTAGAATATTCAATTTTAACATTTGCGATGTTATTTCCTGCATTCCAGGTAATATTTTCTGTAGCGCCAGCTTGTAGTATCTCTCCTCCATTAGGCGATGTAACTTTGATATAACTCAATTTAAATACACCGCTAACTGCAAAATTTGATGGGTGATCGACATCGGAAATTCTGAGTATAGCCTGATCTGTAGCTATATCGTTACCGTTACCAATATTCCAACCGTAGTTTGTTATATTAGCCGGGAAGCTTGCAACAATAGGTATCCAGTCAGAACCATTATTGGTTGAGTAATCAATTTTTATATTTTCTACATTACGCGCTAACCAATACACTCCAAAAATGTATTTGTGACTTTGCCAATAAGAACCTGCTGGTGGGCTATTGACTACTAAACTAGAAATAACAAAACTATTATTATTTCCATCAGATATACTCGGATTTGATTTATCCTTGATTCTGATTTTCCCCAATGTTGTTACAGAGTTCGGCACAATCCATGAATATGTACCCGAATTTGCAAGTGAAGTTAAAGTTAACCAGGTACTCCCATTATCAGAGCTATACTCAATTGACACACTATCAATATTTGATCCGGATGTCCATGCTACATTCCTCGAAGTACCAGCAAGTAAGTACTCTCCATCATTAGGAGAAGTTAGATTCAGATAGCTAATTTTAAATGGTGAACTAACTATTGAATTTAATGGATTAGCAACATCAGATACTCTAATTAAAGCTTGGTTTGTGGCTACATTTCCCGGGAGTGTCCAATTATATTTACCAGAGAAAGAAGCTAAAACGTTAGTAGCAACGGTTGACCAATTTGCTCCATTATTAGATGAAAATTCGATGTTGACAAAATTAACATTTCGAATGGTCCATGAAATTTGTTGAGTCGATCCGCTTTGCCAATAGGTGTTAACATCAGGAGTTATGAAAACATAACTTGAAATTGTGAATGTGTTATTACTGATGTCAGTGATTAAAGAATTTGTTTTATCGCTTATTCTTATTCTACCAAAAGTAGTTATTTGGGAAGGTACAGTCCATGAATAAGTTCCGGAATTTCCTGAGGTAGTTAGCGTGTTCCAGTTACTTCCGTTATCAGATGAATATTCAATCAACACACTATCAATATTTGAACTTGCAGACCATGTAATATTTTTTGTTGAACCGGCTTGTAAATTCTCTCCGCCGTTTGGCGTTGTAACTTGAAGATTTGATATTTTAAAAGCGGGACTTTCTACAACTCTTGTTATATCAAGTGCATCATAAATTCTAACTTTTGCTTGGTTTGAAAAAATGTTTGCCGGGATTGACCAATCTAATTGTCCTAACGAAGCTTGAACCGGTGATGCAGTAATGTCAATCCAGTCGACTCCATTATTAGTCGAATATTGAGCCTTAATGTTAGAAATATTTGCCGAAGTCCATTTAATTGTTTTTGTTGTGCCACCCTGCCAATAAGAAGTTAATATTGGTTCGGTAATTGACAAATTTGAAACAGTAAAAACATTATCACTCGAATCTTTTAGACTTATGTTTGCAGTATTTGTAATACGAATTCTTCCGGTGGTTGTTACCGAATTAGGAATTGTCCATGTATAACTTCCGTTGTTAGTAACAGTTGTAATCGAGTCCCAAGAATTGCCGTTATTCGTTGAGAATTGTATAAGAACATTTGCAATATCGCTGCCTGCCGTCCATGTAATCGCTTTTGAAGTTCCTGCTAACCAATTTTCATTTCCGTTGGGACCGAGAACTCTAATGTAAGTGACTTTAAACGGCTGAGAGGAATCTGAAATTGTCGGATCGGATGCAGAACTAATTCTGATCTTAGTATTTGATGAAGAAACGTTGTTTGGAATCGTCCACGAATAGGATAATGCAGCAGCCGGAGTTGATGCAATTATGTCAGTATAACTTCCGCCATTGTTGGTCGAGTACGCTAATTTAACGTTTGATAAATAAGAAGATTCCCAATTGATTTGCCGCGTGTTTCCGCCTTGCAAATAATCAGATGCAACAGGTGTTAAAAGTCTTAATTTTGCAACTGAAAATGTGCTGTTGCTTGAATCTTTTATAACTGAGTTTGTCACATCCGAAATTCTAACGCTCATCTGGTTTGAATAGATTGAGGTATCAATTGTCCAAGCATAAGTTCCTAATGATGCATTTACAGACGCAGAGATAGTGAACCAATTTTGTCCTGTATTTGTGGAATATTCAATTTTAATATTTGCAATTGTTGGGCTTGAACTCCACGTAATATTTTTCGTTGCTCCGGTCTGCCAAATTTCACCACCGTTAGGAGAAGTAACGGTAAGCGCAAGAAATGAAAACTGTCCGCTTGTACTTACAATATTTAAAGATGAGCCGGCATCACTAATACGGATCCTTCCGGTTGAAGATGATAAGGAGGAAGGAACCGTCCAATTATATATTCCGCTTATTGAAGGATAGTTATTAACTATCGTATTCCAATTTGCCCCGTCGTCGGATGAATATTCAATTTTAATTTGTGTAACGCTGCTGCTATTTGTCCAGGTGATTTGTTTTGTTGAGCCTGCTAAAATTATTTCTCCAGCAACTGGAGAGGAAATCTGTACAGAACCAATTTTAAATGAATTGTCACTCTGATCAATAATAGATGGATTTGAAGCATCAACAATTCTAACTAAAGTAGTTGAAGAACTAAAAGCAGCATTCAAAGCCCAATCATAACTCCCTGAAACTGCCGGATAGGATGAAACAATTGGAAGCCAATTCAATCCATTGTCTAAAGAATATTCAAGATTAATATTTGTAATATTACTACTTGACCAGGTAACAGATTTTGTCGAACCGGACTGCAAGTACTCTCCCCCGTTTGGAGATGTTAAGGCAAGTGAAGAAATTGTAAATAATCCTGAACTGTCTTTTATTTGCCCTGTTGAAGCATCACTTACTTTTATCCTCGCTTGCGTAGAATTCAGATTACTCGGGATAGTAAAATTAAAAGTACCGGTGGCGGCATTAATAATATTCGATAATGTGTTCCAGTTACTTCCATTATCAGTTGTATAAGCGATTCTAACATTATTAATCCCTTGCGAAGTCCATTTAACAGTTAAAACTTTTCCAGCTTGATAGAAACTTCCTGCAAGCGGTTCAGTAACCGCAATTTTCCCAATAATAAAACTTGATGTAGAAGAATCTTGAATAGAAGCAGTAGTTACATCACTAATTTTTACCAAACTTTGTGAGGATGGTTCATTCGGGATCGTCCAAGCATAGGTTCCTAAAGTAGCATCTACAGATGCAATGATGGATTGCCAAATAGAGCCGTTATTTGTAGAATATTCCAACTTTACATTTGCAATAGCTGAACTACTCCAGGTTATATTTTTCGTTGTCCCAATCGTCCAACCTTCATTTAAATTTGGAGATGTTAGGTCAAGTTTAAGAATACTGAATGTCGCATTACTTTGATCAAGCACATCCGGAACTTCAGCATCAACAATTCTTATTCGGGCAAGTTGAGTAGGCATGTCACTTATCGTCCATGCATAAGTACCAACCGAGGCGGAAACATTATTCGCTAACGTATTCCAGTTCAATCCGTTGTCTGTAGAAACTTGAATATTCACCAAAGAAATATTTGAAGCAGACCATGTAATATTTATCCGCTTACCAACCTGTAATTTTTCTGCTCCATTGGGACTTGTCACACTAATTTTGGCAAAAGTGAAAACATTATCGCTTATATCATAAATTTGATTATCCGTAACACTCGAAACTCTAACACGAGCGAGTGAAGAAGGAGTTAACGTATCCGGAATACTCCAGTTATAAGTTTCAGCGCTTGCATTAAGATTCGAGGCAACCGGAATCCAATTTGTGCCATTATCGGTTGTGTAATCAATATTGATTGAACTGATCGTTGAAACATTTAACCATGTTATCGTTTTTGTATTTCCAACCGCCCATTTCTCACTTCCATTAGGAGAGGTTAATCTAATAGAACCAATTGTGAAATAACTGTCGCTATAATCATTTACTACAGAATTGCTTGCATTACTAACACGAACTCTTGCCAATACTGTAGGGTCATTCGGAACGATCCATGCATACGATAACGCGGAAGCTGTTGTTGAATCAACAATTGTTTTCCAGGTTGAACCGTTATTAGTTGAATATTCCAATTTAACTTTTGAGATTGAAGAATGAGTTTTCCAGCTGATTGTTTGTAAACTTCCGATAGGGAAATTTTGTCCGCCATTTGGAGAAACGAGCGAAAGAGAGCTTATAAAAAATGTGTTGTTGCTGGTATCGGCAATTTCAGAAGCCGGAAAATCTGCATCACTAATTCTAACTTTGGCAAAATTAGTTGGCGTATTTGGTACTGTCCAATTATAACTTTGAGCTGCGGCAGGGGTAGAACTTGTTAAAGTAATCCATGAAGAACCGTTATCAGTCGAATACTCAATCTTTGTATTGGTAACATTTCCGCTGTTCCAAAGAATTTGTTTTATGCTGTCAACCGGAAAATATTCTCCTCCTAGAGGAGAAACCAAATCTAATTTTTTAATAATAAAAACAGCATCGCTTTGATCGAGAATATTTAGATTGTCTGCATCACTTATGCGGATTAAAACTTGGTTTGAAGGGAAGTTGCCTACTGTCCAGTTATAAAATCCCGTGTTTGCTGCCGTGTTGAATGCGATCGGAATCCATGTTGTACCATTATTTGAAGAAACTTCGATAGTCACATTTGCAACGTTTGAAGAATTCGTCCATTCAATCCGCTGCGACAACCCTTTTTGTAGAATTTCAGAACCGTTTGGAGAAATAACAGAAAGACTTCCAACCTTAAAACTGTTGTCACTTATATCATAGTTTGTTGAATCATCAGTTGAAACAATCCTTATTCTTCCGTCTGAAAATGAAAAGCCGGGAAGATTCCAACTTACACTCCCAAGATTTGCATTCACTGAATTTTGAATAGCATCCCAGGTGTTTCCATCATCAGTAGAGTATTCAATATTAATTGTATTTATGGAATTTGATGTCCATGAAATATTTTGAGTTGATGTAGGGGCAAATCCCTCTCCACCGTTAGGAGAAGTAATTTTTAATGATGAAATAGTAAAAACATTATCGCTCACATCATTAATTGATGAAACAGTTGCGTCGGAAATCCTAACTTTTGCTTGTGCAGTTGCTGAAGACGCAACTCTCCAAGAATAACTTCCACTGCCTGCTGATAGAGGATTACTGTTTATAAAATTCCATGTTGAACCATTGTTAGTAGAGTATTCTAAATTGATAAGATCTAAATTTGTGGAGGTCCAAGTAATCGTTTTAAAAGAATTTGCAAACCAATTCTCACCACCGTTTGGTTTTGTTAATTCAAGAGAAGTAATTAAAAAATTGTCACTCGTATCCGAAATTTCCGGAACAGAAGAAAGACTAATTCTAACATTTGCTGTTGCTGAAGGAGTATTCGGAATAGGAGTCCAACTGTAACTTGCTGGTGTTGCAGGCAAATTTGATACGATTGTTGTCCACGCTCCTCCGCTGTTTGTTGAATATTCTAATTTAACTGTAGCAATATTTGAGCTAGCTGTCCACTGAATTGTTTTTGCTCCACCGGTTTGAATTTTCTGATTTAATGTTGGACTTGTTAAAATCAACCTTACAATTTGAAAAGATGTATTTGATGTATCGGCAACTGAAATATCAGTAAAATCGATAACCCTAATTTTAGCTTGATTTGTCGAAATTGTATTCGGAATTTCCCAAACAAAACTTCCTGAACTTGCAGCAGTTTTATTAATAACGGTATCCCAGGAAGCCCCGTTGTTAGTTGTAAATTGGATTTTTACATTTGCAACGGCATCGCTCGTCCATTGAATCTCTGTGAGACGTCCGGCTTGAAATATTTCTCCTCCATCTGGCGTAATCACCGAAATAGATTTTGGCGCCGGTGAAGAAGAGGCGTAACTCATTTCCCAACTACTCTTGCCATAAACTAAAGTCACTAGTAGAAAAAAAGAAAAAGTAAATTTTAAAAATATTTTCATATAATTACTCTCCTATTCACCTATTGTAGATGTGAATATGATTTCCATTCAGAGGCATACTATTAATAATTTATTCTGATTACCGGAGAAAAAACTAAATAAGAATTAGTCCGGTAAAACGGTAAAGGCTTGGTCGTAAATCTGTAAGACGTAAAGTATCGGAAATCAAATCCAAATGTATTATTCAGCATAAAAAACATTTTAAATCCAATAAATCCATAGGATTCAGTATAGTCATAGCTAAACAACGTAGAAAGGTTATGAGCTAGTAACCCGCCTTCACCGGAAATAAACACTTCAGCTAATAAATTATTTTTGAATTTGCCTTTACTGTTGGTTTCTAGGTCTGTTAGTTTTATCTGATCCGGATCAAGTAAAAAATGATAAATGTCATACGAAGAAACACCTAAACCAACACCTAAAGCTCCGACATCCGAAAAACTGAGTAATTCTTTTTTTCTTACAAAAAAAGAAAAATAGTTTCGTTGCGAATAAAATTGTGTTAGATAATTAAGTCTAAAATCTTTGGTTTTATATTGTGTTAAACTTAACATTCCTTGAAGCGTAACCTCGATGTCAAGCATATCATCCCAAAAAAGCCTTAGGGGATTTCCCATTATTTTGAAATAGAGATTTGCTCCTGTATGAAATAAGCGTTTGGATAATTCTTCAGCTTCGATTCCTAAAACCGGTTGACGAGCGGGAAGCCCTGTCCCCATTTCTAAAATGTAAGTATTGTTTGGTCTATTATTAATGAGATAGTCAATATAGGTTACTTTTAGACCGGTAACATAATCAGGGTAAAACCATGCAGGTAAACTAATAAAATCATTCCCCCACCGTCCAATGGCAGAAAGTAAATATTTATTTTTTTGATTTGTTGTTGCATTCCAAAACATTAATTCTGGTTCAAAAAAATGAAGATAAATATCATAATTATAAGAATACTTGTTATCGTAAGAACTCTTTGTTAGATCATTTAAAGCATAAAACTGCTTTTTTAAGTCCTGGTACATTTCTTCACCAAGAACATTTTTGATAAAAACGTAATCATGAATTTCATCAAAAAAATAATCAGAACTGTCTTGAGTAACAAGTTTTGCTTCAGTAAAAAATCTTAGGATCTCAACTTCGTCATCATAGTAACGTTTTCGTAATTCAACAAAAACATTACCGCCATATATATCTCGCGATTTTTCAGTCAGAATTTCAAGAGTCGGTTTAATTCCTTGAATCATAAGAGCATTTTTAACAACAAAACGATTATAGATTTCACGTACGTACACAGGATCAGTTACGACCCAAGTTTTTTTAAGGTCATTAAATGCCGTGGTATTGTATTCCAAATTCCGGTAAATTTTTTCAAGCCGAAGTTCTTTTGGATCTGATATTTTTAGCGGCGCAAATTTAGGAATTGCAACTGTCTGTTCAACGGGAGTTTGAACAAGCGTATCCACAAGTGTGGGGGTATTTACTAAACTGCTGTCACCCGAAATTGCTGTTGTTGCTAAGGAATCTGTCTCCTGTGAATAAAGATTCTGAAGAAAAATCACAAATAAGATGATAATAATTTTTTTCATAGAAATCTCTAAAATCCGTATCGATATCTTATTGAAAAATATGAGGCTCCTTCTTCAGCTTCCCATTCTTTCACAGCCCGGAGAAATGGTGCCGAGATGTAACTCGTCTCAAATCGAAAAGAATGGAGTGAAGAGAATTCTATTAACTTCATCCAAAATTTAACAGTTAATTGATTATCAAATATTCTGAAACTAGATCCGAAAAAATCATTATTCTTTGGGGCAAAATTTAGGTACAATGTTGCAGTAGGTTGAATCTTATTGTAAACTTGATTGATAGTACCGCCATTAGTGTAGTTAATTTTTTGAATGTTATAATTAGCAGCGCCAATATCTATTCTAAACCTCAATGTCATCTCTTCACTTGTATTCCAATAAAAGGACATAGAAGATTCCCACTGTTGTGGAGTAAAATATGCGACCAGTTCCCCTTTTTTATCAACAAATTTTACAGAAGGATTAAACGCTTTGGTTGCTCCAGAAGCTAAGTAAAAATTAACAAATGGTAAACCATATGCTCTTGAAGCACTTATATCCAACACTAACCCGGATCCGACATTAAGTTTTGGCGCGGTTACAAAAACAAAAGGTAAACTACTGATAAGGCTGGAGGTGTTGAGTTTTGTGCGTCCCATTAATCGCGCATCAATAATAAAATCTTCCAAAAGATTTTGCGAAGCGCTGGAAATAGTGACGAGAGATCGAATACCGGCAGTAAGTGACATTGACTGCCACGGATGAAGATTCAAAACTTTTGCCCCCATATCAATCTCAGCACTAATCGTGCTGTAACCTAAGTCCATATCCCTATAAAAAAAAGAAACATTTCCAAAACTCGCATCAATCTTATAATCAGTTACTTCTGTTTCAGGAGTTGCTCCTCGCGCTCTTCTAGATTTTTTTTGCGTATCAATTATAACTTTGGGATAATGATGGTTACTGTTTACCCGTTGAAAATTAAGAAAATCCTGGTTGTTTTTACTCGAAATACCTTTGCTTTTATTTACTTGGTCATCAACCTTAATACCAAGAAGTTTAACCGGTTCATTATTATGAATCAAGAATTCCGCTAACTTAAATAAAGCAGCATAAGTTTCAGGATGACTAAAATAAAGCTCTTCAATATCCTGGAAAGTTAAAACAACATTCGCTTCTTTTGAAGATTCAGAAGAAGATGTTCCGAAAAAGTCACCGGTAGAAGCCGCCTTATCAATGGTTTCTCTTACTTGCAATAAAGTTGTAGAATCAAATTCAGAATTCTCTTTCATGAAAATAATTTCGTAAGAATAGGTGTCCGTTGAGTTGAAGTTAAAGGGAGATTTTTCGTTAGTTCGAGGAATATTTTGTAAATCATTTAACTTAACTGAGCCAGCTTGGAACATTATTGAATAAATGTCCAAGTAGTTTTTATCCTCGGCAAGTTTCCGTTCAATTTTACTGAAAGTGTTTTTAAGATTAGTTTGTGCAATACTATTCGCAAAAGCAAATAGGAAAAAAATAAAAGAACCAGCAATTATAGTTGATTTTCTCACAAGCGATCGCCGGTTAATAGTTAATTCTTAAGATCGGAGAAAAGACCAAGAACGAATCATACCGCCAAGGTTCGTATTTTTTCTTATCAACTCCATATGTATTGAAATATCTTATATCAAAACCGAAAGTATCGCTTAACATAACTTTTATTTTTACACCAAAATAACCGAAGCCACCCTGTACATTATAACCAATTAAAGTATTTAAATTATGTTGAATTAATCCTCCGGTACGTGAGACTCCGAAATCTACAAAGGCAAAATGAGAAAATTTACTAAATAGGCTTTTTGTCCCATCTAAATCTGAAATTTTAGCAGAAGCGGGGTCGTATTGTAAATGATGAATATCCGGTGAACCAATTCCGCCGCCAAGTTCAAAATCCCCAAAATCAAAAAGATTAAAGAGATTTCTTTTTTTCAATTCGATTATGAAATAAGTTTTGTTTGAATAAAAATCAAATTTTGTAAGATATTTACCATAATCTAACGCTTTTGTATTATCAACAAAAGTATATTTCGATTCAATGCTTAAATCAAAATCAGTTAAACTTTCGTCGATATATTTCATAACATCACCTGAAATTTTAACATAGAGCGCTTTCCCGGAAACATATAACGGTTTTGCGGGTGGAGTACCTATAAAAGGTTGGCTTGCCGGAAAATTTGTGCCAAGAGAGACCGAATACGTATAATTTTGTGGATTATTACTGACATTACTAAAAAAGGTGACTTTCGATCCAACGATATATTCATTTGCATACCAGCCCGGCTGCATGATACGTTCGTCTCCCCATTTTCCAAAAATGGAAAGCAGGTATTTATTTCTGGAATTACTTGTCGTATTCCAATACATAATTTCAGGGTCTAATAGATTAAGTTTTAAATCAAAATAATAACCGGTTTTTACATCATAATCAGTTTTTGTGAGGTTGTCATAATAGTAATCACGGTTTCTTACTTTATCATAAATTTTATCATTTAAAACTTCGCGTAAATAGAAGCCGTCAACAAAAGGGTCAAAAGTAAATTTAGGATTAGGCTGATTTATTTCTTCCTCAGGTAGGAAAGCAAAAAACTCTATTTCATCATCATAGTATCTTTTGCGCACTTCAATTAGAATGTTCCCCTCGTAAATATCTTGTGTTTTTTGTTCAATATAGTCCCGGGTGACTTTTTTATCATTTATTCTAAATGCGTTTCGAACGACAAAACGATTGTAAATTTCTCTTATAAAAACCGGGTCATTAATAATCCACTGTTCTTTTAAATCATTAAAAGCAATAGTATTGTACTCTAAAGAATTGTAAATCTTTTTAAGATGAGCAACGGTATTAGAATCGGTTTCCTGAGAAAATCCGTTTTGAAAAAAAACTAAAACCAGCAGAAGTAAATTAAATTTTTTCATAATTAATAATCTCACTTTTAAAATTAAAATCCATACCGGTAACGAAGTTGTACAATAGCTCCGCCATCTTTTGCTTCCCATGCGCGTAATTTCCGTGCAATAGGAGCAGAAATATAAGTCCCCTCAAATCTAATTATATGGCCGCCACCAATTTCTACAAGTTTCAGCCATGAAGTAAGCGACGCCTGACTATCGAAAAAGCGAACTTTACATCCGTAAAACTCACTATTGTCAGATATGAAATTAAAATAAAAATTAATCACAGGATAAAAATTATCCTGAATTAACTCCTTTTGAGAAGTAGTTTTAGAATTTCCACTGTATGTCCCTTTCCAAATATCGTAATAACCAGCTCCAACATCCATTCTAAACCGGCTTGTCATTTTATCGCTTGTATTCCAATAAAAAGACATAGTCGCCTCAGCCTGTGAAAAAGAGAAATAAGCTTCTTTATCCGCCCCTTTCGGAACAGTAACATCCGGACTTGAAAAAGCAGGTCCACCGGCATTTAAATAAATGTTTAAAAATGGAAGTGAAAAAGGTCTTGTAATTTGAACATCAAAACCACCGGAAGTACCCATATTCAATTTAGGTTTATCAGCGGCAACAAATGGAAGAGAGCTCATCATCTTTGCGGTATTTAATTTAAGTCGTCCCATCAACTTTACATCAATCATGAGAGCTTTATTCAAATCACTTTTTTTATCGGAAATGTTGATTAATGTCCTAAATGCTGCAGTAAATGGAGTTCCCTGATAGGGTAATAAATTTATAACTTTTTCGGTGAAACCGTATTCTACACTTGCTCCACCCATGGCAAAATCCATAAATTCGTGAGAAAAACTAATTTGAGAAAAGCTTGCGTCCAACCTGAAACTTGTTTTAACTTCTTCCAGAGCAGCCCCTCTTTTAGCTTTAGCAACAATTTTTGGCTTTGGATACCAATGTAAATGGTTAGTACGCATAAAATTGAGATAATCAGTATTATCTCTGGAAGAGATTCCCAAGCTTGTTTTTATTTCTGTATCAGGATTAATCCTTAACAGTTTTTCAGGAGGAGCATCTTCATTCTTTTTTATATAATCTGTAACCTTATTAAAGAGAGCTGAATACTGATCAAAGTGATTTAACTTTAGATCATACATATCTTTAAAAATAAAGTCTCTTGTAATATCAGTCTGAGGTCCACCGCCACCGCCGCCAAAAAATCCCCCTTCTGCAGCGCTTTTATCAACTCTTTGTTCAATATAGAGAAGCTCCAGAGAATCAACACCCACTGCATCCATTAAAAAGACGAAACGGTAGGTCGTCGTCTCATTTACTTTAAAGGAAAAAGGTTCATCATCTTTCCGAGGAAGACTTGTGACAGATGAAGGCAATGCAATCGGACCTGTAAAATCAACGTAATGCAAGTTCAAATATGAACTATCTTTCTTTAATTTTAAATCAATTTTACGGTAGAAATCATCATACGTTTGAGCATCAGCAACAACACTGTAGAGTATGAGATTAATTAAACAAAAAGCAAAATATTTTAGTCGCATAAAAGTCTCAATTAAAAGTAATGATTATCTAATTATTGTAGCCCGAAATTCTTTTTTAACATTATTTTCAAACTGTGTAGAAAAAGTCAAAGAGATCTTTATATCCTGGCTTTGCCCGACGGGGATTGCTGAATAAACATCTTCATTTATTTGCAGAACTAAATAACTAAAACTTCCTGCATCGTAGTTAGTTAAACCGTTGACCAAACCTTCAAAATCGCTTGTTACTCGATAATTTTTAAATTTGGGTTTTACAACAACAAATCCGGTTGGAGTATTACCGATATATGTAAATAAAAATTCTCTATCCTTCGGATTATCGATGCTAATATAAAATTCTTCCCCTTTATCATCTTTATTAACAGTTTTCCATCCAGCAAACTCTGTCAGTGATGGCTTATCAATAGTAATCTGCCATGAGGACTTAAGAATTTCATTTTTTGCATTTTTAAAAGTGAACTCCTTACCGTTGTACATCCCGGTAATCGCCAATTGTTTACCAACAAACTCTATATTGTTTAAAACTGTGTCTAAACTTACAATGGGACCAACTCCCGTAAGAACGGTTCTTCCACCATCTTCAATTTTGAAAGAGTATGCATTGATATCACCAAATTCAACTGTAGCAAAACTAAAAGTGCCCTGCTCTCCATAAAAATATTTGGGTCTAAGGTTAACAGCAGAAGCAATTGTGGGATTATCAACGTTTACAAGATAAAAGAATTCTTTGGTAAGACTCCCCAACTCACCGGATGCCTTCACTGAAAGACGGATATAAAAAGATCCGGTTTGTTCAATAGACTCTTTAATAAAAAGGATAAAGGTTGTACCTCTTCCTCCAGATGTAGCTTTTGCAAAATCTTCTTTTTTAGGTTTTTGTGTGAGGTTTTTACATTCACGAATTTTTTGAAGGCTGGCATCTAATAAATCGACAGTATAATCGATCCGCATAATATTCGTTAATACAAATGGTGGCACATCAAAATTTTGAAATGCGGCGGCTTTAATAGTGTCTTTAACATCTACTTTTTGAGCTAACGAAAAAGTAGAGATTAAAAGTATAAATAGAAAAAATATTACTTGTTTCATATAACTCTCTTTGATTTGATCAAAGTTATTATTTAATAACTAATTAATTTGTGAACTAAATCAAAATAAAAAAATAATATTTATCATAATCCCTGTTTAAGGGATTATGATAAATGTAAACAAAGAACTAATAGACTTCTATACCCTTTGAAACTTTACCACCTTGGCGTTTAGCGCTGATGGAAAAAGATTCAACAGGACTCTTGGCGGTTTTTTGTTCTCCGACCATTTCCTTTAATGCTTCCAGTAAAAATTCCGGTAAATAACTGGGGAGTTGTCTTTCAACTTTACAATAAGCTTTAAATTGAAAATCTCCAGCAGTTTCAATTTTACCGACTAATTTACCATTTCCATCATCAGATCTTACAATTTGGAAACTCTCATTACTGGAATTAACAGTCAAACCTCCGTCAGGCCATCCGGCTGGTTTACCTGAACCGGGGGCTACATCAACATGAAACTCTACTGATTTTTTTTCTTCATCCGAAACAAGTCCGATTGGCGTCATCACAACGACAACTTCTTTGTTTTCCGGATCGCCAAGATTAAAATCTGTTTTTGCCTGAGGAATTGCAAGCAGTAGCGGACTTTTATAAGAGGTGGCCATACTACTCAACATTTTATGACGTACTTCGTTCTGAGCCTCTTCAAATTCATCTCGCTCTGTTATAACTACGAGTAACTCCGTAAGCAAAACAATATAGAGGATAAAATAAACTAAACTCTTTTTCATTTTTGTTCCTCTGCTTGGTTAAACTTTAAAACTTTGTTTCAATTCATTCATTGTTTTCATGTATTCATTTCTTATTCCGGTAATTTTTTGAGTTAATCCGGCAATTTTTTCTACATAAACATCAATTCCTTTGAGTTCTTCAACAGCCATAGCTCTAAAGGTATCTGCTTTATAAGTTTGCTTCACCTCATTTACAGCAGCAAGGTATTCCTTATTCATGTGCGCTAACCGTTTTGATATCTGTGTCATTTTTTCAACATAGTCATCAATAACTTTTAGATCTTCATACGCAATTCCTTTCAATTGGGAAAGTTCTTGCTTGATTGTAGCTACATCTAAACCGAACTTTTCTACAGCCTTCGGATTATGTTCAGCTACAGAACCATGACTTTCTTCAGGTGTAAAAAATGTTACTAAAGATAAAATGAGGAGCAAGAAAAATTCTAGAAAAAGAGCAATCATAACCCAGTTAGGGTCAATTTTACCATCTGTTCCTAAAAGAAATTTTGGAACAACTGCAATCTTTCCTGCAACAGAACCCAGCCCCCTTAAACCAACAACGATAATAAGAACCGCGGCTCCCATATATACAATACCTTGTACATTGTTTGCATAATTTGGGATTACCGTATGAACCATCCACTTACCAAAAAATGTTTTTGGTGTATTCGCGGTTTTGACTTGTGTATTCACCTTTTATCTCCTTAGGTTAATTGATAAAGAATATTTAAATGAAAAGTACCTTTGTATTTTGAAAGCGCTTTTAATTTTAGCCTCCATAAGAAATATCCATAATTAGGTTAAAATTATTTTATAATAATTTAATTGAATACCTAGGAACAAGTTTAGGAAAATTTTTTTAATATTTCAACAACTATTTTAAATATTTTTAATTTTATTTTCCTCGAACCAAGAAAAGAACTCTCTTAACGCTTCACGTCTTTCAGGAGGAACATAGTAAAAATTTATTCCGCGGGGAGTAATCTCCCAAAATTCTTCATTTGTAGTATTAAAAATAATATCTTTTATTTTTTCAATCCTACTCATTGGTTCAACCGTCATATCCTGATAAATAATTCTTGCTAATTCCTTTTCCCCTTTTAGTAAATAGTAACCGGCTAACTTAACTTGTGCTATGCGCACTCCGATAAGAGAAATTTCTTTTGTGTCAAGCCCCTTTCCTTTCGACTCTTCGATCGGTTCATCAAGTTGAAGGAACTGCATCAAAAGAGTTTTATAGTTAGGAACTTTAAGATCATAAGCAATTTCATTCAACCTGCACAAGTCGTGTGCGGCGGTTTCAAGAATAAATAATACTTGATTTTTATTTGCTTCTTGTCCGTAGTACCTGAAATAAAAAGCAACTTTTTCAACATCTATAGGATTTTCAATTAATAATTCTTCACCTACGATCCGATAATGTTCAAGAGTGTTAAACGCCGAACGAGGATCTTTTTCTCTAATTGAAATCCGCAGATAAGAATTAAAATATTGAAAAGCGCAAGTCAAGGCTCCTTTATCTTTAATGTGTATCGCTTTAATTGCAATGAGTTCTGAATTAAGAAGCACACCTGAAGCAACATCTCTCAAAGTTAAACGCGAATTATTAAAAACAAGTTCCAATAGTCCGAATATTTTTCGTTCGATAAGAACTTTCTGCTCTTCAATTTGATTCATCACATATTGGGAATAACTTGAAAAATCAGGATCAAAATATTCTTTACCGGAAAGTTTAAACCATGCTTCCGGAAGCTGTGATTTTCTCCCTAAATATTCCTCAATAATTTCGCGCAATGTGTTGATACACAAAAGCGTTACTGCCCTGTCACCTTGATAAACCGAGTTAAGAGCTATATCTCCAACAAAATTAATATTCTGGGTTAGTTCGTCTTTCGCTTTAATTAGATCTGTTTCTTTCCCGGAAATAACTGCATCAATAATTTTAATTGATCTGATCTGAACATAGGAAAGAAAATTATTTGGTCTTAAAAAATTAAATACATAATTAAAATGAGGTAGTACGATCACCAGGCTGAAAATGATTAACAGTAAGTTAAATCCTACACTATAAAGCGTGACAAAATCCGACCGGATTGTGTTGGTTACTAAGATAGTATTAACACCGGTGATTATAAAAAGACCGATAACTGAAATATTGGTTTTATCGGTAACGAACAAATCCATAATTTTTGATGAATACTTGTTTGCCGCCAACTGAACAATAATTGCAACTACTGTAATTTCTATACCAAGGATGGAAGTGACAAGTTCTCCCAATCCGCCTAATGTGTTAGTTAGTGTCCCCACATCTTTGTTGAAAAAGAAATAAAACACTGATTCTAAATTTGCTTGAACAAGAAGTGAATCAATCCACCTGTTAATAAAATAGACAGTGAAGCTAAACCCTATGATCAACAAAAGGGGTTTTATCCAGGGAGAGGCATTAATTTGGGCAGTTACAACATTCTTTTTCATTAAATCCAAATAAAGTTTTAACAAAAATATCATTTACAACCATTTCTACAAACAAAATATTTTGTTATTCAAAAAAAAAACTTTAGTTTTACACAAAAATTATTAACCTTTAATTCTATACAGCGAGATAGAGAAGGAAAAAATGAAAAATACTATTTATCGATTAATTGAAAAGGACCTCTGCGGCTATTTGCCAAGGAGGATTTTTTGTATATGGATATCAAAGCAAAAATAATAGATGAAATCGGTCTCAGCCGGATCATCACCCGTTTCACCCATGAAATAATTGAACGAAACAAAGGCTCCGTTAATTTAACGTTGGTGGGAATGCGTACACGAGGCGAATTTCTTGCAAAAAGAATTCACGAAAAAATTAAAGAGATTGAAAAAGTCGAAATCCCTCTAGCTATCCTTGATGTTACGTTATACCGCGATGATTTTCGCGTGCGCTTAAAACAACCGCAAGTTTCTGTCTCCGATATAACTTTTGATATCAACGAAAAAAATATTATCCTCATTGATGATGTGTTATATACCGGGAGAACCGTCCGATCCGCGATGAGTGCAATCATGGATTTAGGCAGACCCAGTTCCATCCAACTTTGTGTTTTGGTTGATCGCGGACACCGCGAACTCCCAATCAGTGCAGACTATGTCGGGAAGAATATTCCAACTTCAATTAATGAAGAAGTAAAAGTAAAATTAAAAGAAATTGACGGCGAAGATGCTGTTTATTTAGTAGAAGAAAAATAAAAGGATAATTTAAAATGCCTCTTTCAAGCAGACATTTATTAGGATTAGAAACTACTCCAAAAGAAGATATCAAATTAATTTTAGATACGGCAACAACATTTAAAGAAGTATTGGAAAGACCGATTAAACGTGTCCCAACATTACAAGGAAAAACTGTCGTTAATTTGTTTTACGAAAATTCCACGCGGACGAGAATCTCATTTGAGCTTGCGGAAAAAAGACTTTCTGCAGACGCTGTAAACTTTTCTGTTTCAACAAGCAGTGTTTCAAAAGGTGAAACTTTTAAGGACACAATAAAAAATATCGAGGCGATGAAAATCGATATGGTAGTAGCGCGCCATGCTGCAGCGGGAACTCCACTCTATCTTACACAACTTTGCGATGCACACATTATCAATGCCGGAGATGGCATCCACGAACATCCCACGCAAGCTTTGCTGGATATGTATTCGATCCGCGAAAAACTTGGCAGGCTTGAAGGAGTAAAAGTTTGTATCGTTGGAGATATTGCCCACAGCCGGGTTGCACTTTCAAATATTTTCGGACTAAAAACAATCGGCGCTGAAGTTTCCGTTTGCGGTCCTGCAACAATGATCCCCCGAAATATCAAAGACCTTGGTGTAAAAGTTTTTTATAACATTGATGAAGCCATTCAAGAAAATGATGTGCTGAATGTTTTAAGAATTCAGCTTGAAAGAAAAGCAGGAAGTAATTTTCCTACTTTACGTGAATATCATACTTGTTATGGAATAACAAACGAACGATTGGAAAAGAACGGAAAAGATATATTAATTCTTCACCCCGGTCCAATAAACCGCGGTGTTGAAATTTCATCCGAAGTTGCTGATGGAAACAATCAAATTATTCTTCAGCAAGTAACCAACGGGGTCGCAGTTCGTATGGCTGTTCTTTATTTATTAGGAACTCAAAACTAAGGAAATTGAAAAATGAAAATCGCTTTGAAAAATTGTCAACTTGTTCACCCATTGCAAAAAATAAATAAAAAATCAAATCTTTTACTTGAACACGGAATCATAACAAAAATCGGAAATCTTACTACTGAAGATTTGAAGAACGCAGAAATATTCGATCTAAAAGATAATTTCGTTTCGCCTGGATTTTTCGATATGCATGTACACCTTCGTGAGCCCGGACGTGAAGATGAGGAAACCATACAGACCGGTTGCGATGCCGCTGCTCAAGGCGGATTTACAGGCATCGCCTGTATGCCGAACACAGAACCAACTTTAGATTCTGCCGAAGTAATTTCGCTCATAAAAGAGAAAGCAAAAAATCATTTAGTTGAAGTATTTCCTGTTGCTGCTGCAACGGTGGGACGAAAAGGAGAAATAATTTCTCCGATGGCGGAATTATTTAGTGCGGGTGCTGTCGGATTTTCTGATGACGGCGTTGCTATTAAAACTGCACGAATATTGAAAACAGCTTTAGAATATTCAACTATGTTTGATGTTCCAATAATTGAACACTGCGAAGAAGAATCGCTTGCAAGCGGTGCAATGAATGAAGGCGTTACTTCAACTTTTTTAGGACTTCCACCTATTCCCTCTGTTGCCGAAGACTTAATTGTTATGCGCGATATTTTGATGTCAGAATATACCGGAGGGAAAATTCACATCGCACATATTAGTACAAAAAAAGCTGTACAAATGGTTCGCGAAGCAAAAGCAAATGGGATTCGTGTAACGGCGGAAGTTTCTCCGCACCATTTTACATTGACTGATGAGGCGGTAAAAGGTTATAACACAAATACGAAAATGAATCCCCCGCTCCGTACGCAGGAAGATGTGAATGCGATGCTTGAAGGATTGAAAGATGGAACGATAGATTGCATCGCCAGCGACCATGCCCCGCATTCACTTGAAGAAAAAGAAATGGAATTTGAATTTGCACCCAACGGGATAGTCGGTCTCGAAACACAAATCGGATTGGCGCTTACAGAACTTTATCACAAAAAAGTTTTAACGATAGAACAATTGGTTGAGAAATTTGCCATCAATCCGAGAAAAATTTTAAATATCCATGTGCCAAAATTTGAAGTCGGTGAAACTGCGAACTTTACTATTTTTGATGTGAATGAAATTTGGTCGGTTGATATTTCTCAATTCAAATCGAAATCGAAAAACTCTCCATTTGACAAGCGATTACTGAAGGGCAAAGCAGTTGGTGTGATCAACAAAAAGAAAATGTTGTTGACCGGAAAATCTATAGAGATTTAGTTTCTGGAAGAATAATTCGGTTTCTTTTTTATAAAAGAATCTGATTTCAATTTAGAACGTTGAAATAAAATTCACCGAAAAGTTTTTGGTTGCAAGCGGATTTGGATTTGCGTCAAAATATATATTCCAGCTTGTCTGCTCAGCTAAATTTTTATTATAAGCAACAACAGAGCGCACTGCATTAACAATGCTCACCAATCTGTTTATCAGCATCGCCCCAACTACAAATTGTAAATTATTATAAGCGCGCTGGCTTGAAAGCCACATTCCACGATACTGGCGGCGTTGTGTTTCATTTTCCCATTTCCAATTCATTATATCTTTGTCAAACATTTCAGTAAATCTTTGTTCAAGCGCTTTTTCGTCGTTGTATTGGTCAATGTTTTTATAATTTCCAATCGTGGCAAAATAGTCGTCGTTTTTACTCGTTAAAGAAATTCCGCCGTAAGTTTGTGCATAGGATTTATAATTCTCTTTCTTCCAATCACCATAAGTATTTACGCCAAAATAAACTCCTAACAGAGCAGCATCTGCAATGGTGAAATACTTTCCGGATTTGTAATTGTTGGCGTATAATTCACCCATTCCCGGCAGCATGGCGGAATATAAAATTGCCAGAGCTATATTTTTTTTTGCCGGAGGATTTTCAAATAATTCTTTGCTGATACTTACGTCATTCTCTGGAATAATTTGATCGGTAAATACAAATTTGGTTGGTTCAAATTTATTTTGGATTGGACTGCTGAATTTTTGAGGAAAAAGCGCAACTGCGAACAGAAAGAGGAAGAAGATATTTTTCATGTTTTTTTTGATTGAAAAGTTATGATTTAAACTGCTATCCGTTCAACGGAAAAATTTCCCCCTTCAATCGAAGCGTTGCAATAATTTCCGAAAACTTTGTTTATCGTTATTTCACAAAATTGGTTTTGTAAATTACTATTAAACGGATGAAATACTTTAATATAATTTGATGTAAATCCTTTAATGATGCCATTATCCTCTGTTTCTTCAAAAAGAACTCTTTCCTTTTTACCGACGAATTTTTCGTGGAATGCAAATCTTTTTTTATCGCTGAGAATACGCAATAAGGTACTTCTCCTTTTTCGTTCTACTGTTTCAACTTTATCTGGTAACGAAATTGCCTTCGTATCCGGACGTTCGGAATAAGTAAAGACGTGCAAATATGAAATTGGTAAATCTCTCAAAAAGTTATATGTCTCTTGAAAATCCTCTTCGGTCTCGCCCGGGAAACCGGTTATCACATCAACACCGATCCCAATCTCTGGATTAACATTCTTCAATTTTGTAATAAGGGTTTTATAATCCTCAGTGGTATAACGGCGCTGCATAAGACGAAGAATTCTGTCGCTGCCGCTTTGCAACGGAATATGAAAATGCTTGCAAATTTTTTCTGTTGATAATGTGAGAGTAATAATTTCATCGGTCAAAAGATTCGGTTCAATTGAACTAATACGGATTCTAAAATCTCCTTCGACTGAAACTAATTTTTTCAAGAGATGAAAAAAATCTATTGCAAATGATTTTCCGTAATCACCAACATTTACTCCGGTTAATATTACTTCCTTATACCCTTGCTCTATAATCAACCGAAATTGTTCGAGGACTTTTTCCGGTTCTAAACTCCTGCTTGCACCGCGAGCCAAAGGAATTGTACAATACGTACATTTATAATCACACCCGTCTTGTATTTTAAAATATGCACGCGTTCTTGAATCAATATCAGTAGAAGAAGCGACACCAAAGCTGTGGTCAAGTTCATCTTTAGTGGAAGTGTAAATGCATGCAAGTTCTTTTTTTTCAAAATTATTTAGATACGAAAAGAGATCAAATTTTTCGTTGCTTCCCAAAACTGCATCTACTCCCTCTATTTGTGAAATTTCTTCAGGGCGAAGTTGTGCATAACAGCCCGTAACAATAACAAAGGCTTCAGGATTTATCCGTAGCGAACGACGTATCACCTGGCGGCATTCTTTCTCAGCATTTTCAGTTACCGAACAGGTATTTAAAACATAAACATCCGCATGATCGGAAAATTCAACAACCGAAAATCCGCGGATAGTAAACTGTTTACCAATTGCAGCGGTTTCTGAAAAATTTAATTTACAGCCTAGTGTATGTAATGCAACTTTTTTATTCATACTCTTTAAAACCGTAGAGACATGGAATACCATGTCTCTACTATAAATTAACAGTGAAGTTCACCTAAGTGACTTATTCCTGCGATTGTTTCGGTGGCGCAAGACTTTCTTCCGGAAGTTCAAAATTCGGGAAGTCTGCCGAGTTTACCGTAACGGTATCCGCAGTCATTACATCTTGCGGAGTCATTTTTTCGAGTTTATGCAAGGAAATGAATTCCTGAATAAACGCTTCACCCTTATCTTTTAAGTATGCTAAAGCGCTCAAAACGATTTTCTTATTTTCTTTATCAAACTCAATAACTTCTAAATCAATTTGAGAATCAATAGGAAAATGAACCGTGAGATTTTTAATCTTAGCAGTTGAAAGATGACTTGAAGGAACAAATCCGTCAACATCAAGAGGAAGTTCTACGATCACTCCTTTTTCTATTATACGGACAACCTTAGCTTGTGTTTCAATTCCAACGGCATATGATTTTTCAAATGTATCCCATGGATTATCTTGAATTTGTTTGTGACCAAGAGAAATTTTTCTTTGATCAACATCAACAGAAAGAACAAGAACTTCAATTCTTTCTCCTTTTTTTACAACTTCCCCGGGATGGCGGATTTTCTTAGTCCATGATAAATCGGAAATGTGAACAAGTCCGTCAACACCAGGTTCAAGCTCAACAAACACTCCAAAGTTGGTGAGATTTCTTGCAATTCCAAAATGTCTTGAGCCTACAGGATATTTTTGCATCAATTCTTGCCACGGATCCGGTTCTAACTGTTTAATTCCAAGAGAAATTTTCTTTTCCTCTTTATCTAAGCTAAGTACAACTGCTTCAATTACCTGTCCCATTGCAACAACTTGCGAAGGATGTTTGATATGCTGGGTCCAGCTCATTTCGGAGTTATGAATTAATCCTTCAATTCCTTTTTCAATTTCGATAAACGCACCGTAATCAGTTAACGAAACTACTTTACCGGAAACTTTCGCTCCGATCTGTAATTTCTCTTCGATATTCTCCCAAGGATGTGGAAGAAGTTTTTTCAAGCTAAGAGAAATTCTTCTCTTTTCTGCATCGAAATCTGTTACAACAACATTAATCGTTTCATCAAGTTTAACAACTTCGCTAGGATGATTAATTCTGCCCCAGCTTAAATCGGTAATGTGAATTAATCCATCAACTCCGCCAAGATCAACGAATACGCCGAAATCGGTAATTGCTTTAACGGTTCCTTCGAGGATTTGACCTTTGTCAAGCTTGTCGAGAATTTCTTTCCGCTGATCTGCCATTTCTTCTTCAACAAGAACTTTATGCGAAACGACAACATTTTCAGTAGGAATATTGACCTTAACAACTTTAAAATCCATCATTCTTCCAACGAATGCATCAAAATCGCGGATCGGGCGAACATCAATTTGTGAACCCGGTAAGAATGCTTCCATTCCCATCAAGTCAACAACCATACCGCCTTTAATTCTACGTACGATCTTACCTTGAATAATTTCACCTGTATCATGAGCGCGAACAACTTTTTCCCAAATTCTGAGAAAGTCTGCGCGTCTTTTACTAAGAACAAGATTTCCTTCTTGATCTTCTACGCTTTCGAGTACAACTTCAATTTCAGCGCCAACCTTAATCGGTTCATCAGCCGAGAATTCATCTTTAGGAATTTGACCTTCAGATTTGAATCCGACATCAATAATTACAGTATCTTGTTGAATTCTTACGATAGTTCCCCTGATGATTTCGCCTTCTTTTACATCGCGGAATGAATCGCCGTACAATTTAGAGAGGGCGGAAAATTCTTCCTGCGAATATTCTTCATCATAAAAGAATTTTTTCGCGCTGTTGAATTCATCAAGGAGTGATTTTTTTTTCTTTTCGGACATTTAGACTCCAAAAAAACAATTATCCGTTCTTACTTTCCAAGCCATCAAATGAAAATAAAAACAGAAAATTTAGTTTGACATTTTTAATTAACGATGACTTATAAAACTTTTATTTTTCAAAATGATCTTCAAGAACACTTTTCATTTCTTCCATAACCCATTGCGGGGTTGAAGTTGCACCCGTAATTCCAACGGTTTTAGCGCCGGTAAACCAGGTAAAATCAATTTCTTCTTTCGATTCCACAAAAAACGTTTTGGCATTTACATCTTTTGCTATTGCATAAAGAACTTTGCCGTTACTGCTTTTTTTGCCTGCAGTAAAAATAATTACGTCATTCAAACCGGCAAATTCGCGAAGTTTTTTCTCACGTCCGGAGACTTGTCCGCAAATGGTATCCTTCGCATGGAATTCTACTGCTTCATCTTCAATTGTTTCGATGACAAGTTCTTTAACTTTTTCTTTTAAAGCGGAAGCAATTAAAGCGAAAGTCTCTTTATCCATCGTCGTTTGTGAGAACAAAACAGTCGGTTTTGAGAGATCAACATTCTCCAACGCTTCAGTTAAACTTAAAATTACAACCGCTCTATCCTCGGTTACACCACTTAAACCAATTACCTCTGCATGATCTTTCTTCCCGAAAATTACAATCTGATAATTTTTATCAACGAACTTTTTAATTCTTTCTTGAACCTTTGTAACCACGGGACACGTTGCATCAACCAATTCAATTCCAAAGGTAACTGCTTTTTTATAGGTAGCAGGCGGTTCACCGTGAGCGCGAATTAAAACTTTACTTCCGTTAGGAATTTTTTCAAAATCTTCAACCGTAATTGTCTCCAAACCAAGTTTTGCAAGACGTTTTACTTCAACAGCGTTGTGAATAACATCGCCAAGTGAGTAAAGTTTCGAGGACGTCTGCAATTCTCTCTCGGCAAAATCTATTGCCCGTACAACGCCCCAACAAAATCCGGCAAATTTATCAATACTAACGATCATTCTTCATCCATTCATCAAACAACATTCTAATATTTATCAATCCCATCGTTCATTTATCTTGCTCAAAGTGCGGTCTCTTTTGTTCCACAACTTTATATATTTCTTTATAAATGAAATTCACCTGTTCATCTATCGAAAGAGAGGAAGTGTCAACACCAATTGCATCTTTAGCTTTTTGCAGCGGACTTTCTTTTCTGCTCGAATCAATTTTATCTCGATTTAACAAATTTTCTTTTACAATATCTTCGGGAATATGCTTTCCTTTTTCTTGCATTTCCTTAGTTCTTCTTTTCGTCCTCTCGTCAATTGATGCAGTTAAAAAAAATTTTACATCAGCATTCGGGAAAACGACCGTTCCGATGTCTCTTCCTTCCATTACAATTCCGCCTAAAGCGCCGATCTGCCTCTGTTTTTCAACTAAAATTTGGCGGATTTGCTTTATTTTACTTATTTCGCTTACGTTACTGTTAACTTCCTGACTCCTAATTTCTTCGGAGAGATCAACTTTATCCGCAAAAACTTTAGAAACCCCATCCGTATAGGTTAATTCGATTTCAGTTCGTTTAAGAAGTTCAACAATTTCCGGTTCATTGCCGGTAATATTATGTTTTAGCGCAAGAAAAGTAATTGCCCGGTACATTGCACCGGTATCCAAATAGAGGTATTCAAGCTTATTTGCAAGAAGTTTTGCAGTCGTGCTTTTTCCCGAACCGGCAGGACCATCGATAGCGACAATTAATTTTTTAGACATCGTACGAAAGTTAAGGAATTATCAAAATATTTACAATTTTTCATTAGAGAAAAACGTCTTTTCAATAAACTTCCTTCCCACCGAGTTCATTTTTAATATAATTAAAGAGTTTATTGTCCGGCAACTCTGTCTTTTTAGGAGAACCGACTGATTCTTCCTCCATTTTTAGCTCTTTATCTTCTGCTTCAATGACATTAAAAGTTAATTTTGTTCCGAATATTTCATTAGCTTTTTGAGTAAAATAATCTTGATGTTGTAAAAGAATTCTTTTCCCAAAATCGTCTTTCAAGAGAATATTTAAAGTTGTCTCGTTGAGACTAACCGGGGAGATTTGCCCCATTATTTTCCCAAAAAGTAATTTCTTCTCATCCGTAATTGCAGAGACGAATCCTTCCCACTGTTTAACGACAGAATCAAAATTAAAAAGCCCATTCTCAGATTCGGTGGAAACTTTTTCAACAGTTTGTTTTATAACCGGTTCACTCTTCACAAGTTTTGGAGTGGTGGAAGGTTCGCTTACCTTTGATTCAATCTTTTTTTCAACATACTGTTTTGGCGGTTCTTCATTTTGTCTTACAGAAACGCGGGTTTGTGCATCATGAAGGCTGTCTTGAATTTCCGAAAATTTCCCGGAATTTACCATCCCGACTAACTGCGAAATTGTTAGTGTTGATTCCAAACCAATGATAAAACACAAAGCCATTTCAATTTTTAATTTATAATTTACAGCATAACGAAGCTCGATTGAGGTTTTTGTGAGAGAGTTAATAATTCTAATTAAATCATTTTCAGAAAAAACATTCTTGTTCGATTTATACATTTTTTTATAAACTTCTGCGGTTTCAATAAGTGAAGTTGTGCCGGAAATTTGAACAGTTAAAATATTTCTGAAATGTTCTATCAATCCTTCAAGAAAATCAGTAAAACTCCATCCGTTTTGATAGATTTTTTCAGCTAAGGTAAAAGCAGCCTGATAATCTTTCGTTTTGATCGCATCGGAAACCTGGAAGTATAATTCATCATCAATAAAGTTGAGAATTTTTATTACCGTTTCATACTCAACTTTTTCTCCGCAAAATGCAACAACCTGATCGAAAAAACTCTCAGCATCGCGAAGTCCGCCATCTGATTTTTTCGCTATCAGAGTTAACGTTTTATCATCAATGGAAATTTTTTGATCGTCGGCAATTTTGTTTAACAAAGTTTTTATTGTGTGAACATCAATTCTTCTAAAATCATAACGCTGGCAGCGTGAAATAATTGTTATCGGCACTTTGTGAATATCGGTAGTCGCAAAAATAAAAATAGTGTGAGAAGGCGGTTCTTCCAATGTTTTCAATAAAGCATTGAAAGAATCTTTTGTAAGCGAGTGCACTTCATCAATAACATAAACTTTATACTTCCCTTTTGTCGGTGCATATTTTACCGAATCGCGAAGCGTGCGAATGTCATCTATCCCACGGTTCGAAGCGGCATCAATTTCAATTATATCCATAGATTGTGTTGATTGAATTGATTTGCACATTTCGCATTTATTACACGGTTCTGCATCTTTTGGATTCTCACAATTTAATGCTTTGGCAAGAATTCTTGCAGTTGTAGTTTTACCAACCCCGCGCGGACCGGTGAACAAAAAAGCATGCGCAACCCGTCCGCTTTTTATGCCATTTTTTAGCGTGTTCGTGATATGCTCTTGCCCTACAACTTCATCAAAAAGCTGCGGGCGGTATTTTCTTGCAGTTACTACGAATGACATGTGAATTCCTAATTTTTGTTTCTGTCACAATTTATTTCAATTTTTTAATACTTGGGTTATTTAACAAAGCTTTTATTTGTTGAATTGCCATTTGATTCAACTGCATAAGTCGTTCAGGCTGCTTTTTCCCTTGCGCTATTAAGAGGGCGTTAAGACTCTCTAAATTTGAAAGGACAACTAACTGCTCTAAAGTTGCTGTATCACGTATATTTCCAGCTTCGGCAGGGTTTTGTAACCGCCATTGTTGTGCGGTTTTTCCAAATAAGGCTACGTTTAATAAATCAGCTTCGTTGGCATAAACAAAATTAATTTGCTGTTTGGTTAATTCTTTTGGTATAAGGTTTTCTTTAATAGCATCGGTGTGAATGTGGTAATTCACTTTAGCCAAAGTGCGTTGCAGGTTCCATGTTAATTTCAGCCGGTCGTTTTCATCATCTTTTAGCCGCTGAAATTCCTTGATGAGGTAGAATTTGAATTCTGCACTGATCCAAGAAGCAAACTCAAAGGCAATATCCTTGTGCGCAAAAGTGCCTCCGTAACGACCGGCTTTTGAAACCATGCCGGTTGCGTTGGTTGTTTCAATCCATCGTTTGGGCGTTAACGAAAAACTGTTTGCCCCTGACATACTTTTAATTCCATCGAATTCGATGGAATTAAAATTTGGATTATTGAATTGCTCCCACAAACCTATAAATTCTATAGTACTTCTATTCCGCATCCAGTTTTGGAGAATGTAATCACTACGTTCTTTATCTCGGTAACGGGCTATATCGGTAAGGCTAATATAGTCCTGTTTCTTTTCTTCATAAAGAAAGACCTCAGTTCCTTTTACATTAATTGTTCTATTTTTTGCCATACGCTATTTTAAATTATGGTAAAAATGCCATAGTTAAATTTTATTTTTAAAAGTGGTCGAATTCCACCCCTTTAAACCTCTCGAATTCGATAGGTTTAAACATAACTGAATTCCGTAACATTAAAATCATGGTGGTTCAACCGCTCACGCAATCCGGAATATACTGCATTGATTTCACCACACTTCTTCTCCAACCCTTTTTCCCGAGTCAATTACGCTATGAAGATTCGATTTTTTTATTCCGGATATCAACTCTTCCAAGTTATATTTTTTACCCTCGACCGGTTCAACAATAATTTTATCATTTTCCAGTGATAGATTTACATATTCATCTTTCCTAATTCTTGATTGGGAAGCAATAGCTTTTGGGATTCTAAGCGCTAAACTATTTCCCCATTTTTGAATTTTGATACGCATATTTAAACCTTGCTTTTGTTTCTACAATAAAGATACATAAGACGTCCAATTTTTACGATATAAATATTGATACTTTCACTCTTTTCTTAAATAAAAACTGAATCCGCCAAAAACTCTGTTAATTCTTCTAAATATTTTTTATCTGTTTCACTAAAGGCACTAAATAGATAACTGTCCAAATCCAACACACCGATAAGTTCATTTTCTTTTAGAATCGGGACAACAATTTCAGAGTTTGAACCGTCGTCGCATGCGATATGCCCCGGGAAAGCATTTACATCTTGTACAATGATTGTTTCCTTTTTCAATGCCGAAGTTCCGCATACGCCTTTGCCAAGTTCAATTTTTGTACAAGCGACTTTCCCTTGAAATGGTCCAAGATAAAGTTTTTCACCATCAAAAAGATAAAACCCAACCCAGCTTATTTTTTCAAATGTCTGTTTTAATGCAGCAGCACAATTCGAAAGATTGGAAAGCAAAAGATCATCTTTGCTTAAAAGAAATTTTATCTGCCGTAGCAAAGCAGAATATTTTTCTGCATCAGTTAAGTTTAATCCTATTTTAAACTCTTCCGTCATTTATTTCTTTTTCTTCGTGATTACTTTTTTCTTTGCGACCGTTTGTGTTTTTTTCGCAACAGTTTTCTTAAACACATACGGAAGAGCCTGTTCAATTCTTTCAATCGGAATGATGGTTAAACCGTCTTTCACCTTTGGCAGAATTTCTTTCAAGTCGATCTCGTTATCTTTTGGTATCAACACGGTAGATATGTTACTCCGTTTTGCTGCAATAAGTTTTTCGTTCAATCCGCCGATTGGTAAAACTTTTCCACGCAGAGTTATTTCACCGGTCATAGCAACATCGGATGAAGTCGGTTTACCGGAAATTGCCGAAAGCATAGCCATCACCATAGTTATTCCGGCAGATGGTCCATCCTTTGGAATAGCGCCTTCCGGTAAATGAATATGAATTTCTTTTCCTTTAAAAAATTGTTCCGGAATGCCCAGTTTTTTTGTGTTCGAACGGATATAACTCAGCCCAGCTTGAGCAGATTCTTTCATCACGTTGCCGAGCTGACCTGTAAGCGAGAGTCTTTCTTGTCCCGGCATAATTGTTACGTCAACTTCTAAAATTTCTCCACCTACGCTAGTCCAAGCTAAGCCGGTAGTACTTCCGATTCGGTTTTCTTTTTGCACCGTCTGTCGTTTGTATTTTGGAACTCCAAGAAATTCTTCAACTTTTTTCTCGTCAATTGTTAAAGGGATTTTATTTTTTCCGTTGGTTCCGTTACTCGAATTTCTTAATACGATTTCTTTGGCAGATTTTCTACAAAGAGAAGCTAATTCCCTTTCTAGATTTCTCACGCCCGATTCTCGTGTATAACCTGAAATTACTTTTCTGATTGATTCATCACTTATCTTTACATTCTTATCCTCAAGTCCATGTGCTTTTATTTGCTTCGGAAGCAGATGGCGTTTTGCAATTTCAAGTTTATCATATTCCAAATAACTCGGAAGCTCAATTATTTCCATTCTATCCTGAAGCGGAAGTGGAATAGAGTAACGAACGTTTGCAGTAGTAATGAACATTACTTGCGAAAGATCGTAATCAACTTCTAAATAATGATCTTGGAAAGTGTGGTTTTGTTCGGGATCAAGAACTTCCAACATTGCAGAAGAAGGATCGCCGCGAAAATCATTGCTGATCTTATCAATTTCATCAAGCAGAATTAAAGGATTTACCGTTCCAGCCCGTTTCATCGCATGAATAATTTTGCCCGGCATTGAGCCGATATAGGTTTTTCTGTGCCCGCGGATTTCTGCTTCATCACGAACTCCGCCGAGGCTTATTCTAACAAATTCTCTTCCAATTGCGCGGGCGATTGATTTACCGAGAGAAGTTTTTCCAACTCCGGGAGGACCAACAAGACAAAGAATCTGTCCCCGCATTTGTTTTACTAAATTAAGCACGGCAATGTGTTCAATAATTCTTTCCTTCGGTTTTTCCAATCCAAAATGATCTTCATTTAAAATTGTTTCGACATGCTTAATATCTAAATGGTCTTCCGATTTTTTGTACCAGGGAACATCTATCAGCCAATCCAAATAATTTCTGATGACTGTAAACTCAGGAGACATCGGAGGAATTTTTTGGAGTTTGTTCAGTTCTTCAATAGCTGTATCATTCGCAAGTTTCGGCATTTTTGCTTTTTTAATTTTGTCGCGGAGTTTGCCGATTTCGGAATTATTATCCTCATCTTCACCCAATTCATCCTGCAGTATTTTTATCTGCTCTTGAATGATGAATTTACGCTGAGTCTTCCCAATATTCTCTTGTACTTTTCCGTCAATTTCTTTTTCAATTTTCAGAATATCAATTTCTGAATTCAGCAGTTTTATTACTTCGTAAAATTGGTCCTTAATTTCAGTTTGCACAAGAATTTTCTGCTTCACCTCAAGTGACTGATTAATATTAGCTGCCGCATAAAACAGTTTCCTATCCGGTTCTTCAATTGCTTCAAATGCATTAATAGCTTCAGATGGAATGTTCCGGTTTATTTTAACATATTCTTTGAACAGACCTGTCATCTGGCGGACGAGCGCTTTCATTTCATGGTCATTTTCAATTTTCGGAATGATCACTTCAATTCTGGCTTCAAAAAAATCTTTGTTTCCGGTAAACTCAATTATTCTTCCTTGCAATAAACCATCAACTAAAATTTTCATTAATCCGTTCGGCAGTTTTAAGATTTGAACGATACGGGCAATCGTTCCTTCCTGATAAATATCTTCTTGACGCGGATCTTCTAAGTTTGATTTTTTTTGGCTCGAAAGAAAAATAAATTTGTCCCTCTCAACTGCGGCATTGGCTGCGCGAATTGACTGCTCTCTTCCCACCAAAACGGGAAAGATCATGTACGGAAAAATTACAATATCTCTTAGAGGTAAAACCGGAAGTATTTCCGGCAGATTATCAATTAACAAATTCTCGTCTTTAGGTAAATTTTCAATTTCAACGTTCACGTTCAAAAGTTCTCCTTCTTATCAAATTTCGGATTGAAATATACCAAAAAATAGTGGAGAAGTAAGAATGATATTTCTCCCTTTTGCTGGGGGAAAACAATGGTACGCGGATTTATTAAGATCAATTATGATTTTTTTATGATTTCAAAATTCCGATCTTAATTGATCTTAACAAAATCATGACTAATCTGCGTCCCATTGTTTTTTGCTTTGAATTATTCCTCTTACTTTATTGTAAATTGCATCCGTACTTTTTATATTATTCGGAGTTCCAATGATTACTGATCTAATTACCGTTGCCAAAGAAGCGGGAGAAATTATACGCGAAGGATTTGGAAAGAATTTTTCAATTGAATTTAAAACCAATGAATCGAATTTAGTAACCGAAATAGATAAGAAATCTGAAAATCATATTATTGATTTCATCACAAAAAAATATCCAACACATAGTTTGCTTACGGAAGAATCCGGTGAGCATGATCATCATTCAGAGTATGTTTGGGTGATCGATCCGCTTGACGGCACATCAAACTTTGCGCATAGTCTGCCGATTTTTTCAGTCTCAATCGGCTTGCAGAAAAACGGTGTAACCATTGCCGGAGTTGTTTATGATGTTATGCGGAACGAAATCTATTCTGCAGAACTTGGCAGCGGCGCTTATTGCAACGATGTAAAAATTTCCGTTAACCAGAATGATAACTTGCGGAGAAGTTTTTTGGTTACCGGTTTCCCCTACAACATCGAAGAAAATCCCGACAACGCTATTGAAATATTTATTGAAATGATCAAACGAACGCGTGCGGTGCGCCGTCTTGGTTCAGCGGCAATTGATTTTTGCTATGTGGCAAAAGGAGTGTTCGACGGCTTCTGGGAAGTGCATCTCCATCCATGGGATATTTCCGCCGGGAAATTAATTGTTGAAGAAGCCGGCGGAATTGTTACCAATTTCAATGGAGATAAAATTGATATTTTCTCAAAACAAATTTTGGCCTCCAACGGAAAATTGCATAAACCGCTAATGGAAGTGATAAAATCTGTCAAAGCATAATTTGTAAAACTATTTTAATAAAATCATTTTCTTGGTTTCAACAAACTCATTTGCTTTTAACCGATAGAAATAAATGCCATTAGACAAGCTGTTAGAGCTAAATTCCACTTCATAATTCCCGGCGGGTTTTTCTTCATTAATTAGTGTTGCAACGACTCTACCAAGCAAATCGTAAACTTTTACGGTAACAAAAGATTGCTGAGGAACAGAGTATTTTATTTTTGTATTTGGGTTGAAGGGATTTGGGTAGTTTTGGAATAAAAAAAGTTTCGTAGGAATAGGAGTATCACTTTCATTAACAAACGTGACTCCGCCGTTTGTGGTTTTTAGAATTGTTCCCGACCAACCAGCAGCGTATCCAGTAGAGGAGTCAACAAAAAAAATAGTATTAATGTGTTCAATTGTACCAGAGTTCTGTTCCGTCCAAATATCTCCGCCATCAGTAGTATGTAAAATGATCCCATGGTGACCAACGATATATCCATTCTTATCATCGGTGAAATTAATGTCTTTTGGTAAAAAAGAAAAAGGTAAATTGGATGAATTCAAGACCCAGTTTTCACCACCATCTGTTGTTTTAAATATTGAATTATAACCGGACACAAATCCTGTGTCAGAATTAATAAAAAATATTGAACTTAATAACGTAGCCCCACTTGGTTTGAGCGACCAACTTAATCCCGCATCTGTTGTCTTGATTATTGTTCCATACAAACCCACCGCATATCCTATTAGAGGATCTGAAAAGAAAATTGAAAGTAAATAATCTGAAACCCCACTGTTTAGAGCAAACCAACTTTCTCCATTATTTGAAGTTTTAAGAATAATTCCGAGATCACCTACGATATACCCAGTAACAGAATCTGTGAAAATTACCGATTGCAAACCGTGTTCAGTGCCACTATTTTTCTTTAACCAATCATTGCCACCATTTGTTGTTTTGATGATTGTACCCCGGCTTCCTACTGCAAAACCAGACAACCTATTATTAAAGCAAATTGAGTAAAGAAATTCTGGGCTTCCGCTATATAACGGTATCCAACTATTTCCACCATTTGAAGTTTTAATAATAGAACCATAATCTCCAGCTGCGTATCCAGTATCAACATTTACAAAGTATATAGAATTTAGATTATTGCTGGTTCTATTTGTTAAATTAGTCCAATTCATACCCGCATTTGTAGTTTTTAAAATTGTCCCTCCACGACCAACAACAAATGCACTGGACTGATTAATTAAAAATATATCCTCCAAAATATCTACAGATTGACTAAATAAATTTATCCAATTAGTGCCTCCATTTGTTGTTTTTTGAATTATTCCCCCGTCTCCGACGACATAACCTGTATTTAAATCTGAAAATTTTACACAAAAATATGCTGCAGCAGGCAAATTTGCTTGATTAATCCAGTTATTGCCACCATCCTCGGTTTTAAGTATTGCGTTAGGCCAACCAACAGCGTATCCTATGTTTGAATTGACGAAATAGACCGACTCTAAAGCTGAAATTGGATATGCTGGTCCAAATATAACTGTCCAATTACTTCCTGCGTTTGTTGTTTTCAAAATAGTACCTGAAGAACCGTGCAAACTGCCTCCAACAGCGAAACCACTGTCTTTATCAATAAAATATATCGATTTCAGTGGTCCCTGATATCCAGTAGAAATATTTGTCCAATTATCTCCTCCATCAGTTGTTTTGAGTATCTTTCCCTCTGCAGCTGAAGCATATCCTATGTTTGAATCTGTAAAATAAACTGAGTATAAATCAATAGTGACTCCACTATTTTGAGGTAACCAGTTATTACCACCATTTGTAGTTTTAAGAATAGTCCCTCCCCAGCCAATACAAATTCCTTTTTTAGCATCTAGGAAAACAACTGACTCCAATTTGAAATTTGTTCCACTTGACTTTTGTTCCCAATTAAAACCTCCATCTGTTGTTTTAAATATTTGTCCAAATTGTCCGACTATTACTCCAATATTTTCATCTATGAAATGAACACCACTAATAGACTTTATTATTCCATTAGGTAACTGAGTCCACTGAGCCTGAACCGATGTTGATAAGATTATTAGCTCGCTGAATAAAACTAATTTGATAAATAAGTATTTCATTCACTGATTCCTAAATTCATTTGATTAAAATCATTTTCTTAGATTCAACAAAGCTCAGTCCCGAACTTGATTCGGGATCATTTGCTTTTAGCCGATAGAAATATACACCATTAGACAACTTGTTCGCATTAAATTCTACTTCATAATTCCCGGCTGGTTTTACTTCGTTAACAAGTGTTGAAACTTCTTTGCCAAGTAAATCATAGACTTTTATGTTAACAAAAGATTGCCAAGGGATAGAGTATTTTATTTTTGTGCTGGGGTTGAAAGGGTTGGGGTAGTTTTGAGAAAGCTGAAAATTATCTGGTAAAGGCGGAACATTCTTACGTACTCCAACAATATTCCCAACTAAATCAATTTTTGTTTTATCATACCAACAATGATTGGAACAATCAGAAAGGTAGTATTTCCGGCTGAATAAACCTCTTGTCTCATCAAACCATAGAGAATCAAATTGCTGATCCCAGTAACGTATGGAAAGCAAAACAAAGGATGTTGGTCTATACCTATAGACTGGAGTTTGTGTTAAAGCAGGAAATTGCCACATGTCAGTGCTCGCGTAATGCACTTTAGGTGGGTTCGCAAGTAACTCGTGGTTCCCAATTAAAGATTCAGTTAAGATGAAATTATCTTTTTGCTGAACCCAATAAGTTGTATCCGTTGTATCACTTAAATCAAAATAAACATATCGTCTAAGAATATTTGTATTGCGTTCTACCAGCCATTCAATCTTGTTGCAGAGTAACGTTGAATCAATTATTAAATATGAAATAGTGCCGCTATCATTTTGGGCAGACTCAAAAATGCCTACCCAATATGTAGTATCTGAAAACTCAAAATTGTAATTATATTGATTCCACTTCGCCAATGGGAAAACATCATAAAACTCTTCAGAAGTTGACTGTTTATTATTCTGAGCAAAACTGTTACCCAGAAATAGTATGTAAATGACAACTAGATTAAGAATTTTCATTTAAAACCTCTCTATTCTATTTAAGCAAAATCATTTTCTTCGTTTCAACAAACCCATTTGCTTTTAACCGATAGAAATAAATGCCATTAGACAAGCTGTTCGCATTGAATTCTACTTCATAATTTCCGGTGGGTTTTTCTTCATTAACAAGTGTTGCAACTGCTCTGCCAAGCAAATCATAGACTTTGATGTTAACAAAAGATTGCCGCGGGATAGAATATTTTATCTTTGTACTTGGATTGAATGGATTGGGGTAGTTTTGAGAAAGGAAATGCCCTTGGGGCAATATACTTTTAGTATCATCTTCAACAAAAGTTACTCCACCGTTTGTAGTTTTAAATATTGTCCCATTATCACCACACATCCAGCCGACATGTTCGTTTATAAAAAACAAATCATTTGCTAACGGGTATTTCATCGCTGAAGAATTCCAGCTTGTTCCACCATCTGAAGTCATTAATATTTCTCCCCCCTCTCTTAACACCCAACCGACATTTTTGTTAATAAAAAATATTGATGCTGTGAACTGAAAACCAGAAAACGAAGATTTTTTCCAATTCATTCCACCGTCAGTCGTCCTTAGAATACTGCTCGATGTTCCCGCAGCCCAACCATTCATACTATCAACCATAAATATTTTGGTTAAGTTATTTGATGAAGTGTAATTTAATATCCAACTGTCTCCAAAATCGGTAGACTTGTAAATGTATCCACTGCTGCCTATACCGGATCCGGCAATAAATGTAGTAGTTGGATCTGCAAAATCAATATCATAAATTCTGTCTACGTTTGGAGGTAAATCCAACTGAGTCCAGTTATTACCGCCATCTGCACTCTTTAATAGCTTCGTGCCTACTGCGAAACCGTTCAATGAATCAAGAAAAATGATATTATGAAGATAACCATCAGTACTAAATACTGACCATGATTCTCCACCATCTGTCGTTTTCATTATTCGGCTACTACCAACCGCCCATCCATTTGCTTCATTAATAAAATACAAAATATTTAAAGGGTTATAATTAGGTATCGCATTTCGAGATTGTTCCAACCAAGTATTTCCGTTGTCCGTAGTCTTATATACAATATCGAATTCGTAGTGTTCTGTAAACCCAAGTGCCCAACCAACATTTTCATTGACAAATAAAATATCTTGAAAAATGATAGAGTTATCCCCTTTGTTAAGTGAAATCCAGTTTATTCCATCTGAAGATTTAATTATTGCTCCTCCTTCTCCTACTGCAACTATATTTGATAAATTTAACAAGCTGATGGAAAATAGATTATTCTTGTTTTCCGTTGAAATCCAACTTGCACCGCCATCAGTAGTTTTTAATATCAAAGGTTTTACTTCATTTGGAGAAAAAGATTGACTGACAGCGAATCCCAGCAACTCATCAACAAATTTAACCGAAGTAATAAATAGGTATTCATTAAAAGTCTGCTGCTTCCAGGTTAATCCTCCATCAGCAGTTTTCATAATTATGCCGTTTCCAACAACATATATTTGCTGTTGATTAACAATATCTAAAGATCTAAGATAAAAATAATTTTCATTTATAACTGTCCAGTTTTCACCTCCATCTGTAGTTTTAAGAATAATCCCGTCACCGACAACCCATCCATTCATTGGATCAGTGAATTTAATATCCGTTAATTCCTTTTCGATAGAAAAAGAAGTTTGTATCCAATTTAGCCCACCATCGGTTGTCTTAAGAATTCTACCTTGACTTGGGATTCCAAATTGATTACCCACAATCCATCCATTATTATCATCGATGAAAAATACTTTGCATAAATTAAAACTGAATGTCTGCAATGTCCACAAATTGCCTCCATCATCAGTCTTGAACAGCCATCCATTGTATAAGTCCCCTGAATTATCATGAGCTACTGCAAATCCCTTTTGCTGATTTAAAAAATATATCGATCTTATTTGATGAACTGAATTTGCAATGTTACTTTTGCACTCCCAATTAAGTCCACCATCAGTTGATTTAATAAATGTTGAAGCATCACCAACAGCATAGATTTTGTTCTCATCAAGAAGCACGACGTCATTTAAATTATTCCCCTGCGGAAAGGGAATCTGTAAAATCCAGTTTGCTTGTGCTAGGATTAAATTGTTAAGTAAAAGTATTATCGTCATTATTGTTCTCATTATATTTCCTTCTGAAACTTATTTGATAAATACGAGCTTTTTGTTTCGACAAAATTGCCACTCTGCAAATGACAGAAATAAATTCCGTTTGATAATGCTGTAGAATTGAATTCCACTTCATAATTCCCGGCAGATTTTTCTTCAGTAACAAGTATTGCAACTTCTCGTCCAAGCAAATCATATACTTTCATATTAACAAAAGATTGCTGAGGAATTAAATATTTGATTCTTGTTGTTGGATTGTTAAATAACCAACTAAGGGCAATACTATTCATGACTGAACCAACATATTGTTTTAAAAAGTCATTTTGAATTTACATCTAACTAATCGAATACTGGCTTTAATTTGTATTGCATTAATCAGCACGTTTTAGCTCAAAATTATCTAACCAAACATCCCACGGTTCTCCGCCATAAGGGATGTTCGTTTGCACATAGCAACTTACATTAAGATCTTGAGTAAGCGGTGGAGCCGTAAACGTAAATGTGTAATTTTGCCAAGTTCCAACAGAAGACCCGTTTATAAAAACAGAAGTTGGAGTGTTTGCGCCTAATTGTATATCGGTTCCCAAGCTAACTTTAAGGGTTGCATTACCAGGCAGATTTTGTACTAAATAATAAAAAGAAAAAACATAGCGTTTCCCAGCAACTACCGAGGTATAAGGTATGTACTGCCGTAAAGAAGCCTGTGGTCCTAATTCGACAAGATAAGAATTTCTCATCCCTTTCAATGCATGCCTTCCACTCTGATGATTCGAATCACTCACAAAAAAGACATTGTTTTCAGTTAACCAATCTGTCGGACGATGGAATGAATCATAAGACTCAAAATCGCCGTTCAAAATTAAATTCTTATAAAATGTTTTGCTTGAAGAAATATTGCTCCCCCCTAATTTCCCAAACTCATTCATGACATATACCCTGTAGTAATATTGTGTTGATTCAAAAAGTTCTGTATCAACAAAGGAGGTATCGCTTATGGATGTGGCAACATAAATAAGTGTCCCGGTCGTTTCATCCAATCCTGGGGTAGTGTGCCGAAAGACTTTATACTCTCTGAAATCAGTAGCGTCTGTTGAAGACCATCTGAGGGCGATGGATGAGGATGTAACATTTTTAATTGAATCAAGGTGAATGGCTTTTGGCAATAACAACTCAGAGAATGTAACATTGCTTGCTACTGCAATTTGCTTATTAATTTCTGTAGAAGATCCATCGGTTAAATTCTTTGAGATAGATAATTGGTAGTCCCCTTTGGGTACATTCGATATGACAAATTTGCCCGCAGTATCTGTTACTGCTGAATAATTTGCAATTTTATTTAGACTTACTTGCGCATTTGGTAAGACTGAATTGTTGTAAACTATCGTTCCGCTAACCGAATAATTCCCATCAGGTTCAGTTATCTTTTCTTTGCAACTAAAGACTAAAACAGTAACTAAGAACAACAAAACGTTGATTAAAAGTGTCTTCATCGTCAGGACCTCCCAAATTATTACTCAATATAAAATAATTCACCGGAACCAGGAGAAATTTGCAAACTGATAGTATTCTTGTTTTCAATCTGCGAGCTATCCCCAGTTTCTTTTGCAAACTTAAATATATAATAGGAGTTATTCAAGGTGATTGTGAAATTTGAATTTGCTCTTACATCCTTATTAACAATTAACAAATACTTCCCTTTACTGGAACTACTATTTTTTTTATTAAAGACTCCAATTAATATTTTGGGATCAGCATTTGTCTCTCCATTATTCAAAATCTCTTGTATCAGACTATTAGATTGATTTCTTTTGAATAGTGTCTGAGAAATATCTTTTTGATTGTTTGGATAATCAGATGAATGAATAATTTCTATCGATTCAAGAGTTAATAAAGTTTTCCCTAGAGTCTGAATTTCTTCATTTAATCTTTTTACCGGAACAAAAAATGGTCCATGTAAAGAGTCAACCACTGTATCATTATCAACAAAATTTTCAAGTATCCATGATCTGTAACCAACCTCTTCCCATGATTTGGAATACAAATAGTAACCTATTCCTTTTGCTCCATACGCTAATGCAGAATATACTTGAAACCTTATTTCTTCAAAAGTTGGTTTCTTGTAACTTAAGTGTTCGCTTGAAATGATTATCATCCAAAACGGAATGTTATATTCAATCGATTTTTTCCTAATGATATCCAGATTTGAATAATAGTCTTTCCTAAAACCACCAAACTCACGTTTGAGCAAAGGGTAATGGTCAAAGCAAAGTACCCTTGGTTTGAATTCTTGTGAGGAAATGAAAGCATCTATGTAATTTTCATAAGCTTTTACATCAGGAGTTCCCTCCCAATAAGTCGGGAAAAGATTTACAAAATCAAGCTTTTTATTAAATACAGAATCAGAACGAATTTGTTTTACCATCCTATTGATGTCGGCGTTATCGTCATTTGGGACAAGATTTAATGGAGTGCAAGATTTTCTATTTCTGCCCGGTTCATCCCAAAGGTTCCAACCGTAAACATAATTATCGTTAAATGCCTTTAGATAATTTTTTATTTGAATATTTGTTTCATCGTTTGAATTTGCTGTAATATAGTCATCATTGCACTCATTTGTAATAATTGCAAGCCACTTAAGTTTTGAATTTCCCAATTTTTCAAATGCCTCTTTTACTTTATAAGGAGCAGGCATCCAACTCAGATTTCCATTAATTAGAATATTTATTCCTCCTTTCTCAATAATCCTAAGCGAAGCGCTAAGATCTTTTGTTTTATCGGGGACATCGTACGCAAAAATGGGGAACAAATCTCTTGGATCCTTCCAATATTCAGAAGTATCAACTTTTTCTTTAGTTATTTGAGAGACTTTGGATTGAGAGATTTTTGCGAGGAGTGGATCATATGAATTTACGATCTTAGAAAAAATGAGATTATTAAGCCGACTAGAGTAGTTTAAACCTAAATAGGCTAATATTATAAAAGCTAAAAATGTTAAAGGTATTAGTTTTTTTTTATTCAATTTTGCCTCATTGAGTTTTAACAAAATTAGGAAATATCAATACTACCAAAAATGAATTCAAGATTATTTAACCAGTATCATCTTCCTCATCTCATGGTTACTGGCTGCAGTTAAACCGTAAAAATATATCCCACTTGAGAGCGAAGATGCGTTGAATGTAACTTTGTAGGTCCCCGCTTCCATCCAATTATTTACAAGTTCAGCAACTTCATCTCCGAGAAGGTCGTATATTTTTAAAGTTGTATGATTGCCGTCTGCCAACTGCCAACTGATTTCCGTTACTGGATTAAATGGATTAGGATAGTTCTGAAAGAGCTGAAATTTATTTGGGATCTTATTGTTATTTTCGTCAACGGCAGAAGTACTATTGGGCATTGGGTGTGCTTGAAAAAACTCCCACATCAGATCATTGGCGTTAATAACTTTAGATGGTTCGTCTCCCGGCAAATATTTAACACCACCGGGCCATGAATGCCCGCCATCGTGCGTCATATAAAAATGTATCTCCGAATTGTTGATACAGTTACTCCATTTAACATGTAAATAATCCTGATCGTTTTGAATCGTATCTTTTTTGAGGCAGCCGTTAACATTCATCCATACGTTAAAAACAGAATCGAGTGGAGGATTGTAATGATCGCTTACACCACTTCCAATTCCGCCGGTGTAAGGAACATTGGTATCATTGAAAGAATGAAAATGAATTATTGGAACCGCGAGTGAAGCATTGACTGTAGTTTTAATTACCATCGTTGCGGCAACTGGGGCAACCGCTGCAATTTTATTTGCGAGATCACTTGCAAGCCGGTAGCACATCATGCCACCGTTTGAAATTCCCGTGGCAAAAATCCTTTTTTGGTCAATATTATATTCGGTAGAAAGTTTTTCGATGAGTGTATCAATGAAACCGACATCATCAATATTAAACGATTCAGCCGCTCCACAGCATCCGCCGGCATTCCAGGTTCTAATCCCGAGTACTTTAACACCTTCCGGATAGACAACAATAAAATCTGCTTCATCGGATTTAATGCTTAGCTGAGATTGGTTCTCGATATTTACTGCGCTGCCGAATCCGCCGTGCAAAGCTATAATCAAAGAAGTTGGTTTCGTGTTTGCATATCCCGGTGGAACGTGAAAAAGATACGTACGTGTAAAACCTTTATATGTAAGCGAATCATAAACGGAATTGTAGTCACTTTTAAGTTGACATGATACGCTCGTTAAAAATATCGAACAAAAGATAATCGAAGCAATTATTTTTGTTCTCATGGTGTTACCTAATAAGAATTAGTTTTTTCGTAAACGATTTGTCCCCGGCGCTTAATTTGTAAAAATATATTCCGCTTGAGAGCGATGAAGCATTGAATGCTACTCTATATGTTCCCGCTTCCAACCAATTATTTACAAGTCCCGCAACTTCATTTCCAAGCACATCATAAACTTTTAAAGTTGCGTGACTTCCGACTGCCAACTGCCAACTGATGATTGTACTCGGGTTAAATGGATTCGGATAGTTCTGTTGCAATACAAATCCTTGCGGCATTTCTTGCATATCATTAATTCCGGATATTCCAGATGTTTTAAAAGTAATAACCGTATCGTTCATCGCTACGTTATTAATACTTTTCAAATTTTTTAATTGAATTGAATAAGTTGTCCCGGTTGCAAGTGCCGGAACTTTGATGAATATTTTAGAAACATCACCATTCACTCCCCACTCAATGCTTGTTGGGTTACCTATCGAATGATCCAAACTAAAATTTTGTGTGTTTACTGTTACGGTTGAATCAAGATACCGTGAAAAATCAATAAGTATTGAGGATGAATTCATGTCAGACACAGAAACAATTGAAGGTGCCATCGTCGTTTTCCAAATTTCCGCAGCATATTCCGGATGATCAATAAAAGGATTTCTGTTTTTCTGAATCGCAAAAACTGCGTTGTTTCGGTTTATTTCTTTTGTGCTAACCGTATCCAATATGCTCCACGAATACAAAAGATTTGCATACCAGGAAAGAAGTTCGGCTTTATTTGTTCCATTGCTAGAAGACCAACCGCTGTCTTCTAAATAATATCTTACCGACATATACATATGCCCGCGTGCTAAATCACCTTTATAAGCATCAATCGGTTCAAATACAGTTCCAACATATCCGGGAAAAGTATTTGATCCTAGCTTGCTTCCGTTTTTAGAAGTCCAAGTTGGAGCAGAAACGTTTCCGTAGTTATAATTACTTCTATATCCATTCACTTTTCCATCGGTCGGGAAAAGATGAAACATATCAGAAACCGGTGGCGATACTTCATTAAACCAACTTTGAGGCCATGAATGTTCTCTATTGTAACAATCACCTTCAACGCTGTAACTTCCGCATTGATCAGAAATAAAGGTAAATTCATACGGGGGTGTTCCACCCGGAATATCAGAATACATATCCCAAACTTTTCCGTTCGTTTTTTTATCGGTAGTCTGTAAGTGAGTCCACAATGAGGAATAACTAACAACAGTATGCCCTTTAATTAGATTATGGAGCGCAGTCCGAAGTGCAGTTCCGTATAATTTATAAGTTGATGTGTAATAATCATTTGTTCCGGCGATTTGCGAAACTTCCGTTTCCATCTTACTTGTTTGAACTGAGAAAACCTCTCCTCTCCCGGAGGATGCGCTTTGCGCAAGGTTATTGACGGATAGAAAAATAAATATGAAAATAATCCCCACATTTCTAAAAAGAGAACGAGTACAAACTTCCATTAACAACACCTTTCTTAACAATACGCCGGTTTCTTAAATTTTGGAGGACAAAGGTAATACATTTTCCAAACATTAGGAATGAGCTATGACTCTTCGGCACAAAAATCTTCTGCGCGGTAATTCAACTGGAATGTCTTGAATTCTCTTTTATAAAGAGAAATTTGTGTTAAAAGTGATTAATTGATATTATAGCATTCAATATTATTAAGTTTTTAGAGCAGATTAATACTATTGTTTAAATTTAAATATTCAAAAAAAGACAGATTAAATTACTCATGCAAAAATATTTTTTACTTTTCATTTTATTATTTATTACGGTAAGGTTTTCAAACGGACAAAATGAAAATCACAATTGGAAACCGCTAATAATAAACGATGCTCAGCGAATCTGGTACGACCGTTCTCAGCTTGATACTATCAACAATCCTGCTTTTGATATCTGGATTTTAGAAATGCACCGCCCTACACTTTCTCTTGAAGGGATATCCGACAATATCATGAGGACAAAAACTCTTTATATCGTTGATCTGCAATCATATAAATACGGAATTAAAAAAGTACTCTATTATGATCCTTCCAATCAATTAATAAAAAGTTTTCAATACAATACGAACAGTATAACCGAAGAGTATAAATTCATTTTCCCGATCATGGAAAATTCGTTTATGCAAAAAGTAATTGATGAACTACTTAGGTTGAGAAAACTAAAGGAATCACTTAAATAATTATGGCTTTTGAAAAAGATTTGTTTGTAAAAGAATCAGGAATTCACGGATTTGGAATTTTTACTTCAGTAGATGTAAAAGCTGAACTAGAAATTATGGTGATCAGAGGGGAAGTTATTTCTGAAACCGAATGTGTCCGCCGCGAAGAAGATGAAAATAATGTTTATATTTTTTGGAACGGTGATAATTATATTGATGTATCAAATACCGAAAAAATAAAATACATTAATCACAGTTGTTCATACAATTGCGAAGTGCAAGAACGTGATGATGAGTCGCTTTGGCTTGTTGCAAGTACTGATATTAAATCCGGTGAAGAATTGGTAATTGATTACGGATATGATGAAATATATGAATCTTGCACCTGCGATGTTTGCCTTATTGGTGAAGATGAAGAAAGATAACTTCATCTTTACCAATAAAACCTAATTACGATAATTATTCCGAAGCTTTTTCATCAGCTTTTTTTGCAGCTAACCGGGCATTTTTTCGATGTAGGTCGGTTAAATATTTTTTCCTGATACGAATTGCCGTTGGAGTTACTTCAACGTATTCATCATCAGTTATCCATTCAATCGCTTGTTCGAGCGTATGAATAAGAGGCGGTTCAAGGCGGATAGCTTCGTCTGCACCCGATGACCGCATGTTCGAAAGTTGTTTTGTCTTTGTTACATTCACACCCATATCATTACTTCGTGAATTTTCTCCGACAACCATTCCTTCATAAACCTTTGTTCCGGGATCAATAAAAAAGACTGCCCGCTCCTGCAGTTTCCACATTGCATAAGCAGAGGCAATACCGGCTTCCATGGCAACCAAGGCTCCGCGCTGACGCTGAATTATATCGCCTTTAAACGGTTCATAAGCGTGAAAATTATGATGGAGTATTCCGGTTCCTCTCGTATCATTTATAAATTCAGATCTGTATCCTATTAATCCGCGTGAAGGTACAAAGAATTCCAAACGAGTATTTTGATTAAAGGTGAGCATGTTTTTCATTTCACCTTTTCTTTTCCCCATTTTCTCAATTACCGTTCCGACATACTCTTCAGGAACATCAATGATAACGTGTTCAATCGGTTCTGAAACTACATCTAAAATTCGTTTCATAATTACCTGTGGTTTGCTCACTTGTAATTCATAACTTTCTCTCCGCATATTTTCAATAAGAATTGCAAGATGAAGCTCGCCTCTTCCACTCACTTTAAAAACATCGGCGGAATCAGTTATTTCAACGCGAAGACTTACATTTATTTTCAACTCTTTTGCAAGCCTCTCAAAAAGATTTCTGGTAGTAACATACTTCCCGTCAATTCCTGCAAAAGGAGAATTGTTCACCACAAAGTTCATCGTTATTCTTGGTTCTTCGATGGCAAGCGACGGAAGTTTTTCCGGTACCCGTTTATCCGTTAATGTATCACTGATATTTATATCTTCAATACCGGCGACAGCAACAATATCCCCGGCTGAAGCTTCTTTAATCTCAACTCTTTTTATATTTTCATAAGCGTATAGTTTAGAGATTTTTGCTTCACATCTCTCATCTTCATGAGTAATTAAAAGAACTTGATCTCCTACAGCAACTTTGCCGTGATGAATCTTTCCAATTCCTATTCTACCCAAATAATCGTTATAATCAATTGCCGAGATCAGCATTTGAAACGGCAGATCAGGGTTGGCTTCCGGAATAGGGGTTCTTGAGATTATTAGATCAAGTAAAGGAGAGAGATTCTCGCTTTCATCTTCAAGATGAACTTTGGCAATTCCTTGTTTAGCAATAGCATAAACGTAAGGGAAGTCAAGCTGTTCATCCGTTGCGCCAAGCGCTACAAATAAATCGAAAATTTCATCAAGCACTTCGTTGGGACGGGCATCTTTTCTATCAATTTTATTTATCACTACGATTGGTTTTATGCCCAACTCCAACGATTTTTTTAACACGAATTTTGTTTGCGGAAGCGGACCTTCAGCCGCATCAACTAAAAGAAGAACGCCATCAACCATTAATAAAGTTCGTTCAACTTCACCGCCAAAATCAGCGTGTCCCGGAGTATCAATTATATTAATTTTATAATCTTTGTAGAAAACGCTCAAGTTTTTTGCAAGAATTGTAATTCCCCGTTCCCGTTCGAGGTCGTTGGAATCCATAATTCTTTTTTCGACTTGTTGATTTTCTCTCCAAGCACCGGTTTGTCGAAGAATAAAATCTACAAGGGTTGTTTTACCGTGATCAACGTGAGCAATAATAGCTATATTTCTAATTTTTTCTAAGCTGAACAAAATGTACCTCTTTTCTAAGTTATCAGTTATCAGTCCGCCGCGGCGGATCAGTTTTTAGTAATTTGAATGTTTAGGTTGACAAGAGTTTTGATGAGATAAATCTGCGATCACATTTCCAATTTTCAATAAACTATTTTTGCGTTTAACTTTTCCACACAAGTGAATATCTTTAATTAATTTTCCCTTTTCCATCACCCTTCAACCATCACACTTCATCCATCAACTATGCCGGATGTTTAAAATATCTCCGTCTTTAACAAGATACTCTTTTCCTTCTAATCTCCATGTGCCGGCTTCCTTGCATTTTGCAAATGAGGGGTGTAAAAGATAATCTTCGTAGTGCACAACTTCTGCTCTGATAAACCGGTCATAAAAATCTGTATGAATTACTCCGGCGGCATCTTGAGCGGTCATGTTCTTTTTGATTGTCCATGCTCTGCATTCATCCTCTCCAACGGTAAAGAAAGATTGTAAACCAAGCAGTTCATAACTCGTCCGCAAAATACGGGTAAAAGCAGATTCTTGAATTCCGAAATCCGTTTTGAAAATTTCTGCTTCCTCTTCAGAAAGCTGCGTTAATTCATATTCAAACTGTGCAAAAAACGGAATAATAATCAAAGGATATTTTGAAAATTTTTGCTGAATATTTTTTATAAAGCTTTCAACTTCATCTTTGGTATTTTCATCAAAATTAATTCCGATAATGAGCGGTTTTATTGTTAAAAACTGATAGCCGGAAAGAAGCTTTTTTTCATTTTCATCAAGAACCATTTCACGCAAAGGAAGTTCCTTTTCAACATGAGTTTGCATTTTCTTGAAAAGCGTTAACTCTTTCTGAAGCTGGTCGTTTTTTAACTTTAAAACATCTTTGTGTAACTTTTCGATACGGTTTTCAATTAGTGCCATATCCGCAAAAAGAAATTCAGTTTCAAGAAACTCAATATCACGCACAGTATTTATACTCACTTCAGGATGAGGTACAGTGTCATTTTCAAATTGTCTTACCACATACAAGAGAGCATTATTATTTTTAACTTTATTCAGGAAATCCGAAGTAATTTTTACTTTATTGTCATCGGACACTTGTAATCCCGGGATGTCAATCACTTCAAGCGTAGCAAATACTTTACTTTTCGGATTAAAGAATTCCGTCAATTTATCTAAACGCACATCCGGAACTTTAACAACAGCCCTTGAAACTTCAGGTTTTTGTTGATTAAGTCCCTCCGAACTTTTCACCGATAAAGCATTAAAAAGGGTTGTTTTGCCTGAGTTCTGTAACCCGATTAACCCTATTTGCATGGGACCTCAAATAATTTATTAAAAATGGCTTCTAAATATAGTTACTCTGAGAGAGGGAAGCAAAAAAAGCTTTTCTGCTTTCTGCTTTTACCGACAAAAGTAAATGAAAAAAAATAGAAGAATTCCAGCTAAATCCTTTATTTATTATAGTAAGTTTTTTATATTGAGACCGCATAAGTAAAATAATGTTGGAGCGAGGAAATGCAATATCAAGGTTCATCAATATTACGTGATACAATTACAATGGTTCTTGCAGGCGGGCAGGGCGAACGCCTTTATCCGTTAACTGCTTATCGCAGCAAACCTTCAGTGCCATTTGGTGGGAAATATCGTATAATCGATTTCACTTTAAATAACTGCCTAAACTCCGGACTGCGAAGGATTTATGTGCTTATCCAATATAAATCGGATTCGCTCAACCAACATCTATTTGAGGGCTGGAGTATTTTCAACCCTGAACTCGGAGAATTCATCTACACGCTTCCGCCGCAAAGAAAAATGAGCAATGATTGGTACCTTGGTACCGCAAATGCAATTCATCAAAATTTAAATTTGATCAGTACGGATAGAAAGTGTAAATGGGTTTTGATCCTTAGCGGCGATCATATTTATAAAATGGATTATATGAAAATGCTGCAAAACCATGTTGACCAAAAAATAGACCTTTCACTTTCGTGTGTAGAGGTTCCTGTTGATGAGGGGCATCGTTTTGGAATTGTTGAAATTGATAGTGATAATAATGTTACTAATTTTATAGAAAAACCGGAACATCCTCCTGAAATTCCCGGTAAAAAAGGGTTCGCATTTGTCAACATGGCAAGTTACGTTTTTAATGCAAAAGTTTTAAAAGATGTTTTACTTGAAATGCAGGAAAAGAAAATTAGAAATAACGATTTCGGGCAGGATGTCATTCCTTATATGATTAAAGCCGGATATAAAGTTGTTGCCTATCCTTTTGTTGATGAGAACAAAAAAACCAAAACATACTGGAAAGATATCGGGACAATTGACAGTTATTATGATTCGAGTATGGATTTAATCAGCGTTATTCCCGAATTTAATTTATACGATTTTGATTGGCCGCTCAGAACTTATCAGTACCAATTCCCGCCGGCAAAAACATTATCGCATGAAGGCGAAAGAATTGGGAGAACACTTAACTCAATGATCTGTGACGGTACTATTGTTTCCGGAGGTTTGGTAGAACGTTCGATTATCGGCAACAATGTCCGTGTAAATAGTTACGCCTACGTTACTGATTCCATTATTATGAATAATTGTAAAGTTGGCAGAAGGGCAAGAATACGCCGTTCTATTATTGATAAAAATGTCCAGATACCTGAAGGTTATGAAATTGGATTTGATCCCACGGAAGATAAAAAGAAATTTTTTGTGACCGAATCCGGTATAGTTGTCATTCCGAAAAATTACGTCTTTAAAACTTAGTAATGATTCAATTTTTCATATTCGATGAATGAAGTTCTTGAAACAAAATTGAATAATTTACCGGCGCAGCCCGGAGTTTATCAATTCATCAATGATAAAAGAGTCGTTATTTATGTTGGGAAGGCAAAGAATTTAAAGAGCCGTGTCCGTTCATATTTTCATTCTTCAATTGCATCTCCTAAAACACTTGCACTAACAACTAAAATAGCAGACTTTGAGCTAATCGTTACCACTTCCGAAATGGAAGCTTTAATTCTTGAAAATAATCTCATCAAGAAGTTTAAACCCCGCTATAACGTTACGCTTAAAGACGACAAAACATATCCTTTTATTAAAGTTACCAACGAACCGTTTCCTCAAATTTATCCAACACGAAAAATCCTTCGCGACGGTTCAAAATATTTTGGACCGTATACAGACGTCCGCAATATGAGAGCTTCCCTTCGGGTAATCAATCAAATATTTAGGATCAGAAGCTGTAAATATGCTATTACCAGGGAAGCTGTTGAAAAAAAGAAATACAAGATTTGTTTGGATTATCATATAAAAAAATGCGATGGTCCATGCGAAGGATTTATTTCAGAATCAGCCTACAACGATATGGTCTCGGAAGTTATTAAAATGTTGAAAGGAAAAACCGGCGCCCTGTTAAAAGAATTAAGAACAAAAATGGAGCAATTCGTTAAAGAACTTTCCTTTGAAAAAGCAGCTGAAGTTAGAGATAAAATCAGACGACTCGAATCAGTAGCCGACAAGCAAAAGGTCGTTAGTGATGATTTACTTGACCGCGATGTTATTGCAATTGCTTACGAAGGGAAGGATGTCGCTTCTTCCATCTTAAATATTAGAGACGGGAAAATAATCGGGAAAAAGGAATTCCGTTTATCAGTTGAACGAGAGACAGAACCTGCAGAAATTTACTCCGCATTGATCAAACAATATTACGGAAATGAATTTGTAGATATCCCGAATGAAATTGTTCTTGAAACCGAGCCGGAGGATTTGGAAAGCATCACCGAATGGCTTTCAAATAAAGCCGAACACAAATTAAAAATAACGATTCCACAGAGAGAAAGTAAGCTCAAATCAATTTTGAAAATGAGCAGTGAAAATGCACTTCTTCAATTAAAAGAATGGCAGCTTCAAAAAATGAAAAAAGAAGGGAACGTTCCTTATGCACTTTCAGCGCTACAAAGAGATTTGCGATTAAAACATCTGCCAAGGAAAATTGTTTGCTTTGATAATTCAAATCTGCAAGGGAGTGATGCCGTTGCAAGTATGGTTACCTTCGAAAACGGAAAACCTAAAAAGAGTGAGTACAAAAAATTTATTATTAAAACCGTTGTCGGTCCGGATGATTTTGCAAGTATGCGAGAAGTAATTACGCGTCATTTTTCTAAATTAATTGAAGCAGTGCAACCTTTGCCGGACTTAATAATGGTAGATGGGGGTAAAGGTCAACTTTCAAGCGCAGTTGATGCGCTTAATGAATTAGGCTTTTCTTCGTTCCAAATTATTGGACTGGCAAAACGGCTTGAAGAAGTTTTTCTGCCAAATGAAAGTGAAGCAATAACGATACCCAAAACATCTTCTTCCTTAAAATTATTACAGCAGTTGCGCGATGAAGCGCACCGCTTTGCAATCACGTTTCATAGGCTCCGGAGAGACAAGCGCACAATAACTACTGAACTGTTAGAAATAAATGGGATTGGGAAATCTTTAGCTGACAAATTACTCATAACGTTTGGCAGTGTTTCAGATATAAAAAAAGTCTCTCAAGAAGAATTAGAAAAAGTTATTGGAAAGAAAAAAGCAGACTTGGTTTTTACCTATTTTTCGTCTGTAAAAGAAAGAGTTAATTGAACATTTTTTTTTGTACACTTGAAAATATATTCAACAATAAAAAGTTTTATCTATGAAATTATTTATCTCGATTTTACTTGTAGGTTTTGCATTCTCCGGTTGCAGTAAGAAAGAAAAAATCTTTCATTTCAACAACAAAGGGATTGAATATCTCATCTCGGAAGCGGCAAACGGAAATAAAACCGCCAACGATAGTCTTACAAACTTGTTCGATCTTAATCTTCCGCCGCAATCTATTATTAACAAAATTGAAATTGACAGCATAAAAAATAATTCTGGAAAAACTTTTTATGGAATTATTATCGAATTCCCCAATCCGTTTTTCAACCGATTTGCGGTTTATGACTCTTCTATGCAGTGTTATTTTATTGATAAATCACTTAATGGTTATCTTTCTCTTACTTCAATAAATTCCGAGAAAAGAAAATTTTTTCAAGTTTTTGAACAGTTCATGTCAAAAGATATTTTGTCGTTGAAAAGAAAAAATTTGTATCTCGTAAATGGAGATAGTGTAAACTTAGCCCTTCGATTTTATACTCAATTCTTCTCTCCGGAAGATCAACTGATACAGGAAGTTGAAACGTTTACCGATGACATCGCGCAAACGAAAATATTGAGTGAAAAAGGTTTAACACTTCAACAAAACTGGGATACATTTTCATTTGATGAACGCTCACTAAAGTTTAGAAGTCGAAATAATTATTTTGAATCGCTCGTTCTTCAATTAACAAATCTATTTGCCCGGAAACCGGAGAAGCCGTTTTTTTATGATCAATCCTCTGCTTTGAAAGGATTCGGGAAAAAATTTTCGGTTGATTCAGCACAAACTTATAACAACTACAAAAATAAAAAGATGAGATTTTCACTTTATTTGCCTGAGGGATGGAAATCTATCTCCGGTGTTTCTTTTAAGGATGTTTTAACTGCTCATGTTGAAGGAACAAAATTTATTAACGTGAGTTTAGGGGCATCATTCGGCGTAATGAAGTTAAAAGCAAACAGTAAAGCTGAAGATCATCTTCCCTTCACGTTAAAAAACAAAGTGGATGGAAATTACGCAGTAAGGTTTTCAGAGAAAAATTTAATCAACAGAAATTATTATCTTTGTTTTGAAATTAGTTGTTATACTTTAAAGTTTTTGATCGTCTTTCAATGTCCCGAAAGTCTTTATGAAGAGAACAAACAAACATTTGAGTCAATTATTAATTCGTTTTGGATCGATTGTTAAAAACTAATCAATAAGGAAATATTTTTGAACATCTATTTAATGCGGCACGGCGAGGCTGAAAGTATAAAACCCGGACTAAAGGATTTTGACAGAAAATTAACCTCTGCCGGTTTAGAACATTTGGAGAATATGTTCAATGCAATAAAAAAATCCATCCCGCAGTTTGATCATCTTCTTTCCTCTCCATTGATCCGTGCGGTGCAAACCTCTGAAAGAGTAAAAATTTATTCGCAATCAAAATCAGAAATAATTATTGAGGAGAAACTCCGACCAGGTGAAGAACTAAAAGAAATTATTCCCATCCTTAACTCGTTAGGAGGAAAAAATATCTTCATCTGCGGGCATGAGCCTGACATTTCCAATTTTTGTTCTTCTTTAATTTCATCAAACTTTGCCGCGTTGCTTTTCAAACCGGGAACAATCGCAAAAATCTCATTCGAAGGAAAAGTCCGGGAAGCTTCGGGAATATTGCAGTTTCTTTTTAACCCGGTTCTTTTTAAATAAAAAAACCGGATAATAAATTACACAAACTGAATGCTAACCGCTGCTTCCTTTCGGATCTGACGGGGTTGGGCAACAATTTGTTAACTATTATCCGGCAAAATTTCACTTCCAAAATCTATAAAATAATTTTCATTTCCAATTTTCTTTGCGCCAGTAGAGAATTTCTTTCCCAAAAAACTCCGTCGGAAAAGCCTTGAATAGAATTATCCTTTCCGGCTCCGGCAAGTCTTTTTTCCGCTAAACAACAGTATAATTTATCAACTTCAATGCCGACAAAATTTCTCTTTAATTTTTTTGCTGTAACCGATGTAGTTCCCGAACCGAGGAAAGGATCAAATACCACATCTCCTTCATTTGAACTTGCTAATATAATTTTTGCTAAAAGCTTTTCCGGTTTTTGCGTTGGATGATCAGTGTTTTCCGGCATTGACCAGAAAGGAATGGTTATATCCGTCCAAATATTTGATGGAGATGTTAAACGAAAATTTCCGGCTTCACTTGCCGACCAGTCTTTCGGTTTTCCTTCTTCTTTGTATGGGGCAAGCACTTTGCGTTTCGTCTTCACAGCGTCAAGATTAAAAACATAGTTTGAGGATTTTGTGCAGAACCAAATATCTTCCGAACAATTTTTCCAATTTGCTTTCGCGCCCCTCCCCTTTTCTCTTTCCCAGGTTATTCTGTTCTGAATGTGAAAATACTTTTTTGCAATATTGTAAAGTCCGGGAGAAGATTTCCAATCGCCGCATAAATAAATTGAAGTATTTTCTTTCATCAAGCGGGGAAGTTTTGAAACCCAGCTATCGAGCCATGTCTCATACTCTTCATCTTCCATTTGAGAAAATTTAAGCTTGTTAAAATTTTTACGAAGATTATATGGAGGATCAACGAAAATCAAATCGCAAAAAGCATCAGGTAATAAATCCAAAACAGAAAATATATCTTGATGAATAGTTTTATTGAGAATTTCATGTAAAGATGTTTGTCCATTTATCTGGATTAACCTTGCTGAATATGAAACCGTTTCCTCTTCAGTCAAATCAAGTGTTCTGTTGTAAGGTGCTTTTTCTTTCTTCATCTAAATTTTGGATTTGAAATGATGATAAAACCAAATGATAGTTTTCAATTTTTCAGAAATTCCTAATTCGTAATTTTTAATCCCTAATTAATTTCAGTGGAGCTAAGCGGGATCGAACCGCTAACCTCTACGTTGCGAACGTAGCGCTCTCCCAATTGAGCTATAGCCCCGGATAATACGGAATTCACGAAAAACAAATTTCATTGATCAAATAAATTTTTGTCTTTTACCTAACATAATTTAACAAAAAATATTTGAACTTCGGTAAATTTTCCGGTAGGTATTCGTCTTTTCCCTCTGTAGGCTGTGTAAATGAAAACTCTGGAATAATATTTTTAATCAATGCTTGGTTATAGACAAAAACATTTCCAAGTCGTTTGTATATTAAACAAGAAATGAGGTGATTTTTGATAAAAAATAACTAAATTTACTGGTGTAAAATGAAATTGAAATCTTTTATAATCTATCCTGCAGTATTGCATTTTCCCACTAACGGGAGAACATATTATCAAACTGCGAGTAGATGGAAATAAATAATGATAACTGATATTCTTATAACCGGCTTTCTGGTTTTCCTGAATGGTTTTTTTGTCGCGGCTGAATTCGCCATCGTTAAGGTGCGGGCTTCACAGCTCGAACTAAAAGCTCTGAAAGGGAACCGTTTTGCAATATTAGGAAGTCATATCATTTCTCATCTCGATGCCTATTTGGCAGCTACACAACTCGGAATCACCCTTGCGAGTCTTGGGTTAGGCTGGATTGGTGAACCTGTTGTTTCCAAAATAATTCTAACCATTATGCATGCAACCGGGATTGAGATGCGCCCGGAAATGGCACACATGATTGCGCTTCCCGTTGCTTTTATTACCATTACGGCTTTGCATATTATTTTTGGAGAATTGGCTCCGAAGACGATGGCAATTCAGCATTCCGAAGCCACAACCTTAGCTATTGTTTACCCTTTGCACTTTTTCCACCAAATGTTTAAACCTTTTATTTGGTTGCTTAATGGAATTGCAAACTTCCTTTTAAGAAAAATCGGTATTTCCAAACCTCATGGGTCGGAGTCTCACAGCAGCGAAGAAATTAAATATTTAGTTCAACAAGGGAGGGAAAGCGGAACAATTGAGAACGAAAATTATACGATAATTAAGAATGCCTTTGAATTTTCGGAACGGGCTGCAAAACAAATTATGATCCCCAGGCATAGAGTTTTAGCTTTTGATGTGGATATGTTCGATGAAAATGTACTGGAAAAAATTCTTGAAGAAAATTATTCCAGAATTCCTTTTTACGAAGATAGTCTTGACAATATTGTTGGTATTGTTTACCTCAAGGACCTTCTCCTAAACATAAGAAGAAAATCTACAGTGAGTATCCGGGAATTGATGCGCCCTGTAATGTATGTCCCCGAATCGAAAAGGATCGGTCAACTTCTTAGGGAATTTCAATTAAAACATCAGCAAATTGCAGTGGTTGTCAGTGAATATGGAGGAACTGAAGGGATTATCACAATGGAAGATATTCTGGAAGAATTAGTAGGTGAAATTCAGGACGAGCATGATGCCGAAAAAGGAACCGTTGAAAGGATTGATGAAGCAAACTATTCGGTCCTTTGCTCAACTTCAATTATTGATGCAAACCATTATCTCCCGCATCCAATTGAAGAGGACAAGCGGTATGAAACAGTTGCAGGGTATCTCTTTGATAAATTTGGCCGGATTCCTCATACAAATGAAAAAATAATTTCAGATGATTATGAATTTACCATTTTAAAAAAGAGCAGGAACTCAATTATTTTAGTACTGCTGCGTGACCTGCTGAAAAATCCCGGAGAATAGATTATAAAAATGAACTCGCTTAATTGCTAAATTTAATAACTTTAACGGATGAGAAAAATGGAAATTGATTTTACAAAGAAAGAATATATTGCTCTTTTAGATCTTATAGAGATTGCAGAATGGATCATGAATTCAAATAAAAGTGAAATTCCTGATATGACTAATGTTTATGCAAAACTTGAACAGAAAATTTATTCATATGCAAATAAAATGGGATGTGAAGAGTTGATTGAGTATGATAAAAAGTTGCAACAATTTTTCCCAACTCGTGAGTTTGATGAGACTAGCCCGGCGATTGACTTCATAGATGATTATGACAATGAATCATTCTGGGATGATTTAATCGAGAGATTAGCAAGCCGGGATTTGGAAAACCAGGTTGGATCAATAAATTTTGATAAAATGGAAATTGAAGAAGAATTGATTAAAGAAGCGCCAATCCGGGAGAAATATGAAAAAGAATTTGAAGCCAACGGTTTGAAAAACTTGTATCTTAGAGAATCAAATCCTGAAGGTGTTAAAGTTTTTCGTCTTAATTGACCAATCTTTTCCTTGAAGTATTTAAACAATTCAGAGATGGAATATCGTCTCCTCCGCTATTTAAGCACTATCATCTTTTTCATTTCATGATAACTGCCTGTTATCAAACTGTAAAAATATATCCCGCTTGAAAGCGATGATGCGTTGAATGTAGCTCTATATGTTCCGGCTTCCAACCAGTTATTTACAAGTTCTGCAACTTCATTCCCAAGCACATCGTAAACTTTAAGCGTTACAAAACTGTTTCCAGATAACTGATAACTAATAACTGTACTTGGGTTAAAAGGATTCGGATAATTTTGTTCAAGTCTGAATGAGTTAAACAGTTGATAGTCATTCATTCCTGTCAGTTTATCGGCTTTAAGTATCACAGAACCGTAGGGTGGAATTGAAATATTCGGAGTACAGTTAATCGCTCCATTGCCTCCAATGGTTAGCTGTCCGGCTTCAATATTTGTAATGAGATCTACGAGTTTATACGTCCCAACCGGGAGACCGGTAAAGTCATTCCTATAAAAATTTGGATTGTTGATAACACTTCCGGAAAAGTTATGAACCGGAATTATTATATCGCTACTGGAAGTTAGATTTCTTGCGGAAACATAGATGCTTGTGTTAGCGCATGAAAGATAGTAGTACTTCCCTTTTGTCAATGCCGGATTATTGAGTCTTATGCGGATTAGTTTTTTATACCAGTTAAGAAGTGATGAACTGTCAGCGCTCATTTTTTCAATATTGTAATCAGTATAAGTAGTAGGAATAGTTTTCCAGGGAGTTCCGGTTGTAAAGCCTGCATTAGCGCCGCTTGTCCATTGCATTGGAGTTCTTTTGGATGGATCATCGCTTGCGCTGGTCATGCCGATTTCTTCGCCATAATAAAGGAAAGGAATACCAGGAATCGTAAGTAAGATTGAAGCAGCAAGTTTTGCTTTATTGATATTGTTCACAAGCTGAGAAAAAATTCTCTGTTGGTCGTGATTAGTTAAAAATGTTCCATACTGCAAAAAAGGATAACCTTGTTGAATTGCAGATTTCAACCGGCTTATTAAAGTAGCAGGTGTTCCATTTTTTACGGCGGTAATAATATCAGTAGCGAGTTCAAATTCAAAACAAAAATCGAGACCGGTACCGTCAACGTATGGAATTACTTTTGAAGTCGAGCTCCATGCTTCACCGACAGAAACAGCATAGGGATTAATGCTTTTTGTTAATGTTCTAAATTCTCTTAAATACTGAAAAGTAGATGGGGCGTCCTCCATCATATTTCCTTCTTCACAAAGATATTTAACCGCATCAAGACGGAAGCCATCAACTTTAACAGAATCTAACCAAAACTTAACAATGTTTGAAACTTCATTTTTCACTTCCTGGTTGAAGAAATTTAGATCGGGCATACCGTTATTAAAAAGCCCATAATAATAATATCCGTTTGCTGAATGCCAGACCGTTTGTCCCCAGGGTCCAAGCACTCCCGGATTTGTAGTACTCCATCTGTACCAGTCTCTATTCGCAACATGCGGATCACTTTTCGAGTTGATAAACCATGGGTTGAGATTTGACGTATGATTGATAACGAGATCAATTATAACTTTTATTCCTCTCGCGTGTGCGCTATCGAGAAAAATTTTGAAATCTTGATTTGTTCCATAGTCTTGCTCAATCTTTTTATAATCAACAACGCTATAACCGTGGTAACTTGGGGATTCCATTATCGGCATTAACCAAATGGCTGTAACTCCAAGGTCGGAGGTTGAAGAATCTATTCCGTCATTTAAGTAATCGAGTTTTTGAGTTAATCCTTTGAAATCGCCAATTCCATCGCTGTTAGCATCATAAAAACTTCTTACAAATATTTCATAAAAGACGGCGTCGTTCCACCAGTAAGTTGTCTGTGCGGTTGTAATAGAGCATAGGAAAAGAAACAAGACTAATAGTTTTAAGTATTTCATCAAGAATTCCGGTTAAAGTCTAAGATTAATAAAAGAATGTTTTTAAATTGCAGAAAAAAACAGTTTGTTACAAATAGATGGTCAGTAGTCATTAGTCAGTTCATAGTTGTCAGACATTCCATTCAACCAATCATTTCATTCCTAATTCCTAATTCTCAATTCCTAATTATTCCAGCTTCTTTTTTTGTTACCAAAATATTTTTAATTACTGCTTGTTAATCTCCACAAACATTTCTAAGTTGGTTTGCACAAATAATTTGGGCTTAGCGTTACCGTTCTCCATTTATTTCATTCAGATTATATAGATCACTAATGATAAAGTTACGAGCTAAATGAAAAAGATATGCGATATATAAACACAATATTAATTGTCGTCACAATCCTCGGGTATGGTTGTAAATATCTAGTTTCGGACAACCTGAATGAAATAAAATCTCCTATAAAAGATAATTGGATAAAAGTTTACGATAACTCCTCTCTTCTTCTTACAGGAATTACTTTTGTAGATGATACAACTGGATATGCAGTTGGGGCAATTGGTTGTATGTTAAAAACTACCGACAGTGGAGAGAATTGGTCTATAATAGATTCGATTGAAACACCATCACCGAGTTTTACAGATATTGCATTTTTTGATAAGTATATTGGTTTAGCTGTTGGTAGTGCTGGTAGAATATCTAGAACAAGCGATGGTGGCGTTACGTGGAACACTAGTTATTTATCATTAGGAAATAGAATCTCGAACATTTGTATCATAGATGAACATGTATGTTTTTGCACTATGGGTAATCTTATCTATAAATCATCTGATACTGGATTGAAATGGGATGAAGTCTATTCTTATCCAAACCCATATTTAGTATTCACAGAATTAAGTTTTGGAAGCAAAGATGTAGGCTATGGAGTTTTGGCACGAACCGGAGAAAATATGTCTGGTGATATAATTAAAACAACGAACAATGGTTCAGAGTGGAGTTTATTATCTGTAGAAACAACTCCAGCGTATATGTCGTGTTATTTCATTACAAATAAAATAGGTTACGTTTCTGATTTAGATGGTAAATTATATAAAACAACAGATAGCGGAAATTCATGGTTCTTTCCGTCTTCAGTAACTTTAGATGGGTATACAAAATTACATTTCTTCACTGAGAATACTGGTTATGGTTGCAAACTAAATGGCGAATTAATTAAGTCAATCGACGGAGGGATGAGTTGGGAAAAAGTTATATCAGGTAATTTGTCTTCAATAAATGCAATTTGCTACAATCAAAAAAGCAAGAGTCTTTTTGTCGTAGGTAATGAAGGAAAAATTTATAAGTGTTCAAATCCATTTTTTAACTAACGTCCTAATTGTAGTACCAAAAACTCTCTCCCTCTTCCTCCCCATTTCTTTTTCCATCCCCAAAATATTCTTACTTTTCATCAGTTAATTTTAAGAAAAATGTGTACTTCTGTTTCGGTTAATATCATTTGGAATTTAGTATTCGAAAATTTAAGGTTTACAAAATGAACAACAAGAAAAAAATTATTACATGGTCTGCAGTTGTGTTAATAATAATTATCCTCATCCTACCGAAAATAAAATTTAGTAATAATAAAGACGCGAAAGCAGATTCTCCCGGTTCGCCTAAAAGAAAAACTGTAGTGAACGCGATAATTGTAAAAACAAAATTTATCCAGGATAAAATCTTTTCTAACGGAACATTCATCAGTAACGAAGAAGTTGAAGTGAGAAGTGAAATTTCCGGCAAGATCACCAAAATTCTTTTTAAAGAAGGTCAGCAGATAAAAAAAGGAATGGTTTTAATCAAGATCAATGATGCAGAACTTCAAGCAACGTTAAAGAAAAACCAATCGAAAGAATCTTTGGCGCGTGATAAAGAATATCGGGTAAAACAATTATTCAATAAAAGTCTTACAAGTCAACAGGAATACGACAACACACTTAGTGAACTCCATTCCGCCGAAGCAGATGTTGAGTTCACCAAAGCACAACTCGATAAAACAGAAATCAGAGCGCCATTTGACGGAGTAATCGGTCTTCGCTCTGTTAGCGAAGGAAGTTATATTACTCCAACATCAAAAATTGCAACTCTGCAAAACATCAACCCGGTAAAAGTAGATTTTTCCGTTCCGCAAAAATATTTCGGTATTGTAAAAGAAGGAAAAACAATTTTAGTGAAGATCGCTTCAACCGGAAAAACTTATTTCGGCAAAATTTACGCTGTTGAGCCGAAGATTGATCAAAGTTCAAGAACCGTTCAAGTGCGTGCAATTATTCCCAATGATAGAAGAGAACTTACTCCCGGCGCCTATGTTGAGATTAATATCGTACTTCAAGATATTAAAGATGCAATAATGGTTCCTTCGGAAGCGATTGTTCCCGATGTGCAAGGTGAAAAAGTTTTTGTTTACAGAAACGGAATAGCCGTTCCGCAACTTGTAACACAAAATATCAGAACCGAAAACGAAGTGCAAGTTATAAACGGCTTGAATGTTGGCGATACAGTAATTGTTTCAGGCATTATTCAACTGAAGCCGAATGCTCCGGTTAAACTGAATGCGATAAATTAAATATATCGATTAATTATAGCGTAACACTTTTTGAAAGCCCCGAAGGGGCGAAATACATCAACCTAGGGCGTTAGCCCTAGGGAAAAGAAACATTAATAATCACCAAAGCTCTGAAAGAGCGAAATAAATTATGGGCCAATCACTCGTAAAAAATTACATCCATATCATATTCAGTACTAAACAAAGAGTACCGCTAATTCATCAACCTGTGCAGGATGAATTATACAGTTATCTTGGTGGCATCTGCAAAGAAATGGAATGCCAGCCAATAAAAATTGGTGGATACACAGATCATATTCATATCCTTTGCATGCTGTCAAAGAAAGTTGCTTTGATGAATTTATTGGAAGAAGTGAAATCACATTCATCAAAGTGGATGAAAACAAAAGGCACAGAGTTAAAGAACTTTTACTGGCAAAATGGGTATGGAGCGTTTTCAGTAAATCCCTCTGAAATTGATAAAGTAATTACATATATCGAAAATCAGAAAGAACATCATAAGAAGAAAACGTTCCAGGAGGAATACAGAGCATTCTTGAAAAAGAATAAAGTGGAATATGATGAAAAGTATGTATGGGACTGAATTGTATTTCGCCCTTTCAGGGCTCGATTTTATCTTTTGCTCTTTTCACAGGGCTACGCCCTGTGTTGACATATTTCGCTCTTTCAGAGCTGAATGTAATTTGAACTATTTTTCAATAAGCAATACAATGTCTTAAAAATCCAATATTAAATAACTTAACGAAATTAGCTACATCAATTAACGCGCACGTATGGAAAAAGAATCATCATGAGTTTATCTTCACTTAGCATTCGCCGTCCGGTTCTCGCAATTGTAATGTCAATTGTAATTTTACTTTTTGGAATTATCGGCTATACCTACTTGGGCGTGCGCGAATATCCCAGCATTGATCCCCCGATCATTACCGTTTCAACGAGTTATGTTGGTGCCAACGCAGACATTATTGAATCACAAATTACCGAGCCGTTAGAAGAACAAATAAACGGTATTGCGGGAATTCGTTCTTTGACTTCCGTGAGCAGAGATGGTAGAAGTCAAATTACCGTTGAGTTTGATATTTCCAGTGACCTTGAAACAGCGGCTAATGATGTGCGAGACCGCGTTTCTGTTGCCCGCTCCCGCCTCCCGCAAGATGTTGATCCACCGACTGTTGAAAAAGCTGATGCTGATGCGGTTCCAATTGTTTTTCTAAGTGTAAAGAGTGATAAACGAACTCTGCTTGATCTATCCAACATTGCCCAGAACACTTTTAAAGAAAGGCTGCAAACTATTCCGGGGGTAAGCCAGATTAATATTTGGGGAGAAAAAAGATTTTCAATGCGTTTGTGGATGGACCCAACCAAACTTGCCGCGTATAACATAACACCGATAGACGTGCGCAATGCGTTAAACAGAGAAAACATTGAACTTCCCTCCGGCAGCATTGAAGGTAGAAACACCGAGTTAACCGTAAGAACACTTGGACGATTAACAAGCGTGGATGATTTTAATGATCTCATCATCAAAGAATCAGCGAGCAGTATTATTCGTTTTAGAGATATTGGAAACGCCCAACTTTATCCTGAAAATGATAAATCAATTCTTCGCCGTGATGGAATTCCGATGGTAGGAATTGTTCTCATTCCCCAGCCAGGCGCTAACTTTATTCAGATAGCAGATGAGTTTTACAAACGGTTAGATCAACTAAAAAAAGATTTGCCGGAAGACCTTGAACTTGGGATTGGGTTTGATGTAACAAAATATATTAGGAATTCTATTTCTGAAGTGGAAGAAACAATTATTTTGGCTTTTGCGCTCGTTATCATGATTATCTTCCTCTTCTTACGAGATTGGCGTACAACATTGATCCCTATTATCGCAATCCCAATTTCTCTTATCGGCGCTTTCTTTATTATGTACCTGGCAAAATTTTCTATCAACACACTAACGCTGTTGGGAATAGTATTAGCCATTGGAATTGTAGTTGATGACGCGATCGTTGTTCTCGAAAATATTTATAAAAAAGTTGAACAAGGAATGAACCCGGTTGAAGCAAGTACAAAAGGTTCTGCCGAAATTTTCTTCGCCGTAGTTTCTACTACGGTAACGCTTGCCGCAGTGTTTCTGCCAATAATGTTTTTAAAAGGAATTACCGGAAGACTTTTTGTTGAATTCGGCGTTGTAATTGCCGGCTCAGTTCTCATCTCGGCATTTGTCGCTCTAACATTAACTCCGATGCTCAGTTCAAGGATTTTAAAAACAAAAGAAAAACACAGTTGGTTCTACATAAAGACCGAACCATTCTTTGTTTGGTTAGATAAATCTTATCGAAATTCTCTTGATGCATTTATGGAAAAGCGATGGCTCGCTTTTGTTATCATAGCATTTGCAGCAATTATGATTTTTTTCATTACTTCTAATCTGCAATCCGAACTTGCCCCCATTGAAGACCGCGGTGAACTCCAAGTACGTTCAACAATGCCGGAAGGAACTTCTTTCCAGTCAATGGATAAATATATTCTCCGGATGGTTAATGTATTACAAGATTCGGTTAAGGAATCTGCTGCAATGGTTTCCGTTACCGGAGGTGGCGGTGGTTCAAGTGCCGCCAACAGTGGGTTTGTCCGTTTAACATTAACTGATGCTGTTAACAGAAAGAGAACACAAAGTCAAATTGCAGAACAGGTAACCGGAATTACAAAGAAGATGAACGATGCCCGTTCATTTGTTATTGAAAGCCAATCAATCTCAACAAGGCGAAGCGGTCTGCCGGTTCAATATATTATTCAGGCTCCTAACTTTGAAAAGCTCCGCGAAGTTGTGCCGAAGTTTTTAGAGCAAGCTCAAGAAGACCCAACATTTGCAAATGTTGATGTAAATCTAAAATTTAACAAACCGGAAATTGTAGTAGAAATTAACAGGACGAAAGCGAGAGAACTCGGCATCTCGGCAATGGATATCGCCCAGACTCTTCAGCTTGCATATAGCGGGCAGCGTTTTGGATTCTTTATTATGAACGGGAAACAATATTCTGTTATCGGTCAAGTTTTAAAAGAAAATAGGAATAAACCTGTTGACCTTACATCACTGCATTTAAGAAATAACAGAGGCGAATCTATTCAACTTGATAACCTGGTAACGTTAAAAGAAAGAAGTAGTCCGCCACAGTTGTACAGATTTAACCGCTATGTAAGCGCTACTGTTTCCGCAAGTCTCGCACCGGGTAAAACTATAGGTGATGGGATTAAAGCGATGGATAACATTGCGAAGAATGTTTTGGATGAAAGTTTTTCTACTGCGTTAGACGGCGCTTCAAAAGATTTTGTCGAAAGTTCTTCGAGTTTATTATTCACCTTTATGCTTGCGCTTGTTTTGATCTATCTTATTCTTGCGGCGCAGTTTGAAAGTTTCCGCGACCCGCTGATAATTATGTTCACGGTTCCTTTAGCAATTGCGGGAGCTGCATTTTCGCTCTGGTATTTCAATCAGACGTTAAATATTTTTAGCGAGATCGGTCAAATTATGTTGATCGGATTGGTAACGAAAAACGGAATATTAATTGTTGAGTTCGCAAATCAGAAAAAAGCTCAGGGATTAAATGTTGTTGATGCGGTGAAAGAAGCTGCACGGCTTCGCTTGCGTCCGATTTTAATGACGAGTTTCTCCACCATTCTCGGTACGTTGCCAATTGCGCTTGCACTTGGCGCGGGTTCTGGAAGCAGAGTTTCAATGGGAATCGCGGTTATCGGCGGATTGATCTTTTCAACGATCTTAACGTTGTATGTTATCCCGGGAATTTATTCCTACTTCTCAGAAAAAACAAAATCCGTTAGCAATGTTGCAGCAGGTGAAGTTGAAGAGGAGATGATAAAAGTTAGTGAATGATGTTAGGCAGAAGACAAATGTTATTTCTAAATCATAATCTTAATCATAATCTTTTTCTTAATCTGTTTTGAACTTAAAATAATATGCTAAAATTATTATATTTGGTTAGCACTTTTGCTAACTTTGCCTATGCCAGAAGTTAATTTTTATGAAAGTAAATCCGGGAAACAACCGATTGTTGATTTCCTAAATTCTCTTACGGGAAAGCAGGCTCAGAAAATTGCTTGGGTTTTGCAACTGTTTGAGGAGAAAAATATTGTTCCGAAGCAGTATTTTAAAAAATTAAAGAGTACTGATGACATTTGGGAAATAAGAATTATTTATTCCGGTGACATTTTTAGAATTTTGGGATTCTTTGAGTCCAACAATATTTTTATCTTAACGAACGGCTTTATTAAGAAGACACAGAAAACCCCTTTTAATGAAATTAAAATAGCTGAAGAAAGAAAAAGAGAATACATCGAGAGGAAAAAGAAATGAGTGACTTAAATAAATATATTACAAAAAGAAAAAAAGATGACCAGGAATTTGCTGCGAATTACGATACCGGTTATCAGGATTTTAAGGTTAGTGTTTTGTTAAAACAACTTCGTCAGCAATCCGGTTTAACACAAGATGAATTAGCCATAAGATTAAAAACAAAAAAATCTGTTATTTCAAGAATTGAAAACCACGCAGACGATATACGGCTATCAACTTTACGCAGATATGCAAAATCTTTAGGGAGAAGAATCAAGATTGAAGTAGTTTGATTTTTGGGATTAGTGATCTTTGTGCAAAACTTTGTGCCCCTTGTGGTTAGTTTCTTTTTTTACCACTAAGGGCACGATGGGAAAACACTAAGAACACAAAATATTTTTAAATTGATACTTGGGAATCACTAAAAACAATTTTAGATTAATGTGTACAATAAATAACGAAAATAGGTGGCTCTATTTCTGAATTAGTGTTACATAGAAAAACATTACGAATCGTGGCGTTGCCCTCTCCCTTTTTATATTCTACAAATGAGCAATTTGATTTTACTACTCTGAGCATTCTCTTTTTTTGCTTATTTACATATAAAATACTTAATAGTTAGGGTTATGAAAAATAATAGCCAAGAAGTTTATAAAGGGCAAAGAGGAAAAGAAAAAAGAGAACTTTTCCAGCGATTTAAAATACGTGCCATTGAAGATATCTATAAAAAGAAATTCTTTAACTTGTTTGATAATCAATGTTTTAAATGTGGTATAAAAGAAAGACCATTTGTTGATATTGGACCACCGGTTTTATGTATAGATCATCATATTCCAATGATTTTAGGAGGTCATTTAGTTCCTGGTAACTTAGTTTCACTTTGTCGTAGTTGTAATAATAAAAAACATGATTCTCTTCCAGAAGAATTTTATACTCAAAAAAAGCTTGATAGTTTAAAACCTATACTCGAGAAGCAACATGAAGTATTTAATTTTAATTTTGATTGGAAATACTGGGATAAAGACCGTGAAGGTTATTTACTAAGTCTTGGTGTAGACTCAAAACTAGTTCATGAATTATTTTATAATCCTGAACACCGTGACTACATAGGGTTACCATCTGATAATTCTTGCACCATCATTAAAATAGATATTAATGATATATTAAATGGCATATTTAAAAGCTAGCCCGAGTCTCAGCCCGACCGTTTCTTCGAATCGGTCGTAGTGGTTTTGTTGGGTTTGGTTTTTCAAAGTTGGTTGTTCTTAAAAGTGTGATTGTAATACAAAACTGATTTTAAAAATAAAGTTGCGCTAACAAAACCGTCATTGTTGTTCTGGGAGGCGGGCTAAACGCAACACCGTTATACATTTTTGGTAAGGTGTCATCTTGAATTATTCCTTTTTAAAAGATATTGTAATTGGTGTTTCCGCGCTTGTCGGAATGGTTTTAGGACTTTATAATTTAATTCGTTCAATAAAAAAAGAAAAAGTAAAGCTAACTATCATCCCTAAAGCAATTATGGAAGAAAGAATAAATACAGAAAATGGAAAACCAATATTTATGACGGCAGATAATGATTTTTCAAACTATCATTCATTATTTGGCTTTGAAATAATTAATAAAAGTAACTTCACAGTCGTTGTTGATGAAATAGGATTAATAAAAAAAGGGAAAGAAAGTAGGATAGTATTCCCAATTCCGATCCTAGGTGATAAAGGTAATTGGCCTAGAGAATTAAATCCTAGAAACTCTTTTACGGTTTATTGCAAATTGGATAATATTATTAAGGCTGCTCAAAAACACAAAATTAAATATGCTTATGCAAAAACATCATGTGAAGAAATATGTTATGGCAATTCAAAAGCATTTGAATTATTAAAAAAGTTCGCTAATAAAAATGTATAGCCTCTTTAATAAGTAAAGAGTCAAGAGAAAAACTCATTGTGACCTTTGTGCAAAACTTTGTGCCCCTTGTGGTTAAGTTTTCCCTTACAAATACTTCTCCTTTATCTTGTATAAATAACCCAGCGCATCTTCATACGTGTTGGGAATAATTCCATCAAGGATCGCATCTTCTATCGCGGTTTTAATCTCCCCAACTTTCTTCGAGGGTTTCAAGTTGCATATCTGCATAATTTCTTCACCGCGTACGGGAGACTGGAAAGCACGGAGTTTATCTTTTTCTTCAACTTCTAAAACACGGTTCATTACCCGCTCGTAATTGGCAAGATACTCACTCACCTTTTCCATATTTTTGCTTGTAATGTCGGCGCGGCATAACGTAATAAGATCGTGCAAGTCTTCTCCCGCCTCAACAATAAAACGTCGCACGGCAGAATCGGTAACTTCTTCCTTCGCCAAAGCGATTGGGCGAAGATGAAGCCTCACAAGCTTGCGGATGTATTCCAATTGATGAAACGGAAGTTTTAGACGGGTGAAAATTCCCTTCATAATTCTTACACCGAGGTCCTCATGTCCGTGGAAAGTCCAACCGATATTTTCAACAAACCGTTTTGTTTGCGGTTTGGCAATATCATGGACAAGTGCAGCAAATCTTAGCCAAACATTATTGGTGTTTGGAGCAATATTATCAACCACTTTGCATGTATGGTAAAAAACATCTTTATGATGAAAATCCTGCCGCTGATCAACACCTTGCAGATTTGCAACTTCCGGAAAAATAAATCTCATTACACCATTTTCTTGAAGTAACCGCAAACCGATGGAAGGTTTTGGAGAAGAAAGGATTTTAAGAAATTCATCAGTAATTCTTTCCTGCGAAACTATTTGCAACCGTTCCGCCATTGATCTGGCAGCGGTTTTAATTTCGCCCGCGACATTAAAATTAAGTTGAGACGCAAAACGGAATGCCCGCATTATGCGTAACGGATCGTCACTAAAAGTTTCTTCGGGATTAAGCGGAGTCCGTAAAAGTTTTTGTTCAAGATCAGCAAGTCCGCCGAATGTATCGATCAGTTCACCATAATTCTTTTTATTAAGTGAAAGTGCTAATGTGTTTATAGTAAAATCTCTGCGGGAAATATCATCAAAGAAAGAACCGTTCGTTACAACAGGTTTACGTGAGGTTCTGTCATACGATTCTTTTCTTGCACCAACAAACTCCAGATCATAATCGTTATATCTAAAATGCGCGGTACCGAAATTCTTAAATACGGAAACCTTATCTCCCCCAATTATCCCGGAGAGTTGTTCCGTAAAAGAAATTCCATCACCGATAACTAGAAAATCAATCTCTTTCTTTTCTCTCTCAAGAATAATATCCCGTACAAAACCGCCGACGATATATATTTCCGTATGTAGTTCTGTTGCCGCTTCCGCAATCTTCTTGAGGAATGGATAAGATTTTTCTATTTGACTGATATTTATCATGTGGACTTATTTTTTCTCTACATGTTTGATAAACCATTCAAGTTTATCTTTTTCATTCTGCAAACTTTCAATAGCATAAGCGGGAATATTCTTCTCCAAAACGTTTACTAATTTTGTTGCAGACACAAAATCAAAATGTTTTATTGTAAATCTAACGAGTTGCAGCACCGAATACCAATCTGTCTCGTTTGCGGTGAACAGATTACTCTCAATTAAGCTACCAACTGAAGCATAACTAACTTTTTCTTTTTCAACAAGTCCGATTAATGGAAGCAGCAAAACAGGTGACGGATTAGCAGCAAACTCACGTGTCAAAATTGTAAAAAGGTCGATCTCTTTCGCTTTGATCAACGTACTTGCAAGATTACCATTACTTAAGAGCATTTTTCGTAACGCTACTCGTGAAGATAATCTTCCGGTTGGATTCCAAACTGCTAAACTATCCAGAACAATTTTTGCTTCAATAAATTTTTCATTTACTATTTTCAGATCCGTTAACTTTAATTGAAGCAGATAATAGTAAGGAGTTTTTTCATATTTCAACAAATTCTTTTCAAGTAAAGTTTCTGCTTTTAGAGGATTCTCTTCTTCCGTGCAAAATATCAATCCGTTTAACAGAGAATAATTTTTATTGTAATCTTTAATAGAAAATATTTCTTTCTTAGCTTTCGCAAAATCTTTTTCTTCTATCAAGCGGTAAATAGCATTGGTTTTATTAGCAAGGTAACGGGGACAAACTTTCTGCACCAGCGGTTGTCGGCCGAAATAATAATTCGCCGTGTGAATATTATTTGAATAATTTTTATTACTAAGGAATTTTTGATATTCGGAAACTGCGTTTGCAAAAGGTTTATTGTAACTTTTTTCAAATTCGCCGAAGTGATAAAACTCTTTAAACTTCCAAATACCATATTCATCAATAAGAAACTTACAAAATGAACCAGAATAAATATAAGAAAGAGAAGAAACATTAGAGAAGAATGAGAATCCGCTAAATAAATTTTGTATACTCAATTTCAAATTATTTTTTGAAGCAAGAAATGCGGGATAGTGAATATCCAGATCATCATAAACCGGATCGGCGGCAGAAGCGATTCCTTCAAGGGTAGCCGGATTATAATTCGCATCTATCTTTAAGAAATTATTACTCCACTTTCCGGCAAAAATGTGAGCGAGTTCGTGATTCAAACTTTGCTCATACGAATCAATGGATAAATAGATTTGATTGAGCCACGGTTTCGCAACATCTGCATTCCCCGCTCCAAAATATTTTCTTTTCTCATCGCTTGAACGAAATACAAAGGAAGTGATTTTCTCATCCGGTTTTTCGTGGAAGAATTTCGTTTGCCGTTCGTAATAATATTCATGTAACCCTATAATAAACTTTGTTTCTTCTTTTCCCACATGCCCGGGCAAGTAAATAATGAAATTCTTTGTCTCAATTTTTTTTTGAAGAAAGTCATTAATCGTTGTTAATGTTGAACCGAATCCCAATTGAGATGCAAAGAAGATGAAACTTCCTGAAACAAGAATAAGAATAAAGTAAAATAATATTTTCGAGATTTTTAGAGTCTTCTGTTGCTGCTTTCGTATTAAAACTATTAAACTGCCAAAAAAGATCAGATTATAAATTCGATAGAGTACAATCGATGAGGTTATATCAATATCCTCATCGTACATTGTCCCGGGGAAAAAAGGAATGAGAGGATTGTAAAAAAATATTTGCGGACGAAAATAAATTTCAAGTAAAGGAATTAGCGCAATAAGAATCAGTAAAACGATGAAAATAAAATACGAATATTTTTTGTTGATAAAATCTGAAAGCAATCCCAACGCATACCCGATAAACACCGCAGGAAAAGTCAGAACAACATAAAACTTGAATCCATCTAGAAAAGAACAATCATTTCTAAAAAGATGAAAAAGAAAAGCCAATAGAACCGGGATGAATAAAAATATTCCCCCAAAGACTAAAAGTTTGAATTGAAAAACTTTTACGGCAATTGAAGATGATTTGAATTTATCTTCGTGAAGAGAGAATAAGCCAATATAGATTACCAAAAACAATCCGTTCAACGAAGCAAATTCAAAACTGAAATACTTTGTTAGCGGAAGCGTAAGCAGTAAAATATTATTTACGACATGCATGAAAAGAAGTATTTGAAGAAAGAGATTCTTTTTAAATAATGCTGCCACGATAATTTAAAATTCTTGTCCGGCAACCCGTTCAATATCGGCGCCGAGTAAACGAAGTTTTTCTTCGAGCCGCTGATAACCACGGTCTAAATGATAGACTCGCAGAACTTCGGTAACACCTTCCGCAGCTAATCCTGCAAGCACTAACGAAGCGCTTGCACGCAGATCGGTTGACATTACTTTCGCTCCTTTTAATTTTTTCACCCCTTTAATCAGCGCATTATTTTCTTGAACGGAAATGTCGGCGCCAAGTCTGATCAATTCGGGAACATGACTAAATCTATCGGTATAAATTGTATCGGTAACGGTACAGACACTATCCGAAACGCTCATCAGTGCTAACCATTGCGCTTGCATATCTGTCGGAAATCCGGGAAAAATTCCGGTAGAAACATCAATGCTTTTCGGTACAATATTTTGAGCATCAATACGAAGATCATTTCCTATCACGTTGATCTGCATTCCAGTATCTTCCAATTTTGACAGAACCGCATAGAGATGTGCATCAATACCGCCGCGAATAAGAATATTTCCTTTTGTTATGGCTGCGGCTATTAAAAAAGTTCCGGCTTCAATCCGGTCAGGAATCGTTTCAATTTCTGCCGGGTGCATTTCATCAACTCCTTCGATTTCTAAAATTGAAGTGTTGATCCCGGAAATTTTAGCGCCCATTTTTAAAAGAAAAGTTACAAGATTTGTAATCTCGGGTTCCATTGCGGCGTTGTTAATAATAGTTGTTCCTTTGGCTAACACCGCAGCCATTAAGATATTTCCTGTAGCGCCAACGGAAGATTTATCAAAATTAATTTTGGCGCCATGCAAACGCTTTGCTTTAACAATAATATATCCTTCATCCAATTCAATTTCAGCGCCAAGTTTTTTCAATCCTTCAAGATGAAGATTAATTGGGCGCGGACCCCAAGCGCAGCCGCCTGGCAAAGAAACTTTTGCAAATCCGTACCGTGCAAGTAATGGACCGAGCACATATACCGAAGCTCGCATTTTCTTCACATGTTCGTACGGAGCTATTTGATTATTTACTGTTGCAGAATTTATTTTCAATACTTGATTTTCAAATTGAATTTCTGCGCCAAGTTGTTTGAGCAGTTTACTCATTGTGAAAACGTCATTCAGTTCTGGCGTGTTAAACAAGACTGATTCCCCCGAAGCAAGTAAAGCCGCCGGCATTAATGCTAACGTCGCATTCTTTGCTCCGCTGATTTCAATGGTTCCGTTTAATTCTTGACCACCATGAATGACAAATTTATCCACACGATATCCGTTTTATTTATTTGAAAATATAGAACCGAAGACACCTGCTGAAAAAACTTTTTTCGACGGAGTGACTACCAAACGATTTAACGCAGTAAAACCACCTGAGTTAGATAATTCCCAATTAATTCCGCCGTCTCTTGTAACCAAAATTTCTCCTTTATTGCAGGAAATAAATCCATTCGTCTTATTCGTAAAAGAGATAGAAAGCAACCCGGAAGCCAAACCGGAAGAAACTTTTTCCCATTTCGAGCCTCCATCTTCAGTTTTAAAAACTTCACCACCACCGGCAATAACAATTCCATTTGATCTATCAACAAAAAAAATGTCGCGTAAATATGTATCGGTAAATTTATTTTGACTCACCCAATTTTCTCCCTGGTCGGTCGTTTTTAATATTGTGCCGTTCCAGCCAACAGCGAAGCCTCTTGCTTCATCAATAAAAAAAAGATTGAAAAGAAGATTTGTAGTATTTGAATTAACCCGCCGGAAAGTGTATCCGCCGTTATTTGATTTTAGAATAGTTCCCTTTGCACCACAAACAAAGCTCACGCCTCTGTTTTCATAAATGCGAAAGAAATTTTCTCCGTTCAATTGAAGAATATTTTGCCATGTGTTTCCGCCGTCTTCAGTTCGAAATATTCTACCGTCGTCACTTACTAATAATCCTAAATTTGAGGAGAGAAATTTTATATCGGTAAAAGTAATTAATGAATCAACCTTTGGGAGAAGTTCGATCCAATCGGCGCCATAGTTAGAAGACTTTAGAATTGTTCCTTTTTCTCCGCAAGCAAAACCAAGATCGTCTGTAGAGAAAGTGATTCCGTTTAAATTATTTTGTGTTCCTGAATTCATCTTCAGCCAATTAACTGAAGTTGTAACTACCGGACGTGTGTTATATCTGGCAGTTGTATCAGTAGGCATAATTGGTTTAGTAGTTAAACCTGGCCAATACGCAGCTACCGCATTGAAAATAAAATAGGCAAGAAAAATAAGCACTGCCAAAACTGGAAGAACAAAGAAGGCTGTTTTCAGTTTTCTAATTTTATCTTCTCTGAATTTATCAACGGGTTTCTGTTTCGTCTTAACTTTTTCCGTTTTTTCAACACCTGATTTATCTATCTTCTGCAAAACATGATTCACATCTTCTGAAAATTCTTCGCAGTTTTTATAACGTCTAAATATCGTTTTATCCAAAGCCTTGAAAACAATTTTATCAAGTTCAGGGGGTATGGCGCTTGAGTTGATGGAAACCCGTGGGGGAGTCTTTTTTAAGTGAGCTTCCATAATTTCATATTCAGTCCCTTTATCAAAAGGAGTTTTCCCCGCAAGCATTTCGTACAGCGTTATCCCGATCGAATATATATCACTTTGTTTTGTAGGTTCTTCTGCACGAATTTGCTCAGGACTCATATAGAGCAGTGTTCCTATTTTCGTTCCGGTTTTCGTAATTCCTTTATCAAATAAAGCTTTGGAAATACCAAAATCCATTATTTTAACAACACCTTCTTTATTCAGAATAATGTTGGATGGCTTAATGTCTCTATGGATAAAACTTTTACTATGAGCGTGCCCGACTCCTTCTAACATTTGCAGCAAAAGTTGCAAAGCTTCTTTTGTGTCTAATCTATTTTTTCTTGTGATGAGTTTTTCAAGAGTCTCTCCTTCAACATATTCCATCACGATGCCGAGAATGCCGTTTTGCTCTGTAAAACCATAAACAGAAACAATATTGGGATGATTCAGTTTAGCTTGATTTTTAGCCTCGCGCTTGAACCGTTCAACAAAATTTGTGTTTAGTGAGCCGGTCTGGTTAAGCACTTTCAGTGCTACAAATCGTTCCAATTTTATATCGAAAGCTTTGTAGACAATTCCCATTCCCCCTTCGCCGAGAACAGAAACTACTTTATAATTTTCTACTAATGATCCAATCATAACGGTATCAATTGTTAAATGTTGTTAATAATTACATAGGAAAAATTATCAGGAGAACCTAAGTCTTCAACTAGTCTGAAAATGTGTTGTGAAATTTCTTCAAGATTTTCTCCATGAGATAAGAGTTTAAATATTTCATTAAAACTCAAAACACCACAAAGTCCATCAGTACATAGTAGGAGTTTAAATTGTTGATCTTCGCTAAGATAAAAATAATCGCAGTCCGGCGAACAGTCGTTTTCCTCCCCTAGGGCTTTCACAATAATATTTCTGTGCGGATGTTTTTCAGCCTGTTTGGAGGTGATCAACCCATTATCAACCATTTTTTGAACGAGTGAATGGTCCTTTGTGATTTGCCTTAATTTATTTTCCGTTAAAAAATAAATGCGGGAATCTCCGATATGTCCCCAATAAACAGCGTTTCCCGCAATAAAAACAACTACCGCAGTCGTAGCCATTCCTTTATATTGTGCAGATTCTCTCCCCTTCTCTAAAAGTATTTTATGAGCAGCCGTTAATGCAGCATTCATTTTAATAAGATTATCCACTTCGGGATTTTGAAGGAAATGGTTATAAATAGTTTCCACAGCAGTTTTTGAGGCTACATCTCCGGCTCGATTTCCGCCTAAACCATCGCATACAATGGAGAGCAGTCCGTCATCGAGATTAAAGACGTTCACGGAATCTTCGTTAATTGATCTTCTTTTTCCGAGATGTGAAGCAAAAATATAGTTAACAATCATGTAATAGCTTAAAGGATGTAAATGATAAAATACATTGCAAATGTAATATAATTTTATTCTGTTTTTTTAACAAAAATTTGCAATAATTAGCTTTTAAAAGATAATGTCTTGGCAAGATATTTGCTAAAGTTTTTGTTCCGAATTATATTTGTTTTAGCAAATACAAAAATTGTCACAACTTTAATGCGAAAGTGGCGTAATTGGCAGCCGCGCTAGACTTAGGATCTAGTATCGAAAGATGTGGGGGTTCGAGTCCCCCCTTTCGCACAAATTTATTAATATAGAGGTTAGTTTGGAAACGAAAATAAACATCATAAGTGAATCCGTGAATGAACTTGAAGTAATTGCAACTTATGATGAAATAAAAAGTTCACTTGATGCTGAGGTTCAGAAACACGTTAAAACTATTCAGATAGATGGATTTAGAAAAGGAAAAGTCCCTCCGGCTGTTTTAAAGAGAATTTATGGTGATTCACTTGAATATACTGCTGCCGAAAAAGTTGCGAACAAATTATTCTGGCAAATTGAGAAAGAACAAAATTTAAAACCGTTAAACGAACCCTCACTAACTGATATTGATTTTAAACCTAATGAAAAACTTACTTTTAAAGTCAGCTATGAAATTTTCCCTAAACTCGAGCCTCAAGGTTATACCGGTTTGGAGATTGAAGTTCCCGATTTCCAAGTAACTGAAGTTGAAGTTGAAAGTGAAGTGACACGGATTTTGGAAGCTAATGCAGTTTATGAGAATGCCCAAACTGTTGAAGACGAAAAATATCTGCTTACCGCTGATATTTTTTCTGCTGGTGCAGACGGTTCTTCAACCGGAATAAAAATGGAATCCGATTACAAAATAAATCTCACAAATAAAAATATTAATAAAGAGATTTACGATAATGCATTGAATAAACATGTTGGTGAGACTTTTTCTTTCTCCTTTGATGAACCGCATGTCCATCATGACGACGTACCACATGAACATCATAAGATTTCATATTCCGTTGAAATTAAAAGTATTCAAAAAATCATTTACCCGGAATTAAATGAAGAATTCTTAAAAAAAATTACCCGAGATAAAATTTCCACAGAGGAAGAACTTCGAGAAAGCATCAAAAAAGATTTACTTTCTTATTATGAATCAAGTATCAACGATATGGCTGAGTTGAAACTCGAACAAGCAGTTCTTCAAAATAATCAATTCAGTCCGCCAAAGGTTTTTATTCAAAATTATTTAGACCACCTTGTTAAAGATGAAATTGACAGTTATAAAAAGAAGAATAAAAAAGTAAAACCGGAAGTGATTCGTGAAAAATTAGCTTTAAAAGCAGAAAATTCAGTAAAATGGATTCTCTTAAAAGATAAAATTATTGAAAAAGAAAAAATCATTTTGTCCGAGGAAAGGCTTAAAGAACTTTCGGAAGAAAACGCAGATAAAATGGGTGTTGCCGCTGATGTTCTGCTTAAACATTATCAATCTGAAGAAATGAAAAACAGACTTTTACTGAACGAATTCTATTCTTTTCTTAAAAAATCAAATACAATAAAACGAATTGACCCTGAAGTCTTTTCGCAAAAGGAAGAAGTACATGCAGAAAAACATTGAAATTTTTAATCAATTAGTTCCTTACGTTATCGAACAAACCGGACGCGGCGAACGCGGAATGGATATCTATTCCCGACTTTTACGAGAAAGAATTATCTTCCTTGGTACCGCTATTGACGACCATGTTGCAAGTTTAACCATTGCACAATTAATTTTTCTTGAAGCGGAAGATGCGTCAAAAGATATCTATCTTTATATCAACTCTCCGGGTGGAAGCGTTTCAGCTGGATTAGCAGTTTATGATACGATGAAATATATCAAACCGGATGTTGCTACTATCTGCGTTGGAATGGCGGCAAGCATGGGCGCTATTTTATTAGCCGGAGGTCAAACCGGAAAAAGGACTTCGCTTCCTAATTCGAGAATTATGATCCACCAACCGTGGGTTGGCGGTTTGCAAGGACAAACTACCGATATCGAAATTCATGCGAGAGAGATGATTAAAACCCGCGATACGTTGTACAGAATTTTAGCGGCCCATACCGGAAAATCCATTGAAGAAATTACTAAAGATTGCGATAGAGATTATTTTCTTTCCGCCGAAGAAGCTAAGACTTATAATATTATCGATAATATTTTAGAAAAAAGACCATAATCTTCTTGAGCCTGTTTAGTTGTCCCGATGAGATCGGGATTAAACAGGCTTTTCTAAAGCTCCACAAAATTAATTTATCATGAAAAAAACAATTTTATTATCACTTCTCTTTTTAACCGTCAGTTTTTCACAGAGTGTTCTGTTTAAGTTAAATCTCTACTGTGAGGAATACGTTAAAAAAAATTCGCTTCCATCCGTCTCGGCAGGATTAATTGAAAATAATAAAATCATTTGGACGAATTATACCGGCAGCGTTGATTTGGAAAATAATGTTCCGGCTGCAAAAAATTCATTGTACCGCGTTGCATCTATCTCAAAATCAATTACTGCCGTTGCAGTTATGCAACTTGTTGAACAAGGAAAAATGAATCTTGATAGTGATGTGAGAAATTACCTCTCCTATATCCCTCAAAAAAAATGGGTATTCACAGTCCGCCAGCTTTTAAACCATACTTCAGGAATTCGTTCTTACAAAAACGAGGAAGAATTTAACAGTAAAATAAATTTCAGATCTGTTCGCGAAACTGTATTGTATGCAGCTAAAGATACTCTTGAATATCAGCCCGGAACAAAATATTTGTATTCCACATTAGCGTATAATCTTTTAGCCGGAATCATCGAACAAGTTTCAGGTTTATCTTTTGAAGATTACCTGCAAAAAAACATTTTTGAGCCTGCAACAATGAATTCCACTAAACTTGATTTTCACAACAAAATTATTTTTAACCGCGCAAAAGGGTATCAAAAAAATGAATTAAGAGAATTCGAAAATGCACAATTAGTCGATTTAACAATTAAATTCCCCGGAGGCGGAATTCTTTCAACGGTTGAGGATTTATTAAAATTCAGCAATGGACTTCTTCAAAATAAATTAATAAAAAAACAAACGCTTGATACTATGCTCACCGAAACGGTTTTAGTCAATGGTACAAAAATTCAATATGGATTGGGACTTGATTTCGGCGTTGATAAATATGGCAGAAAATTTTACGGACATGCCGGTGGTGGAACCGGTTTTGTTTCTCATTTTATGTGTTATCCTGATTTAAATTTAGCTTCCGTTCATCTTATTAATTGTAGAGATAGAAATCTCATCAACGTTGCGGATGAGATTGCAGCGCTTTATTCGGGTGGAGACGTTTCGTTTCCTAAGTTTTCACTAAGTGATACTCTGACAAAAATTGCGGTGACTGTGTCCATTGATTCTGCTTTAGCTTTTTGGACTTCTCTTGAGAAGAAAAAGGATGAACATTTTCTTCTTTCAAATGATGAAAAAAAAGATTTCGGTTATGACCTTCTGGCTTCAAACCGGACGAAAGATGCAATTCGCGCTTTTACAAAATTAACAGAAACCGACACTACTTTTACTGATGGCTTTATTGGTTTGGGAGAAGCATTCAACCTTGACGGTAATAAGGGATTAGCACTTCGCTCATTGAAGAAAGCTCAAAAACAAAAACCAAATGACACTCATGTTCAAGCGCTGATCTTACAAATTGAACCTACCTCGCCGTCAGGCAGGAAAGATCAGAAATAACTTTTTCAATTGAGAAAGAAAATGCATCTTGGATTAGATTATTTTAATTGTTCATTTTGGTTCACCTTTTCCGAAGGATCGTTCCGAAATTTTTCTTTAACTTTGAGATAAGAAATAAATAATCAGAATGTGATGCAAAAAAAGAAAATCGCAATTGTAGGTCCGGCTTATCCATACCGGGGTGGAAACTCACTTTTCATCGCCCATTTATATGAAAAATTATCGAAACAGTTTGACGTTACAATTCTCAACTATACACTTCTTTATCCCTCATTTTTATTCCCGGGCACAACGCAGTTTGATCAGAGTAGTGTTACGCTAAAACCCGCGCAAAGTGAGCGGATCATCAATTCAATTTCTCCTTTATCCTGGTTGAAAACTGCAAAACGGATTAAAGAAATTAATCCCGATCTAGTAGTTTTTGATTGGTGGCATCCGTTTTTTTCTTTCTGTCATTTTTCCATTTCTTCATTCTTAGGGAAGAAATATCAAAAGAAAATCCTTTTCATTACAGAGAATTTTATTTCACACGAGGGACATATCATTGATCGTCTGCTGACCAAAATCGGTTTGATAAACGCTTCCGCTTTTCTATCACTTTCTGAAAAAGTCGAAAAAGATTTGGCAAATATTTCACGCAACAGAAAAACTTATCGCTCCGAATTACCGATTTATGATTGTTACAATCTGCCGGACACTCAAACAAACTTGTCAGACAAAAAAAATAAATCGCATAAAAGAGATTTCGCTTTTTCCGATGATGATTTTGTTCTTCTTTTCTTTGGATATATCCGTAAGTATAAAGGACTTGATATTCTTTTACATGCAATGCCTGTGTTGCTAAAAGAAATTCCAAATATAAAACTCTTAGTTGTTGGCGAATCCTACGAGGAATTTTCTTTTTACGAAAATCTTGTTTCAAAACTGCACTTAACAAATTATGTTAAAATGGAAAATAGATTTGTTGCAAATGAGGAAGTCAGTAAATACTATTCAGTCGCAGATTTAGTTATTCTCCCTTACAGGAGCGCTACACAAAGCGGTATTCTCAATGTCGCTTATGGATTTAGCAAACCGGTTTTGGTTACAAACGTCGGCGGTTTAGCTGAATTTGTAGATGATAAAAAAACAGGTATCATCGTTGAACCGGAATCTCCCGAAGCCATCGTAAATGGGATTAAAGAATTTTATTTTTTGCGGAAAACCGTAAACTTCAGTAAAAATGTCGGGGATAGAATTTCTCAAAATCAGTTTTCTTCTATTGCACAACTTTTTGATAAAATTATTACGGATACTTTATTATGATTTTAAATACCAACTGCCGGCATTTCCCCGGCGATAGACCATGCAGCTTTAACAAAAATTTCGGCACAATGTGCAATGATTGCATTAATTATAAACCAGTCGGATTCAAAATTCTTATCATCAAATTCGATGCAAGCGGAGATGTTCTTAGAACAACTTCATTGCTTCAAGCTTTGAAGAAAAAATACCCAAATTCCCACATCACCTGGTTTACAAAAAGGAACGCTCAGCCAATTTTCTTTAATAATCCTTTTGTTGATGAGATTTTAATTTTGGAAAATCACGATACGGTTTCAAAACTTCTTGCCTTGGAATTTGATCTGCTGATCCATCCCGATGCATCAACACAAAGCGGTGCTTTTGCCTCATGGATCAAAGCAAAAAACAAAAAAGGGTTTTATCTTGATAAAAAGGGAAAGATTCAACCTTTTGACGAGGCGGCTGTTGAGTGGCTTGAACTCGGTGCATTTGATCAAAAGAAAAAAGTAAATTTGAAAACCTATCAGCAAATCCTTCACGAAATTTGCGGACTAGAATATGAAAAAGGTGAAATTGTTCTCTCCTTAAGTGAAGATGAAAAGAAATTTGCTGAAGATTTTTCTGCGCAGCATGATCTAAAAAAATATAAAAAAATTATCGGATTGAATACAGGCGCAGGTTCACGCTGGCAATATAAACAATGGGGTATTCAGCAGTTCGTTCACTTGATCCAAATGATTAATGGATACTCAAGCGACATTGGGATCTTGCTTTATGGCGGTGAAGATGAAAAAGAAAAAAATACTTATTTAGCAAGTCAATTCCCTTTTATTATTGATACTGGTGCAGAGAACTCGCTGCGCCAATTCTTTTCTTTAGTTGATCTTTCGGATATCTTTATCACCGGCGATACACTGGGACTTCACGCTGCTACCGCTTTTCGAAAAAAGATCATCTGTCTTTTCGGTCCAACATCCTCAAATGAAATTGAGGACTACGGTAGAATTACAAAAATTTCTCCACAAACGGATTGTCTGGTTTGTTATAAAATGAGGTGTGACTTTTCTCCCTCCTGTATGGATTTAATTTCTGCTGAAATGGTTTTTGATTCATTGAAGGAAGCGATGTCCCTCGGAAGCGAATCAAACTAAATCGTTGCCTGATTATAGTATTGAAATAATATTTTTGTTTGTTGAGTCAAGATACTTTTTACTTTGAACTTTATACTTCAACTTTTTACTTGCGACTTATCGCGTTATGTGTTTTTTAGTTTCAGGACAATTTGTTTTTGCTCACGGGCAACAACATACTGCTGAACATGTTGGGATGACTTAAACAAATCAATTACATTCCCTTTGCTCTTTGTGCCTTCTGCAAATGTACCCTGTGACGGGGAATTGGTTTTTACATTTTTTAAAAAAGATGAAAATGATTTTTTCCCTTCCTCGTTTGATTTCTCCGATACCTTAATACTGCCGCTATGTTCAGTTTCGAAAAATTTATTGTTGGCTTTCGGTAAAGGTTGGTGGTTAACAGAATGATTATTTGATCTTGGTTCCGGCAGTAATGTAAGCTTTCTCATCTTGTGAGCATCAAAATTTCTATCTTCTTCAACTAAATCATTTTTCACATCTTCGACAGTAATTTTTTTGAACCGGTTAGCTGTTCTTTGCGGTTCAACTTTGATTTTTTGAAACCCATTCTTTGTTTGACTTAAATCAAAATTTACTTCATCGAAAGCAAAAATCAGCTCTGCAAATACTTTATCGTTTTGCCATTTGGCTTCAATAACTTCTAGATCAAAAGCATAAACCTCGGTATAATTCGGCTTTCCAAAATTACTTATTTGTGATAGCAGTCCGACTTGCTGAATTCTAAATCGGACATCAACAATATCATTACTTTTTACATATTCTTCTAATTCTTTTATGGCAAAGATCGGATCAAAATGAATAACCTCCGATTCCCCGTTTATAGTTATCATAACTCCATATTTTATAATGTCTGTTTTAAAGGTAGGCAAATTAGTTAGAAGCCTGTAAATAATAACTGATTTTGGATCACTCGAATTAATATACCTGCATACTTCATTAAAATGAATCGGCACAGCTTTTTTTGCTTTATCATCTTTATTAATTACACGGAAATTCTTTTCAAAATCAAATTTGTTTTCCGAATAAATAAAGACGTCATTCTGTTTAATATCTAAAGTTTCAAGTATCATAAATCATAAAATAGAATGCTGAGGTAAAATCAGTTTTTTGTTTTTCTTTATTGTTTTTGAATATTACTATACAAAAATAAACAATTTCCCAAATATTAAAGGAAGTTTCTTATGGCACTTAATATTGCAAAAATTCAAAATATTTTACAAGATAGAAATTTAGACGGCTGGCTTTTATTTGATTTTCGTGGTTCTAATGATCTTGCCTTGGAAATTCTAGGAATTAAAAAGGAATCTCATCTTACCAGAAGATTCTATTATTTCATTCCACAAACAGGAACACCAAGCAAAATTGTAAATGCGATTGAAGAACATAATTTGGCTCACCTGCCGGGAGAGAAACTTTCTTATTCAAGTCACAATTCTTTAAGGGAGCAATTTGCGATAGCCCTTGCCGGGAGCAAGACAATCGCAATGGAATATTCTCCGATGAATGCCATACCTTATCTTTCAAAAGTAGATGCGGGAACTTTAGAATTAATCAGGACATTTGGTGTTGAAGTTGTTAGTTCGGCAGACTTAATAACACAGTTTACAGCCTTATGGTCAAAGGAACAGTATATAGAAAATATACCGGTAGCGAAAGCACTGGTTCAAATTGTAAGTGACGCCTTTAACTTCATTAAAAATAATATTATATCGGGAAACACCTTAACTGAATATTCGGTGCAACAATTTATTATGGATGAATTTCAAAAAAAGAACTTAATCACAGATTTTCCACCGATTGTTGGGGTAAATGAAAACAGTGCCAATCCCCACTATGCTCCCGATGAAACTACTTTTAAGGAGATTAAGAAAAATGATTTTGTACTAATTGATCTCTGGGCAAAAACTCCGGATGATTCTTCCGTCTGGTCAGATATTACCTGGGTTGGATTCGTCGGCAAGGATATCCCACAAAAGTATATCAAGATTTGGGAAATTGTAAAAAATGCCCGAGATGCCGCATTCAATCTTGTCAAAGAGAGATTCAGTACCAATCAGCCTGTTTATGGATTTGAGGTTGACAATGCTTCTCGTCAGCTTATTGAAGAAGCCGGTTACGGGAAATATTTTATTCACAGAACCGGACATTCAATAACTACAACATTACACGGAAGCGGTCCACATATGGATAATTACGAAACAAAAGACGAACGCCGTTTACTTCCTTCTACCTCCTTTTCGATTGAGCCTGGAATTTATCTGAAGGGAGATTTTGGAATTAGAAGCGAGATAGACGTTTTTATTCACCCTGACGGAAAAATTGAACAAACTAGCGGGATAAAACAAGAAGATATTGTAGCTATCTTAAAATAATTCCGGGTTTTCAGAAAGGGTCGTTTGGAACGAAATATGAGTACAATTAGTTCTCTTCTTTAAAGGATTTTATGAAAAGTTTAAAAATATTCTCGATCGTTTCTGCATTATTTCTCGCATCTTGCGGGGGAACAGCGGATAATATCAAAGAAGGGATGCCGGCGCCTGACTTTACTTTATCCGATGCATACAATAATACATTTTCTCTGTCCTCATTCAGGAGCAAATCCCCAGTGGTTCTCTACTTCTATCCAAAAGCATCAACTCCCGGTTGCACTAAACAAGCTTGCGGAGTTAGAGATAATATTTCGAAATTCAAAGAAAACGGGATTGAAATTTTCGGTATTAGCGTCGATCCAAAGGAAAAGATAAAAGTTTTTATTGATACTTACGGCTTAAACTTTCCTCTTCTTTCCGATGAGAAAAAGGAAGTATCTAAAACCTATGGCGTATTAAATGCGTTGGGCTTTGACAGCAGAGTTACTTTTATAATTGATAAAAGCGGAAACATTGCGAAGGTTATCCGAGATGTTGATGTTGAAAAACATGCAGAACAAGTTTATGAATTTGCCCTAAAATTGAAATAAATGATTCTGATGAATGACTCTTAATTCTTTTAGGGAGTCATTTCAAAAATATTTAGGTTTTACAAAATTATAAAACGAATATTCAAATCACAGATTTATAGCAGATGCATGATAAACATCAAAATGAATTTTCTTTATTGCTTCATCCTTTAAATATTCATCAAATGTCATTCGCTTATCGATTAGTCCCGACAAGTCGGGAACAATCTCAATTATCCTGTTTGCTATTGTATGAATAAACTGGTGATCGTGCGAACTAAAAAGTATCGTTCCCTTAAATTCGATCAAACTATTATTCAATGCAGAGATGGCTTCCAAGTCAAGATGGTTCGTTGGTTCATCTAAAATAAGTACATTAGCTCCGGAAAGCATCATCTTAGCAAGTAGACAGCGTACACGTTCTCCACCGGAAAGAACTTTAGCTTTTTTCAAAGATTCCTCCCCGCTGAAAAGCATTCTCCCAAGAAATCCGCGGATGTATGTTTCATCCGTCTCTTTCGAATATTGACGGAGCCATTCGATAAGGTTCAGGTCAACATTAAAATAATCTGCATTATCTTTCGGAAAGTAAGCAAGTTTGGTGGTCGGTCCCCATTCAAAACTTCCTTTATTTTCTTTCTCTTTTCCGTTTAAAATATTGAACAAAGTAGTTTTAACTAAATCATTCGGACCAACGAAAGCAATTTTATCTCCCCGCTCTACTTTGAAAGTCAGATCGTTCAACAAAATTTCATCATCGGATTTTTTTTTGAGGTTTATAATCTCAAGTAAATTGTTCCCTGCTTCACGATCCGGTTTAAAGGCTATGTAAGGCATTTTGCGGGATGAAGGTTTAATATCTTCAAGCGTTAAGTTTTCGAGTTGCTTTTTCCGTGAAGTTGCCTGCTTCGATTTTGATGCATTTGCGCTGAAACGCGAGATAAATTCCTGCAACTCAACCATTTTAGCTTCTATCTTTTTATTTGCATCTTTTGCTTGTTTTGATGCTAACTGACTGCTTTCCAACCAGAAATCGTAATTGCCGGTGTACATTTGTATCTTACCATAATCAATATCAGCGATGTGTGTACATACTTGATTTAGAAAATGTCTATCGTGCGAAATAACAATTACTGTGTTTTTAAATTTTTCAAGAAATTCTTCAAGCCACCCGATAGAAATAATATCAAGATGGTTTGTCGGTTCATCGAGAAGTAAAATATCCGGGTTACCAAATAAAGCCTGCGCTAGAAGGACTTTTACTTTTTCGTTTCCCGATAAGTCTTTCATCAATTTGGTATGGAGCTCGTCGGCAATTCCCAATCCACTCAATAATTCAGCCGCTTCAGATTCTGCCTCCCAACCGGATAACTCTGCAAATTCTCCTTCAAGTTCGGCAATTCTAATTCCGTCTGCATCATTAAACTCGTGCTTAGCATATAAGGTATCTCTTTCTTCCATAATAGTAAAGAGCCTTTTGTGCCCTACCATCACAGCTTTAAGCACCGGGTATTCGTCAAATTCAAACTGATTTTGATTTAATGTTGTAAGTCTTTCCTTCGGAGTAATGATTACATCGCCCGAACTTTGTTCAATTTCTCCTGATAGAATTTTAATAAAAGTTGATTTCCCCGAACCGTTTGCTCCAATAATGCCGTAACAGTTCCCGGGAGTGAATTTCAGATTTACTTCTTCGAATAAAATACGTTTGCCAAAAGTGAGAGAGAGATTACTTGTACTTATCATTGATCGTTTATTCCATAATTATTTTGTGTGGAGTATAAATTGAAACGGAAATATCCGTTACGTGCGGTTTTGTTTTGTCTGTTCCTAAGACCTGAAGAACCCCGAGAGATTTGTAACGTGGGGAAACTTTTAAATACTTTTTAAATTTGAGTATTTTTCTGGTTAGTAAAATTGAACGCAAAAAAAACTTTTTTCACGGGTCAAATATACTTAAATCCGGTAAATATTTTGTTAGGTTAAGCTACGAGTCGCTTAAAAAAGCTTATAATAAAAAATTACAAGAAAAATAAGCGGGATAAGAATCCCGATTGCTGTAAGCCACGCTCCTCTGCCTGTTATTCCATTTTTCCCTTTAATCATGAATAACCCGGAAATGGCAAGAAATGCAAGTGCGATAGCAAAAAGATCAGCAACAAATGTCCATATTTTTTTTGGCGCATTTAAGTGAAGAAAATTCGTCTCTCGAATGATTGTCCGGCTATTAACTTTTTCCTGAGAGATTTCTCCCTTTTTGAGATTAACCGAGATTGTATTTCCATCAACAAAAATATTGATGGTGTTTGAGTCCGGTAAAAAAAAACTTTTTAATTTTCCTTTTTCCCCTACTTTAGCAAGAATATCGGTTATCAGAGTCTCAGACGATAACATACTATCGGGAATGGGATCAATTTTCATTGTAGTTTTTTCAATTGAATAATTTGGATTCCAATCATTTGTGTGGTTAACCGCAACTCCGGAGATAGCATAAATTACCGTAAGTCCCGCTGCCACATACCCAAAATCCCTATGAAGAATTCTAACCCATTTTCGCCACTTGAACATCTAAACCTCTTGAATATAAAAAAAAGGTTGTCGGAAAAATGCTTTGCTGAAGTAAGAATACAGAATTCAGAAGTGAGAAAACCAGCAAATTATAAGTGACAACCTTTTATGAAAAATGAAAAAATGATTACTTAATTACCGCCCCGATACCTTTGATTTGATAAAAAGTAACCGGACCTGTTACAGAAGTGGAATCAAATTTTTTCCCGTGTTCTTTCGCTTCATTTTCTCCGCTTGCAATAGCCTGCTCTTTAGTTAATTTGATCTCATATACTTCACCTTCAACTAAAGCAGATTTCCCTTTATCTTCTAAAGGAAAAACAATTTCACCGTCTTTTACTTTAACTTTAATCTTTTGAAATGGTTTATCGCTTGCTAACTCTATCCAACAGCCTCTTTTTTCGCAAACACCAACAACATTTCCTTCAACCAGAACCTTTTTACCTACAAAATCTTTTGGACTTGCAAGGATAGCCGAAACTTTTGTTTTTACTTTAAGACTTAACTCTTTTCCATATTTATTACCGCCTCCGGCAAAACTGGTAGTAAGGGAAAACAGAATTGCAAAAACAATTAAAAACGTTTTCTTCATAACTTCTTTCTTTTTTGTTAAAGATTATTAATAATTCGTAACTACTAATATATTACACTTTTTAAATTAAAAAGTACCATCAAAAGTCCATTTTTTTACAGAAATTTTTGAATAGATTTTTTCATTAAAAAAACTACTGACCATTTACCGATACCGCACAGGGTACTGAAATGCGCACAAAAAATGCTGATTATTCTTGTATTAACAGCAAATTATTTCCTTAGAATAAACGATTTCGTTATACTTGCATTCCATTTACTAACAAACTAAAAGCTGGATGAAAACTAATGTAACCCCCGTAATTCTAACTGCTATGGAACTTGAAGTACGCTTTGGCGAACAAGTAATTCTTGATAAAGCATCTCTCAGCGTTCACGAGGGAGATAGAATAGGGTTAGTCGGCAGAAACGGCGCCGGGAAATCAATATTCTTAAAAGTGATCTCAGGAATATTAAACCCTGATTCCGGTGAAGTTGCAAAGAAGAAAAAATTAGTCACCGGTATGCTTTCTCAAGAATTCACTCTTGACGAAACTAAAAACGTTCACGAAAATATTTTGGATGGTGCAAGTAAAATTGTTGCATTAGTAACGGAATATGAACAGCTTCCTCATGATTCCAAACAAAGACATTTGCTTGAAGAAAAGATTTTGCAAATTGACGGTTGGAATCTTGAAAGGAAAATAGATCTGCTGATCAAATCACTAAATGCACCGGAACCGGATAGAGAAATTGCATCGCTTTCCGGCGGTGAAAAACGCCGTGTAGCTTTGTGCCGCGCATTAATTTCTCAGCCTGATTTACTTATCCTTGATGAACCGACTAACCATCTTGATACCGATTCAATTGAATGGATTGAAAATTTTTTAACGGAATATAAAGGCACATGCATTTTCGTTACTCATGATCGTTATTTCTTAGATAGAATTGCAAATAGAATTGTTGAATTATCCTCCGGGACCTTCTTTTCCCATCAAGGAAATTATACCGATTACTTGATCAATAAAGCAGAACGTCAGGCTGTAAAAGAAGTAGAAGAAAGCAAGCGGCAAAATTTTCTGCGCCGTGAACTTGATTGGGTGATGCGGGGACCAAAAGCAAGAAGAACAAAAGCTAAAAGCAGACTTGATAATTATTACGAAGTTGCAGCACAACAAAGCACCGAAGTTGAATTAGATGTAGAGATGATCATTCCTCCGGCGGAAAAATTGGGGAAAAAGGTTCTTGAATTAAAAAACGTAGGCATTAAACTCGGGGACAAACTTTTATTTGAAGACTTAAATTTTGATTTTGCCGCGGGGAGAAAGTTAGGAATAATTGGAAAAAACGGAGTTGGAAAAACGACTTTACTTAAAATTATTTTAGGCAGTCTTCATCCAACCAAAGGTAAATTAGAACTTGGCGAAAAAACCGATTTCAATTATATAGACCAGGCAAGACTTCTGTTAAATGATGAGGACACCGTTGTTGAAGCAATCGGCGAAGGAAGTGAATCAATCAAATTCGGCAAATATCAAATGGGTGTCTGGACTTACTTAAGGCGATTTCTTTTTACCGATGACCGGATTAACACAAAAGTAGGAAGACTTTCCGGTGGCGAAAGAAGCAGATTAACTCTTGCAAAAATTATTAAAAACGGCGGAAATTTTCTTCTGCTTGATGAACCGACAAACGATCTTGATCTGCCAACATTACGTGTATTGGAAGAAGCCCTTATTGCATTTGAAGGCTGTGTAATTGTCGTCAGCCACGATAGATATTTTCTTAACCGGGTTTGCAACGGAATTCTTGCATTTGAAGAAAATGGGACCATCCATTTCAGTGAAGGTAATTATGATTATTATATCGAAAAAAGAAAAGCGAGAATTAAAATTGAACCCGTCTCTAGCCAAAAAGAAAAATCCGAAGGGAAAAAACAAAAGCTAAAAATAAAGAAACTTACATGGAAAGAAGCTAAAGAGCTTGAAACTATTGAAGAAGAAATTATCGTCGCAGAGCAAGAAGTTGAACGAATAGAAAAAATATTTTCTGCCCCGGATTTTTATGAAAAATATGCCTCACAAACAATCGTTTTAAACCTTCAACTAGATCAGGCAAAAGAATTAGTCAAAAAACTTTTTAACAGATGGGAAGAACTTGAAAAATTAAAAAACAGTTGATGAGACTATCTCCAAAACCGGATGAGACAGATCATCATTGGTAATTCTTAATCCGGACAAACCAGAACAAAAAAAGGAATAATGAATATCGAACAAGCCTGCCCGGCTCAGACGGGGAATGCAGAATTTCGAAGGGTAAAAACTTCATCATTCGTTGTTCCTTGTTCGAAGTTCGATATTCAAATTCTAGTAAATATACTTGCCTGCCTGCGGCGGGCAGTCCATTCTGCGCAGTTCGCTGCTCCGCTGCGGAGGAGGATTTTTGCTAACTATCTAATTACTTTAAAATTACCTTCTTCTGTATCTGCATAAACTCTCCCGCCCGTAGCTGATAAAAATACACCCCGCTTGAAAATTCATAATTCCTTCCTCCTTCAGCGGATCTAAATTCGTAATTGTAAATGCCGGGTTCTTTATTCTCATTTACTAACACTGCAACTTCTTTACCAAGCACATCAAATACTTTCAAACTTACATTTTGACTAATATGGAACAATTAATTCCAGATTCTCGATTTTACTGTAATGTTTTTTATTGCGGGATACTAAGGAGAACTTATAATATATTGAAGTGGCAGCTATTAATGAATCGTTAGCTGACATATTATTAGTGAGAAAAGAGGTTTTAAAAATTTCATAAGCTGATTCAATAATTTCATTTGAAAGAGGAAGCGCTGAAAAATTCGAGAGGAATTCCTCAAGTTTGATGATCTTATTTTGATCCCTTGCTCCTGCAATTATTTCAAATTTAGATAAAATACTTATGAAGATAATTCCTTTATTATTTTCAAAAAAAGCGTAAGCCGATTTATATCCCTGATAAAATCTATAAGAATGTCTGAGTCAATTAGAAGCATCGCTTAATCTTGCAGTTCTTCGTTTTCTTAATTCATTTATAAAATTAACTGATGAACCTTCATAAGCGTTTTTCATTATCCCAAAATACTTTGCAAGTTCAAATCCGGGTAAGATGTTTAATTTTATTTCGGTGTTATCTTTTAGGTTAACACTTTCATAAAGATATATCTTTGATTTTCTGTATTTTCCTTTTACTATCATTCTTTACCTCAATTCTGAGTGCAAGTTAATAAAGTTGTTATATTAATCAAAAAAATAAAAATAAATCCCCGATTGCTGAGGGATTTTCATTCCTAATTCCAGATTCCTAATTCGTAATTATTTCAAAATTACCATTTTCTTGGTTTGCACAAACTCACTCGCCCCCCCTTCGGTTGGGTAAACTTGCATACGGTAAATATACGTGCCGCTTGCTAATCCGGTGGTTGCAAACTCTGTTGTGTATGTGCCGGGTTCTTTTTCTCCGTTTACAAGAAGAGCTACTTCTCTGCCGAGCATATCGAAAACTTTTATGGTAACGAATTGTTTACCTACCGTTCTGTTAGGTAAACTGCTTACTGAGTACTGCATACTTGTTGTTGGATTGAACGGGTTAGGATAATTCTGCTCTAACGCAAATGCTGTTGGTGTGCCGAGGTCAACTTCTACTTCTTTGCTGTAAGTGTATTGTCCGTCGTTGTCTATTTGTTTTAAGCGATAGAAATACTTTCCGCTTGAAACTGTTTTATCTACAAAACTGTACACTTTAGGTGAGTAGCTGTTTCCATTCCCTTTTACAAAACCAACGGTAACCCAACCTCTCCCGTCCCGATCAATCTGGACACCCTCTCCTTGGTAAGGAGAGGGATGGGGCGAGGTCTTTTGTATTTCAAACCCATAATTATTTACCTCCGTTGCTGTTTGCCATTTTAGATTCAAAACTTTATTTTCAACAGAACCTGTGAAGGAAGTTAGTTCAACAGGGAGCAATACAATTCCACTGGCAGAGGAAATAGTGCCGGATATTTTATAATTCCTTGAGGTTGATGAACCGAAATAGGAATAAATTCTAAAATAATAATTTGCCGCTGCATCCGGGTGATTAAAGGTTTCTGTAGTTGTGCTTACAGAATATGTAATATTATATTTAATAATTCCGTCGCTAAAATCAGTATCATCACTGTATGTTTCGCCATCAATCGGTATAAAATAATCGTCTTTATTATATCCGATTATCAAATAACCGGAAGGTAATTGAGTTCCGGAAATCGGATTAGTCCATGATAGATCAACAGTACTTGCATGTTTGTAAGCAGAAAAGCTTGTTACATCAACATCCGGTTCTGCCGAATATACCGGAGAGAGTTTAGTGTGATCATTAAAGTTAATATAGCTCACATATTCGGGATGATCTATAAATGGATTTCTATTCCCTTGAATAGATTGAATGTAACTATTTCTCTCAACTTCCCATTTATCGGGTGGATCCTGTTTGTGCCAAGCTATTAGTGTGGTAACATCTTGTGGGGCTTCTGGAATAGTCTGTCCCGGTAAAATCACATCATTTAAATTGTTAAAAGTCCAGTCGTATCCCGACACACCATTATAACGAACCGACATATACAATAAAGCTCTCGCTGCATCTCCCTTATGACTTGCGCGCGGTTCATAAACATTTTTATTTGAAGAATTTTTCCCATACTTGGCTTCAAGGAAAGAAGAGGTTACCGTCGAAACATTTTCTAAAGGATGATTGCTTCTTACACCGTTTGCATTGTTTTGATGTACAGGGAAAAGATGATGCTGATCAGCCCCTTCGGTTGAAGTTGTTGAACCACCCGTAGGAAACCAACTTTGACACCATGTATGCTCACGGCTAAAGAAAGTTGTTGGCGTCCAAGCAAAAGGGGGAGTATAAACTTGTACATAACCGCTGTAAACACAAGTAACGGCTCTTTGTCCGCCGGTTGTATCCCGTGATGCATAATTTGCAACATTCGTTTCATCAAATTGAGCGTAAGCCACTTGAGTATATGGTGACCGTATTCTACTTTGTAAGTCGCTTACAAAAGAAGCGCTTGAAGTATTGATACTTGAATAATATGTATCTACTGCGGTTTGCGCAGCTATCTGTACCCCCATCATTGCAATAATTATCATTATGCGCATGATGGCGTAACTTTCATTTTATCTGAATTATGTTCTTAGGTATCTAAGATTAGAATTACCAGATTTGTTTTATGTGAAATGAACTTTTAAGTAAATAATTGCGAAAAATCATTTCGCTTATTATTACTATTACAAATATTACTGAAATATTTATTATTTGCAAGCGTTTGCATGTAATAGATTTTGATTAGTAATGGGGCTTAATCAATTATCTTTTGAGTCTTTTTTAAAAACGACCTCTCCCCTGCCCCTCTCCTTGGTAAGGAGAGGGGGAAGGGGTGAGGTCGAAACTTATTTGATCAGTGATAATTCTTTTATCGCAACCTCAATTTTCAACAACGCTTTCTCCGGGTTTCCTTCATACTCTTCATTAGTTAGTCTGCAGAATGTAACCCCGAAATGTTCGATATACTTTTGCCTAATCGCGTCGTATGCCTTTTGGTCTGACTCATTATGTACACCACCGTCAAGTTCGATGGCAAGTTTAATTTCCGGAGCGTAAAAATCTACCACGTATTGATCAATTGAGTATTGACGGCGAAATTTTATGCCAAGACATTTTCTGTTACGAAGATGTAGCCATAATATTTCTTCAAGGTAGGTTTGGTTTTGTCTGAGGAGTCGTCGTTTTTGTTTTTCTGATGATTTGTTATAATGCTTTGTCATAAAAACAACCTCTCCCCTGCCCCTCTCCTTGGTAAGGAGAGGGCTGGGAATACTTATAAAACAAGTGAAATTATTTTCAATTCAATTCTTTTCTTTTTTCTCCTCTTTCCCTCTCCTTCATAAGGAGAGGGATTAAGGGTGAGGTCAAAATTACTTGAGGAGAACCATCTTCTTGGTTTGCACAAACTCTCCACTCTGCATACGGTAGATGTACGTACCGCTTGCAAGACCGGTAGTTGCAAACTCTGCTGTGTAAGTGCCCGGTTCTTTTTCTCCGTTTACAAGAAGAGCTACTTCTCTGCCAAGCATATCGAATACCTTAATGGTAACAAACTGCTTAGCGCTTACTGCATACTGCAAGCTTGTTGTCGGGTTGAACGGGTTAGGATAATTCTGTTCTAACGCAAATGCTGTAGGCATACCAAGGTCAACTTCTACTTCTTTGCTGTAGGTGTATTGTCCGTCGTTATCTAATTGTTTTAGACGGTAAAGGTATTTGCCTGATGAAGCAGACTTATCCGTAAAGCTGTACTCTTTAGGTGAGTTACTGTTACCTGCGCCATTTACAAAACCTACTTTATTCCAATTCCTCATTCCTTCCGCCACGGACGGATCCTCATACCTAATTCTCTCAATTTCAAAGCCGTAGTTGTTTACTTCTGTGGCTGTTTGCCATGTGAGGTTAGCAGTATTGTTTTGAACTAATGCTGAGAAGGCTGTTAATTCAACGGGAAGTGGAGATAAAATATTATCAATATCTGTTGTCTGAAGACCATATAACCTAACAACCCATTTAACTTTAACAGCCAGTGAAGGTGCAGTAGCTTGTAAAATTGAATATGTCGCCCACGAGGTGGTGGTGGTATAATATGTAGAAGGTTGGACATTAGTAGATGTCAAATTTGCACTACTGGCGTCTTGCCATTGACACCAAAATCTTAAAGCAGCCGTTACGGCAGTAGTTCCTTTAACTCTAACTTGAAAATCATAATTTTGGCCAGCGATAATGTCCAATACAGTTTGATTAAATTCACCATCAACGCCCGTACCGTTAGTAGTAACCGCACACCTCATAGCACTATTAGTTTCACCCGCTACTTCTGAAAATGTACAATCTGTTCCTTGGGTATCAAGAGTCCAACCATCTGGGACACCTGCCGTCCAAGTATCAAAACCAGCATTTGTAAGATTTTGGGCATATGTAAATCCCATAAATAAAAGAAGCGTAAAAAGAAGTAGATGTTTTTTCACAATAATCCTCATATAGTTAATATGTATTGGACAATTATTTCAGAACAGGTGCGGTGTTTAGGCGCAAAACTTTTCGTGTGTAAACATAGTAAATAAATTAATTAGCACAAACATAATTGCGTTAAGAAATTGTTAAGGCAATTGGCAGTAGGCAATAGTTTTCAAAAAAACTAAGAGAAATATTTACCGGTCGGTTCAGCAACTTTAGCAACATCAAAAGAACGAATGTGAAAAATCTCGTTACTCGTTAACAATTCAATTTGCGATTCATTTACGGTAGGTACAGCAATTGTTTCGCCAAGCGCGTTAAATACTTCAAGTGTAAATCCAATTTGTCCATTTATTTCAGCATGTTTTTCTACAACAACGGCAACGTCACCATTTTTTAAACCGTATTCGTTCAAATCACCTTTTAAAGCAACTTTAGTATAGAGTTCAAAATTCATTTTGTTTTCTCCTTGGAAGGGAAAAGAGTAATAAACTTCCATTTATATGTAATATTTTCTTTCATCCAAATTGTATTTATTAATAACGATTTACCATTTGGCCCAATTAGCACACCGGGGATTTTGTATTTATCACCATACACAGATTCTTCAATAAATACAGCATCAAAAGAAAGGATTTGTTCTCTCAAATCACTAATCAACTTTTCAAAATTTTCTAAAGAATAACCGGCTTGCAAAAGGAAAAACGATTTATCGCCAACATCTTTTTTTAATAAAAGGTAATTTTTTATTTTACCATCACTTATTTCAACATCAACCGGAATTTTCATCACTTCTATTAAAAACTTTTTATCTATCTTTTATAATTTGGAACTGAATAAACAAACGGATATTCGAAACAAAATCAAGGTAAATAACTTCTCTAACAATTGCAAGATTAAGACACAAAACCTTTTATGTGTAAACATAGTAAATAAATTAATTAGCACAAACATAATTGCGTTAAGAAATTGTTAAGGCAATAGGTAAAAGGCAGTAGGCAGTAGGCAGTTGGCAATAGGCATCAAACCGAATGTTCCTCAAGTGGCGCAAAGCCGCCATGGCGCCAGAGGCGCTCACTTTGTAATACGCTGCTCATGGTTTTTTAACTGTTTCAGAGAAGTGTCAATTTTTTTATTCTGCTGAACGATCATCCCCATAAGCTGCTCGAAATACCGTTCAAATTTCTCAAAGCGGGTTTCAATCTTTTGCGCTAAGCCGTCAAGTTTTGTATCAAGCTGCGTAAAGCGGCTGTCGGTGTAATCTTTCATGGATTGAACTGCTGAATCAACCTTTGCATCAATCTTTGCATCAAGGCGCTGCTCAACACCGTCAATCTTAGCATCAAGGCGCTGCTCAACACCGTCAATCCTTGTGTTCAGACGATTCTCCGATTTGGAAATTTCTTTCTTAAGAATTTCTTTTGTTACATACTGCGGCTCGGTGTTCTTTTGCTTTTTCATAATGAACTACAAATAGTTTAAAAGTATATGAGATAATTATTTTTTAGTCAGTCGCGTAGTTAAGGTGCAAGTTCTTCGAGCACAAATTTATAGTAAAAATTATTGTACTCCAAGCACTATTTTATTAAGCATATAGGCGGCGTGGGGTAAGGAGTGATGAGCAGGGATTATACCGAATGTTCTTCAAGTTTTGTAATGCGTTCTTCGTGGTTATCCATACGTTCATTTACCTTTTCCTGCGCCCCGATTGAACGTTCAAGCATTTGCACAATACCCGTTACAGCCGTATCAAGTTTCTCACTTAACTTCTGAATGCTAGTCTGCACTTGCGTCGTCCGGCTGTCTGTATAGTCTTTCATAGATTGAGTGGCTGTGTCAATTTTAGCATCAAGCTTCGTAAAGCGGCTATCGGTGTAGTTTTTCATAGATTGAACTGCAGAATCAACCTTTGTATCAATCTTAGCATCAAGGCGCTGTTCAACGCCGTCAATCTTAGCATCAAGGCGCTGTTCAACGCCGTCAATCCTTGCGTTAAGGCGATTCTCCGATTTGGAAATTTCTTTCTTAAGAATTTCTTTTGTTACATACTGCGGCTCGGTAGTATTTTTCTTTTTCATAATAAACCTGTTAGCGTGATAAGTTAAATAAGTTCAAAACAACAGCGGGGGTTAAACCGCGAAACTTATGGTCAATGGTCATTAAATCAGCACTTGCATTATACAGTTTGTTCCTCAAGTTTCTTAATGCGCTGCTCATGGTTTTCAAGGTGTTCTTCATCAAAAGTTATTCTGCCTGTAAGCCCTTCAACCAATTTCACAATGCCGTCGAAATATCTGTCCATTTTATTTCCCTGCACGTCGAGTTTCTGTCCAAATCCAACCATCGTTTGTTCGAGACCGTCTATTCTTGTTTCAAGCTGCGTAAAGCGGCTATCGGTGTAGTCTTTCATGGATTGGACCGCCGTGTCAACTTTTGCATCAAGGCGCTGCTCAACACCGTCAATCTTTGCATCAAGACGTTGTTCAACACCGCCAATCTTTGTGTCAAGGCTTTCAATCTTGCCGGTAAGGCGCTTCTCCCACTTGGAGAGTTCCTTCTTAAGGATTTCTTTTGTTACATACTGCGGCTCGGTAGTATTTTTCTTTTTCATAATAAACCTGTTAGCGTGATAAGTTAATTAAATCCAAAACAGTTGCGTTGTTAAGCCGAAAACTTTTTGTGTGTAAACATAGTAAATAAATAAATTAGCACAAACATAATTGCGTTAAGAAATTGTTAAGGCAATAGGCAAAAGGCAGTTAGCACTCTTTAAAAGTTTTCTTCCTGCCGGATGTATAATATTTTTACTAACTATTTCCCAAATACTGTCAGCTAAAAAGCAAACCTTATACTTACTGTTGGATAGAAAGTTACGTTCTCTCCCGTATTTATCGGATTAACTCTTACACTTACAGCAACATCTTGATTAAATGATATTGCAGACCAAACTGCATCTAAACCGGAAAGAAGATGATTGATATAAATTCCGATCACTGCTTTGTCGGAAATGTTGTAGTAATCATTTGCCTGTCCGCGCATTTTTGAATAATCGTAAAAGCGCTGTGAGAGAATGTGAAAATCAATTTGTTGCTCCGGATGCTCTTTTTCCCAAGCTTCCTTGTCGTCCCAACCGCCGCTATATTGCGGATACTTTCCTATTAATTCATAATACTGCTGATCACCATGCTGCGGCAGTGCATGAGAATATCCATTACCAAGATTCCGTTCAAGCCGGTTTAGTTCGGAATGATTCACCGAACCATCGCTACTTATAACACCATAAAAGATAGGGTGGACTGTATCATTAATTGAAGAGATATTTTTTATTGTCCATTCCGCATAGCGTTTGATAGACCAATGTCCATCGGCATATTGTTGAAACGTTGAAGTTTGGTTATCACCTTTCTTGTTATAAGAAACAGCAACAACAATTGCGCTTACTTCAACGGCGGCAAAGATTACGGCTTTCCAATAACTTTCCGCATAAACTTCTCCCGCACCGGGAAGCGCTAATGACAAGAGTCCCGCAATTATTGGAGATTTTTTATTTGGAGATTGGAAAGAGATATTTTGTGTCTTCGCTTTTGAATTTTCAAATAGTATTTTAGAATCACTATGAAGCTTGCCAGTTAAGGAATACTCAATTTTTTGTGCGAGTAAAAGCTGACTTGCAGAGAAGTAAATCAAAACTACTAATGACAATTTGAACGCTTTGTTTTTCATATTCTACTAATAATAATTACTGTTAAGTTATCTTAGTGTTTCTTTGTCTACTTTGTGCCTTAGTGGTGAAAAAGACTTTACCACTTAGACACTGAGAACACTAAGTTTCACTAAGAGATAAATTACAATTTCTAAAAATCAAACCCGAAAAGGATACCGCCGTAAAATCTCCATTCGCCTCCATAAGCAACTTTCTCCGAGCGAACATCTTTAGTGAACTTATCAAATCCGTAGTTGGCGTTAAAAAATACGCTCGTAGGAAAAAGATAAAATGAATTGAGTGCGATTCGAAGTTCGGCGCCGGCGCCTTTCTTAAATGTTTTTCCGGCGGGGATTTTTCCCGTCCACGCATTGCCAATATCGCCGTAAACCGAGATGAACATTTTATCAACATAAAGATAGCCGATACGTGCATCAATATTGCGCCAAAGCGGAAAACGGTAAGCAAGATTTAACCAAAGAATTTCATTTCCACTTACCGCGTAAAAGGGATACGCTTTCATTCCGATCAATCCGCCGAGATAAAAATCAAAAAAATCGGGAACGCTGGGACCTAAAATAGAACCGGCTCTCACTTTTAACGAAAGAGTGTGATTCTTAAAAGTTGAAATATGTCCATTTGTTGTTAGTTCAAGTTTATGATAATCAAATTTTCTATATAACGGTTTCAGCACACCGTCTTCAACCTGATAATTACCATCGGGATTAAAGCGGTTCAATTCATAATTATATTTTAACTCGGCATCAACCCCAATCGGATTAATGTCGCTATCGATATAAATTTTCTTTGCATCAAAATTATATTTTATCTGAAAATTACTACCGATTAAATACGTATCGTAATTTGTCGGATAGAGGTCGGATGTTCCGGGAAAAATAAAACCTCCGATAGTTGCCGTGTAACGGCTGTACGCATACCGTAATTCAAGCAAATGTTCGCGGGAAAAAATTCTATGCTTGGCGGCAATATCAACTTCAAATAAACTATAGGTCACATCCGTTTTAATCGCTGTTAAATCTTCAATTAAAATATCAACGTTTGCTTTTCGGCTGATATTAAAGAGTTCAAGCGACATCTCCGGTTTCAGCCCCAACGAAAAAAGGATTGGTAATTTGTTCCGGTATTCAAACGTCATAAAAAGATCACGTTCGAAGCGTGAATTGATTGAAGCGCCTGCAAAAAGTGAATAGCGGTTTAACATATCGTTTGACGTTACATAAACACCGGGCTTCAACTTTTCCATAAACTTATTTGAAGTGTTGTAGTTATCATATCGCAAAAACGGGAAGAATGTCAGTTTAGAAAAAGCGCCGGAATATTTTTCGGATTTGTAATTGGGCGTTTCATAGTCGTTAAATTTTTTCAACCTGTTCAAATCAAATTTTGCAAAATCATCCCGACCAAGGCGGGATTTATCATCTCCGATCGGTGGATTATTTTTTCTTATATAGGATTGTTCAACCGCAATATTTTTTTGCTCATCTTTTTTCAGCAAGAATATTTTGTATCCGCTTGAAGTATATCCGCTGTAAGCAACGTTTCCCTTCTCATCAACCGCGGGCATAAACGCGCCGCCGGTAACATTTGTAATTTGCTTTTCTTCTTTGGTGTTGGCGTCAAGTTGATAAAGATTATAGATACCGGTTTTATCGGAAGCGTAAATTAAATTATTCTCCCTATCAAAAACGGGATTCCGTTCGTCATTCTCAGTTTTTAAGAGATAAGAAAAATTACTTCCGTCAGTATTAACTCTGGCAATATCGCGACCGTTAAGATAGGAATAGTCAAAAACGATAAATGAATTATCGGGAGAAAATTTCGGATTATAAACCTGCTCGCCATTTTGAAAAAAAGTTAGTTGATGGAAATTCTTTCCGTCAATATCAACCATACCAAGATTAGAAGTTCCGTCTTTCTGAAAAAGGAAAACAATTTGCTTTCCATCGTTAGAAACAGACGGCTGATTGGCGCGCATGTCATTAGTTAAACGGGTTTCTTTTTCTGTGTCAACATCATACACATATAGATCATGCACGTTATACCAATTCGGATTATCCTCTGAAAGTTTTGCGTAAATAATTTTATTCGTGGAAGAAATAAAACCAAAGGTAGATCGAATGCCGGAAGTAATTTCTTTCTTCTCTTTGGTTTCAAGATTGAATTCATAAATTGAAGAAGGACTGAAATAATCCGATGACTGATTTGAAATGTAATAAATCTTTTTACCGTCGCTTGAAAAGGAAGAATAAAAATTCCCAAAGCCGAGCGAATCAATTTTTTCTCCAGTAACCAAGTTTTCGTATATCTTTTTTGTTCGTTCTTTATAATCGTTCGTTACAAAAGTTTTCCATTCGTTATAAATTTCATCACCATCTTTGCCGAGTACATCTTGAAAAGCTGCATCAATCGTAAAATTTTTCAACTTACCGAGAGCTTTTGTAACTTCCCTCAGTTTATCTTCACCATATTTTTGAGAAAGATAACTTGTCAACGCGAACCCGGAATTATAAACCGATTCATTCCCAAGACTTGTTTTTTCAAAAACTCCCATTTGATTCCACGTCAGCATCGTTCCGTCAAGCGCGTAACTCCGTAAGATCATATCGCGGTGACTATCCCAATTATCGTAATCAAATTCCTTCCGCATATATTGAGCGGTTCCTTCGGCAAACCAGGCGGGCATATTAATTCCGGCAAGCGGATAGGAAACAATTACATTTGGAAAGCCGTAAAGAATATCGGGACGGCGTTCATCTTCATAATTGAGCATTTGTAAATAAAGAGCGGGAACTCTTCTTGTAGCTTTCATAGCAGCTTGAATTTGCACCATGTGTGTAAACTCGTGGGAGATAACATTGCGCAGCCAATTATGCCCGCCGCGCAGATCAAAGTCGAGCGCGCTTGCCCAAATTTCAATTTTGTTATCGAAGAAATATGTAGCGCCGTTTGAGTAATCGTCCAAATCTTTTATAACAAAGTGAACGGTTTCAGGTTCATATTCATAGAGTGAAGTGATCGGCTGCCAAACTTCATCTAAAATTTTTGCAATAACTTTGGCGGTTCGTTCGGCGCCTTCGTGGTAATGGACGACACTATGTTCCCCTTTCAACGTAAACCAATTCAGTTCAGGATGGAATTCTGTGAACTGCGGAAACGCTGTTGCGAAGAGAGTAAAGAATACAAGAATAAATTTTTTCATAAAGTGATTTCTAATTCAAAACCTCGAAAAGCTAAATTCAAGGTAGGCTTAAAACGAATGAGTCAAATTCCTAATTCGTAATTCCTAATTTATTTAACGATTGCAATTTTAATAATGGTTGATTCTGATTTGCCGCTGTTTCCCGTTGCTTCTACACGAGCAAAGTAAACTCCACTTTGGATGTTGTTTACGTTCCAGGTCGTTTCGTTATCCATTCCACCGATAGCAGTGTTGTTTAACTCGGCAACAAAATCACCGGCTAAATCAAAAATTTTAATATTTATTTTCGAATCTTCCGAGACATAATAACGGATAAATGTTTGCCCATCATACACCGGATTAGGCCAGTTGTATGCTTTTGCTTTGGGAAAGAATTCAGAAATCGAATTTGTATTTGCCGCTTTATCAACAAAAGAATTATTCCACGAATTTCCATTTTCTTCAGACCAGAAATACTTTCCGCCTGTACCACATATATTAAAAGCCGAAAAAGAATTTTCATTTAGTACTGCAAGAGAAACTTTTCCGCTATCGCTAAATAAAATTGGTGTCGAGCTCAAACTTTGCCCTGTAGAGATTGGGAAACCATTTACAACTTTTCCTGTTCCTCCATCCACAGCAAAAATTCTTCCATCTGTAGTTACTGCAATTACCTCAGATTTTCCATCTCCTTGAATATCGGCTGCAAGCGGTGTTCCGGTAAAACCAATTCCCATCGGATCATGGAACGGGAAATTTTCCGCAGAAGCTCCCGATAAATTGTAGGCTTCTAAGTTTGTTCCATTTGTGTAGAGGATGTAGTTACTTCCATCTTGTTTCAAATCGGCAAGTGAAAAGGAAGTTGGGGAACCGTTTACAGAGAACTCAGAAATTATTTTTGCTTTATCGTTTATGACATAAAATTTTTCTTCCGAAAGTACAACGAAAAAACTTACACCGGAAGAAGTCTTGGATTGGACTAGGTCATGTAAATTTTCAACAAAGTTGAGAGAATCCCAAATAATATAAGTGTAATATTTTTGCTTTGTTATAAAATCTAATCTATCTGGTCGTATTGGAAGTGGTGCCACACTGGGAGAAGCAATTTTGATTGCTGTACCAACATAATCCGTTACAAATTTACTATGGTTTAATATCGAATCGGCATTCACAGAAATCAAATGAATGCCGTCAAGTGTAGTTCCAAAAATAAACTTTGATTTTTGCCAACAAACAGGAGGAGTTGATGCAATAAACGAGAAACTATTAGACGCGTAATGTCGTTCTGTTGCTGAAAAAGTCAAAATGTTAATGCTGGAAGAGTTTACTAAATTTGTAGAATTGAATAATCCGACAACATAAAGTAGATCATTCTCTACAAAAACCGCAGGTTTAAAAGATGAAAAACTCAAAACCGAATCAACCAAATTCCCTTTTTCATCAAATTGATAAAGATTAGAATTCGATAAAACAAAAAAGTAATTCTTCCCGTTAAAATTAATTGATGTTAGTTTGTTGTCAGTCGAAGGCAATGCGATAGCTTTTTTAAATATCGGTTTAACCACATCTCCGCTAAATTGAAGATCAAAAGTCATCTGTAACGGATTGGTCAGATCAGAAAAATTTTGGAATGTAATTAAACTGTTTGCACCGTCGTTGGCATTTGTGTTGGGACGTGTATCGCTTGAGAATTTATTCTGATAAAGTTTTGCTGAGTTGGTTTTGTACCAAAGATCAGATTCCCATCCTTCGCCTACAACTTTATCGCCAAAAATCGTAGTGAACTGTTCTCCGATATCCTGCACACCGTCAGCTTCTTCAACATCAACACCACGGCGGGTTTTATCGCTATTGATTTTATTGTCGGTAATTTTTTCACTAATTATTTTTTCATCAATATGCCAGATGAGTATCCCGCTTCCCGGCAAAGAAAAATCATGTTCATCAACGCTTGTGGTTACTCCGGCAAGTAAGGTTTCGGGAATCGCTTCAAAATAAGCATATTCATTTAACGCAAAAGTTTTTGTTACAACAACATTATTTTGTTTGAGAGAAATTTTTAAACCATCTTTATTAACATCGCGCTGACGGTATTCAACTAAATAATATTCGCTTGCATTGATGGGAATTTTATAAATTTTGTGCAGTGCATCTAAACTTGGATTAATAATATAAGTAGCACTGCCGGCTTTCACTTCAATTTCAAATGGAATTTCCCAGCCGAGAAAAATCTTTTCCCATGCAGATGGTTCCGGCGGAAAGAGTCCACGGTTAGCAAAAATCGCTTGTCCATCCATCAAACCAAATTTACCGATAGCGCTTAATCCAGTGTTGGTGTCGAACAAATCCGGTAAGCCCAAATAGCTTGCAATGTTTGCGGCGATCAATCCGTTAATCGAAACTTGAAATAAACTTGTTTGTCCGAAAGAGGTTATTTCCCTATTCTCTGTTTGCGGAAGGATCATACTATTTGTGACTTTGGAATTAGCATTTCCAACTTGAATACCGGTAAAAGTAGTCCCAAAATATTTTTGAAGCGCATTCAAACCGAGATAGACCGAAGGTAAATCTTTTTCATTCCCCAAACTTCCGGGAAGAGAAATATCTCTTCCGACCCCCGCATGAAAAATTGCGAACAAATTAAAATCATTAAAATTAAAATTCGGATTCTGATTTCCCGCAAGCAACCAAACTTCCTTCATAAATTCTGCCATCGCAGTAAAATCGGTTGAATTTACCGGCGGAGAGTAATTTCTCATCGTTTTTGAAACGGTAACAACTTGCGGAAGAAATTGATAAACCACATTCGCTTTTCCGTTTGAAACTTTCGCAAAATAATTTTTAGCAAATTCAAGATGGTTGGAAAAATAATTTACATCGTGAGGTAAAGGATCAATAATTTTATCCCCGTACTCTTTCCCATAGATTGAGTTAAAAGTTCCGTCACCGCCAGTATTGGCATCGGTATCTTTTTGGAACTCAACCAGAACAGCAAGAATTTTTATTGTATCAACTGCATTGCGGTTTCGTACTTCGCTTCTATGCGAATCAACAGGCTGTTTTGGGAACGGATTTATTTCACCTATAAAAGTTTGGGCAGAAAGACTGCCCAGACAAAAAACTAAAGCTGCTAAAAAATAATTTTTTAGAATTTTCATTCAGATTAAATTCCCCGTGGTAAACCAAGTGATTGTTCTGCGACCGCATCCCAGCCGGCTGAAATAGTAAAACGGAGTGTGTTATTGAGCGGATGATTTTCGCCATCCTTAAACCCACTTGTTGAAATATAACTGAAATCGAACCCATAAATATCATACCTGATGCCGGCGCCGAAGGTCATAAATTTTCTATTTCCATACGATGGGTCTTCATAAAAAAAGCCGCCGCGAACTGCAAAGAGAAAATCGCCCGGCAAACCGTACCAATATTCTAACCCAACTGAAGTAACGATATCACGTAATTCTTCACTAAACGGTTTGTTTGACCAAGAAGAAAACAATGCGCGGTAAACAGGATCAACCGTTGTTACATTAACCGTATCCTTACCAATAATTTCTTCTTTGGTAAGTTTGTTTACTAAGAGTTTGCTGAAATCTAAAGTCCATGTAAGTGAATTAAATTCATCTTTCCACAGAATAGTAGCAAATCCTAAACGAAAGTTGGTTGGAATAGGATCGGCTTGAGCTTTATCAATATAGAAAATCTTTGGACCGATGTTGCTTAAATTCATCCCGACACTGAACCGGTTACTCAAATCAGTCTGCAAACCTGGGAATTCAATATCTAAGTATGGTATATTAAAAGAATCCCATAAATCTATGTTAAATGAAGTCGGACGCCACATTGCGCCTATATCAAAACTTACGCTTGTGGCAATACCTGAGCCGGTTTCTTCGGCAGTAGGTTGATCGGATAGATTGCTATGAATAATTCTGAAGTTTAATCCGAGTCCCCAATCGCTTGAAAGTTTTGTTGCATAACCCAGCGTAAGCGCTGCATCAAACGAGCGGAAAGTTCCGAGCGGATCAGGCGAATCTG